>Ga0315338_1001004_pt1 | contig 43446 bp, 49 predicted proteins | sample ASW8metaG_FD_204518 | JGI IMG/M metagenome (GOLD analysis project Ga0315338, IMG submission 204518) | Ammonia-oxidizing marine archaeal communities from Monterey Bay, California, United States - ASW #8 | ecosystem: Environmental > Aquatic > Marine > Coastal | place: USA: California | collected... | reverse complement strand
CCTGAAACCGCTTCCAGTCAGCGACAATCGGGGAGAAGGTATTGGTTTCATGCTTCATCATGGCGATGAGAATGCGCATTGGCAGGTCCCTTTCTTATGGCTTGGAGGGCTATTTATGAGCCCCAAGTGTACCAGTCTTGAAGGGACAGACAACAAAAAACCCGGCACATGGCCGGGTTTTTCAGAAGTTAAATTCGCTGTTCTAGTTGCGATTACCAAGTAGGCTCAACATAAACATAAATAGGTTCAGGAAATTCAGATACATGGAAACCGCGCCCATAATCGCGCCGCGTTCCATCACTTCCTCGCTATGCCCATGGTAGTACTGAGACTTAATCCGCTGCGTATCAAAGGCTGTCAGTCCCGTGAAGATCAGAACGCCCAGAACCGAGATGACAAAATGCATCATACTGGAAGCCATAAAGATATTCACCACAGAAGCAATAATGATCCCGATCAGGCCCATAAACAGAAAACTCCCCATACCGGTCAGATCACGCTTGGTGACATATCCGTACAGGCTGGCGCTTCCGAACGTCGCCGAGGTTATAAAGAATACACGGACGATACTTTCCGCCGTATAAACCTGGAAAATATAGGAAATAGAGACACCGAATGTAGCGACCATTACCCAATACAGAATGCGTGTTGTGCTTGTGCTTGTCCGTGACATGGCCAGCAATATTCCGAGCGGTGCCAACATTACGACCCATTGCAGGGGCGTTCCGAAAACCGCATTATAAATAGCCGGTGTGTTCGCCGTAATGGCAGCCGTAATGCCACTTAACGCCAAACCCGACGCCATGTAGTTATAGACCTTGAGCATATAGCTGCGCAGGCCTTCATCAAGTACCGCTTGATCCGCGGACCCGGCGCGTGCCGTATTAAGCTTTGAAAAGTCTGTAGCCATCTAACATCCCTCGTAACGAGTTGAATTCAGAGTTGATATTGTATTTTTCTCAAGTGAATTCAAGGAAAATCAACGTCAAGAAATCCTTAATTCGACCTTTGCAGTAAATATACCGTTGAAATACGCCAAAATCGAGAAATACCGGACGAAATCTGCAATTTTTTGAATTTTCGCGCCCATATACGCCTTGACCAACAATCGGCCTGATGCCTAAATACCATCAAAACGCGACCTGTTTTCCACCATTTCCTAATAGGAGAGTTCACGTGAAAATCTCAACAATTGCCGCCCTGACCCTAATCTCCGTCATTTCCGTGAGCTGCACGGCCATCAAGAAGGAAAAGGAAACCTATAAGGCGGCGGAGGCAAACGAGAAAAAACCGGTCAATTGCGCGACTGCCGAAGGCGACCTCCGCGCATTGGAGAGCGAAAAAGTCCATGCCGGAAAAATGGCAGGTGCTGGTGTCCTCGCCGTTGTCCCGGTGAGCCTGATTGAAGGTCTAGTTACCGGAACAGAAGGCAAGCGCATCAAAATTGCCACGGGTGATTACAACAAAAAACTGGATGAAAAAATCGCACAGATCAAAACCACCTGTAACGTTCAAAGCTAAGGAAGCTGCATTCCTTCCTGTATTTTTCTATATATAGGTGAATTTAAGCGCCTTAATATTTCCTTTAAGCTGCCCAATTCCGATCTTTTTACTGCCATGATCCACCGTCAATCTCCTTCCTAGAGCGACGGTAGTTTGATCATGGAGAATGGCAGGCATCTGATCGTTCGACGGCCTTGCGCAAACAAAATTTGCCGGACCGTCTTCCTTTATCGAAACGGAGACTCGTTATGAAAAAAGTTATCATCACAGCTGCCAGCATTGCAGTTCTTTCCGCCGCGCCTGCATTGGCCGCAACACCGGATTTCACCGCCATCGACACTGACGGTAATGGTTCCGTAAGCTTTGAAGAACTGGTCATCGTGATGCCAGAAACAAGCAAGGAACAATTTGCAGCAGCCGATCTCGACAAGAGCGGCGAGCTGTCAAAAGACGAATTTAAAGCCGCAACGAAAAGCTAAGGTCTAACCTTTAGCGAGCGGGCTTTAGCCTTTGGATCGGTGCCCGGAGCCTCAAACTCCCGGCGCCGATTTTTTTTATCAATCTATCCTGAGAACTGGCGCGACCTTCTCCCCAAGCGCCCGCCATGACCCCATCAGTCCGAAGGCCAATGTAACGGCAACGCTAATCAGGATGGTCGCCGCAATCGTGTAGGGCAGGCTGATCCATTTGGCCTCGAGAAGTTCAGTGATCACCAGATATGCCGCCAACCAGCCGGCAAATGCCGCAATCACCGAAGTGACAAAACCCAACAGCGCGTATTCGAGCAAAAATGTCTTGAAGATATCTTTGCGCGTGGCACCGAGCACTTTGAGGATAACCGCATCATAGACACGCTTTCGATGGCCCGCCGCGAAGGCGCCAGCGAGCACCAGAACCCCCGCTACCAATGTTATTGAGGAGGTTGCTGAGACAGCCGACGAAAGTTGTTCCAAGATCCGGCTCACCGTCTGCAATGCTTCCTTCATGCGGATAACCGAAATGTTGGCAAATTTGTTGGTGACGTCACGAAAGAGATTGGCTTCAGCGTCAATATCTGCCTTTGCCGTTGCCAAATGGCCATGGGGGGCACCTTTGAGGCTGTTCTGATCAAACACAATGACAAAATTTATTGCTAAAGTCGTCCAGTCAATTTCCCTGAAATTGGCAATAGTTGCCTCAATTTCCCGACCCATGACGTTGACAGTGAGGCTATCTCCGAGGACAAGCCCCATTCCCTGGGCTATCTCCCGGTCCATACTGATCAGTGGCGGACCTGAATAGTCTTCTGGCCACCAGTCTCCTTCAACAACTGCGGCACCGGGCGGTGGCGTTGCTGAGTACGTGAGACCGCGATCACCGCGCAAGGCCCATTTCGCCTCGGGTGCGACTGTCACTTCGCTGGAAGGCACATCTTTGACTTTGGTAATCCGTCCGCGCATGTTGGGAACGTGATTAACATCGCTCACACCTGTGATGACCTCCGCTGTTTCAACGAAATCGTCTAATTGATCCGACTGAATATCGATAAAGAAAAAAGCGGGCGCCTTTTCCGGAAGCTGTTCCTGCACTTGCCGGGTAAGGTTCCCTTCGATCAGGGCGACGGTGACAAACAAGGTCAATCCCAGACCCATGGACAAAACAACGCTCGTCGTGGCTGAGCCGGGCCGATGCAGGTTTGCCAGCGCTAGACGCAAAGTCGGAATGGAGGAGCGAGGAGATTTTTTCGCCAAAAACTGGACACTACGTCCGACAAGAATCAGAAGGGCAAAAATTGCGATAATCGCGCCCACAAAGCCAATGGCGAACCAGCGCTCCTGACTTGTAAAAATCGCTAGACCTACCATAGCAAGGAAACTAATCCCGACAGCTGCCATATAGATGGGCCTTGGCCAGCGATGGCGTGAGACTGTATCACGGAACAGCGACGCTGCGGGCGTTTCCCGAGCCCGGGCCAATGGCCAGATCGCAAACATGGTCGCCGTCAGCAGGCCATAGGCTGTTGCCAATAGAAGTGGTCCCATCTGAAAGGTGACTTCCGGTGGGATGGGAAGAGCCCTCGCCAGAAAACCGGAGGCAATCATGGCGCCCCCAATCCCGAGCACCAAGCCAATCAACGAGCCAACTAGCGCCAGAAACAAAACCTGCAAATAGTGAATTCGGAAAATGAAGCTACTGCTGGCACCGAGACATTTAAGCGTGGCGATTGTGGGAATTTTTGCCTCTAGATAAGCCCGCACCGCATTACCAACGCCCACGCCACCGACAATCAGTGCTGTCAGCCCGACGAGGGTCAGGAAAAGTGCGACACGATCAACAAAACGTTTGATGCCCGGCGCGCCATTTGAGGCATCCTGAACACGCCATCCTGCGTCCGGAAAGGCGATCGCAACATCATCACGGAATTCGGCAACAGAAATATCATCGTGAAGATCAATGCGATAATGATATCGGATAAGGCTTCCCGGCTGGACCAGACCGGTTTCTTCGAGTGCCTTGCTTGAAACAATAACACGCGGGCCCAAGGCCATTCCCTGAGATGCCTTATCAGGTTCTGACGCAATAATACCCCGAACTTCAGCGGTTAATTCCCCGATAACAATCTGCTCACCAAGAGAAAGTTCCAGCCGATCAACCATCCCCTGTTCCAACAATGCGCCATACCCGACATCGGTTTCTTCGAGCAGAGAATAGGGGAGTTCTGTTCCACTTTCCGGCGTCAAGGATAGCTTGCCAAAAAGCGGATAAAAGTTATCAATAGCTTTTAACTCAGACAAGGTACGTTTGTCGTTCTTCGTGGCCCGAACCATGGCACGCAATGTCTGGATTTCCGCTATCCTTCCCTGCTCGGCAAGCCAGGATTGTTCCTCACCCGTGGCCGGACGCTGGGTCAATCGTACATCAATATCACCGCCGAGAATAACCTGACCATTTGCGCGAAGACCGTCGGTAATGGACGATGAAAGCGTGCCCACTCCGGCTATGGCAGCGACACCCAGCACAAGACATGCGAGGAATATGCGAAATCCCTTGAGGCTGCCGCGCATTTCCCGCGCCGCGAAGCGGACCGCGAGCCGCCAGGTCTCGGGATTGACGTTTTTACTCACCCGCCGCAACCTCGGCAAGGGCCGCCTCTATCGCAACGACGCGCCCATCTTCAATGCGGATTATCTGGTCACATTTTTGCGCCAACGCATCATCATGAGTGATCAGGATCATGGTGGTATCCTGTTTGGATTGGAGTTCAAACATCAAATCGACAATGACATGGCCAGTTTTCCCGTCGAGATTCCCCGTTGGCTCATCGGCGAGCAGTATTTTCGGATCCGTACAGACGGCCCGCGCCAAGGCCACACGCTGTTGTTCGCCACCTGAAAGCTGGGATGGATAATGGGTCGCGCGATCGCCAAGCCCAACCTCTTCCAGTTTTTGGCTTGCAATTTTGAAGGCGTCCGCCCGTCCCGCCAATTCCATGGGGATGGCGACATTCTCAAGTGCCGTCATGGTCGGGATCAGATGAAAGGACTGGAACACAATCCCGATATTATCGCGTCGGAATATTGCCAGTTCATCTTCACTCAGCTTTTCGATAGCCTCGCCAGCCATGGTCACAGTGCCTGACGTCGGCACCTCCAACCCCGCCATAATCGACATCAGGGTTGACTTGCCGGAACCCGAGGGTCCGACGATGCCAACCGTCTGTCCGGCCTGTACAGTCAAATCTATACCACGTAAGATATTGACTGGCCCGGCATCTGACTTAAGTGTGAGATGGATATCTTTTAATTGGATGATCGGCTCTTGAGGCAAAATAATTCCCATGCAAAAACGACGTAGACTAACTTTGGCATATGGCGGGCACAGGTCGATAATCAACATATTTACCGTGTTTCTTGTGATTTTTTGCACAAGCACTGTTGCATTTTCAGGCACACCCACCCGTGTTGTCGCCATCGGCGACAGCCTGACTGCCGGATATGGCCTGCCACAGGGCGAAGATTTTCCGACGCAATTGGAGGCTGCGCTGAAGGCCAAGGGGCTCAATGTCGTCGTTGAAAATGCAGGAGTTTCTGGGGACACCTCCACCGGTGGACTGCAAAGGATCGACTGGGCGCTCGGCGACGGTGCAGATTTCGTTATTCTGGAACTGGGCGCCAATGACGCGCTTCGTGGTATTGATCCGAGCACAACGCGCCGCAATCTCGATCAGATACTGGCGCTTCTGGCAGAGCGGAAAATCCCGGTATTGCTTACTGGAATGAAGGCGCCGCCCAATATGGGCTCTGAATATACCCGAGCTTTTGACCAGATATTCCCCGATCTGGCAGAGAAATATGAAACTGCTTTTTACCCTTTCTTTTTGGAGGATGTCGCCGCCATTCCCGATCTTAATCAGGACGACTATATCCATCCCAATGCGGAAGGGGTTAAAATCATTGTCAGCAACATGCTCCCCTATGTCCTACGTTTCATGGGAAACTAGGGTCAGTCCCCCTTAATTTACTTCAATTCTGTTTGTAGAGGAGGTGAAAGATGCAAGGAAAGTGGGCGCAGGACATGTTTACGCATATTCAAAGCCGGTTTGTGTGGCAGATTTCGCCTCCTCTACAAACAGAATTGAAGTAAATTAAGGGGGACTGACCCTAGGTATTTTCACGCAAACAAGGACTTCTCATGCAGTATCGAAAACTTGGTCGCACTGACTTGGGCGTCAGTGTCATTTGTCTTGGGTCAATGACCTGGGGGGAGCAGAACAGCGAGGCCGATGCTCATGCACAAATGGATATGGCGCTGGATATGGGGGTCAATTTTATCGACACCGCTGAGCTTTACCCTATCCCGCCGAAGGCCGAAACCCAGGGTCTGACAGAAAAATATATTGGCAGTTGGCTGAGCTCTCGTGGCAGTCGTGATAAAATGGTTGTCGCCACCAAAGCATGCGGCCCAACGGACAGCGATTATTTTCGGGGAGAGCGATCAAGACTACATGCCCGGCATCTGACGGAAGCCGTAGAAAATAGCCTAAAGAACCTACAGACCGATTATATCGACCTATATCAACTACACTGGCCGGAGCGCAGCACAAATTATTTTGGTAACCTCGGATACCAGCATGTGGAAGGCGAAGATGACATTACCATTCACGAAACCCTGGAGGCACTGGAAAATATTGTAAAATCCGGCAAGGTCCGGAACATTGGACTTTCCAACGAAAGCGCCTGGGGTGCCATGCATTATCTGCACCTGGCTGAGCAGCATCACCTACCCCGCATGGCGTCGATACAAAACCCTTATAGTCTGCTCAATCGATCCTACGAAGTGGGCTTGGCGGAAGTATCCATTCGCGAAGATTGTGGCCTTCTTGCCTATTCCCCCATGGCCATGGGGTTACTCAGTGGGAAATACAAAAATCGCGCCAAACCGGAAGGCGCGCGGCTTACCGTCTTTAACCGCTTCACACGTTATATGACCGATCTGTCGAGAGAGATGGCCGATAAATATACGGCGCTTGCCGAAGAAAACGGGCTGTTGCCGGCGCAAATGGCATTGGCCTTTGTCAACAGCCGACCCTTCGTCACGTCCTCCGTCATTGGGGCGACAACATTGGATCAACTGAAAACAGACATCGAATCTGTTGACATTATCCTCAGTGATGACATCATTTCAGGTATAGACAAGATAAACGATCTGCACCCTTATCCCTGCCCATAGAGGATAAAAAAATGCGCCTTTTCGTTGCCATATTGTTGCCCCAGGAAATCAAGGATAACATTTCCACCCTGCGTGGCGGCATCCCCGATGCCAGATGGATCGCTGCAGAGAACGCACATGTCACTCTTGCTTTTATTGGCGAGGTACAGGGCCCTGAAATGGCCGATATCTCCTTGGCACTCGGACGGATAAATTATCCCGCCTTTGATATTGAAATCGACGGGGTCGGCGTCTTTGGCAGCAGCAAACGACCCCGGATACTATGGGCGGGGGTCAAGCCCCAGAAAACCCTGACGCTCCTGCATCAGAAAATTGTCACCGCCATTGAGAGTACTGGCGCCAAGGTCGATGATCGCAGGTTCCGTCCTCATATTACCCTTGCAAGAGTACATAAATCTCCGTACGAGCGGGTTCGTAATTACCTCACGGATCACGCGTTGTTTCGAACGGCGACCGTTCCCGTGCAGAGTTTTTCTCTATGCTCCAGTCATCTGGCCTCAACCGGCGCAATATATGAAGAAGAAGTTAGCTTTGATCTGGCGCCGGACTATGTCGCATAAAGACGTCGTAGCGCGTGGATTTTCCCAAAATCTGGTGTGAGGCAGGTTCAATTTCGGGCATCGGATCGCCACGCCGTGGCCATTTAAGAACGACGCGCTTGGCAGCGGCCTCAAGCGCAACCACCATCAACTCTTGGCAGTCGGGATCGGTGCCCACTATATCACGTAGCAGCCGCATCTCGTTTTTCACCAAAGCTGATTTACCGCGCGGTGGATGCATGGGATCAATCAGCACGGTTTCGGGTTCCAATGTCGGAAGGATATCTCGCGCATCGCCATTCAGCAACGTCATGCGCCCGATAATATCGGCGAGTTCGTTATTCTCAGCGGCAGCCCGCGCCATGCCTGCCTCCAGCAACCCATGAATATTTGGCGAACGCTCAATGAGGGTGACCTCTGCACCGAGGGAGGCCAGCAAAAATGCATCCCGGCCAAGGCCCGCTGTGGCGTCAACAATCCTGGGGGTGACGCCGGGCCGGAATCCAAGCGCTTTAGGAAGCGCCTGCCCGCGACCTCCGCCAAAGCGTCGGCGATGCCCGACGGCGCCGCCGATAAAATCCACTGTCAAACCGCTTTCTATCATTGGCCTACTTTAGGATCAGGTCCCTTAAAAGCCAAGATTGGCTTTCCACCAGGTCGGGAGCGCGAAGGAGGCTTTGTGTAGATCCGCATTGTAGTGACGCCCCGTCAGTTCCGCGAACGGATCGGAATAATCATGTCCGTCATGAGAATAGAGGAAGAACCCGAACTCCGCCGCCGGATAAAGCTGAACGATGGACCGGTACCCGGTCACATGGGGCAGCAGGCGGTCGGACTGCATGATTGAAACGAGATTCTGATCCTTGCTGCCGCAAAGCTCCTGCAGAAAATAGGCGCGATTTTTGCCGACAAAGATACTGTCACTATCGAGAACAACACCATCGGGTTTGATACAGGCAGAAAAATTCTCGCAGAAATCACGGGTAAAGACGCTGGCAGAGGGTCCAACCGGTTCGCTCAAATCCAGAATAATCAAATCGAAAGCATCCTTGCCTGCGCGGGCCTCCCGCATATAGTCCGCGGCATCTCCAATGATCAGCTCGACACGCGGATCATCATAATCTCCGTGGATACCGAGAAAATCTTTGGAAACTTGCACAACTCTCTCGTCAATTTCCACCATCACCACCCGCGTAACGAAATCATGACGCAACACTTCGCGCAGGATACCGCCGTCGCCACCACCGACGATTAGTATTTCCGCCGCCTCCCGCTTCCGACCGAGGAGCGGTACATGGACGGCCATTTCGTGATACATGAATTCGTCCGCCTCTGAGGCCTGTACAAGGTCATCCAATGTCAGCACACGGCCAAAAACCTCATGGTCAAAAATTTCGATCTTCTGGAAAGGACTTTGTTCCGAATGCAGCAGTTTCATATCCAGCGCATGGGTGAAAGCCACACCTTCGGTCTCTTCATGCCACCAGGTTTTGCTGATCTCGCTGATTTTTGCCATAAATAATGCCTTCACGCCTCGACAGACATGGTGCCCGTCGATAATTTAAAGATTGGAGCCGCTTATAGCGGAAAAGGCGGGAGATTGGCTACTGCCCAAACGCGAAGGATACCAACATGTCGCAAAAACTGATGGCCAAGGAAGTCGCGACGGCGCTTGATCAGCTCAATGGCTGGAAAAAGGTGGCGGGACGAGAGGCGATCGAAAAGCAGTTCAAGTTCAAAAATTTCAATCAAGCCTTCGCCTTTATGACCCGGATTGCCCTGAAGGCCGAGAAAATGGACCATCATCCGGAATGGTTCAACGTTTATAATCGGGTGGAAGTAACCCTTGCCACCCATGACGTTGATGGGTTGAGTGACAAGGATTTCACATTGGCAAAATTTATGGATTTGGCCGCTGGATAAATCCTATTTCGGGGCCATACGGATAGCGCCATCCAGCCGGATAACTTCACCGTTAAGCATCTGATTTTCAACAATATGCTGCGCCAATGCCGCATATTCATTCGGCTGCCCCAATCGGCTTGGGAATGGAACACTGGCGCCCAGCGCGGCCTGAACATCATCGGGCAGGCCTTTCAATAGGGGCGTTTCAAAAAGACCCGGCGCAATGGTCATCACCCGAATGCCGACATTGGCGAGATCCCGTGCAATCGGCAATGTCATACCAACAATCCCGCCTTTTGACGCGGCATATGCGGCCTGTCCTATTTGGCCATCGTAGGCGGCAACGGAAGCCGTATTAATGCAAACGCCCCGCTCTCCACTTTCCATGGGTTCTAGCTTTACCATATCATCGGCGGCACGGCGCAGACAGTTAAAGCTTCCCACCAGATTGACATTGATGACCTGCTCGAACTTATCCAACGGATGCATTCCCCGGCTGGATACGGTCTTCGCCGCCGGGCCAATGCCCGCACAATTCACCAGGATACGTGCAGCGCCATGAGCCGCGCGGGCTTTCTCAAATGCGGCTTCGACCGACGCATCATCTGCCACATTAACAACGCAAGCAATACCGCCCAGCTGCTCTGCCGTTTCGATGGCCGCAGCCTCATTCATATCCAATATGGCGACTTTAGCGCCTGCGTCGGCAAGCATTTTCGCGGTCGCCCCACCAAGCCCAGATGCGCCGCCGGTGACAATTGCGGCCTTCCCCGAAATATCCATTGTTTTTCCTTGTTTTTCTCGAAATAATTTTGAGATTACGTGAATTCAATACACTGCCGCTCGCAAAAAGTGAAGAACCAGAATGTTGCATAAATGATCCGTGCGTAGCATATAGACAGTATGAAGAAACGCGATGATGAGGATATCTCGGCCTTTGATACCGAGAAATTGCAAAGCGACAAACGCTTGGTGATGCGGGAATTTAGCCATAAACTCCGCAAGAATATTGGTAAAATCCCGTTTTCAGAAGATGTCACGGCAAGCTTTTACTGCGCCCTTGATGGCAAAACCCCCGCATTCGCAAAAGCCATACTGTTCGGTGCTCTCGCTTATTTTGTCATGCCCGCAGATGTTATTCCCGATTTTATTGCGGGATTGGGCTTCACAGATGACGCCAGCGTCTTGCTCGCCGCCATGTCAACGGTGAAGAAATATATCCATGAAGGCCATCGCACCAAAGCACGACAATTCCTTAAAAAAGAAACCATGACCGAGGTCGACTAACCAGGTCCATGATTTATTGGCCAAGCAGATAACTTCATTTTCATAAAATGGTGCAGAGCAGCATTTTTTGCTATATAGCTTGCATCTGGAATATGAAAACTACCCCAAAAGGAACATGGCACATGAGTGACAGGAAAATCTATGCCGATGCGACAGCGGCGGTTGAGGGGCTGCTGAAAGACGGCATGACCCTTATGTCCGGCGGTTTCGGATTATGCGGTATTCCCGAAACATTGATCGATGCGGTCAAGGATAGTGGCGTTAAAAACCTTACCGTTATCTCCAATAATGCAGGCGTCGACGGCATCGGTCTTGGTGTGCTTTTGGAAAGCACGCAAATCTCGACCATGGTCTCGTCATATGTCGGTGAAAACAAGCTCTTCGCTGAGCAATATCTAAACGGCGACTTGGACGTTGTTTTTACCCCGCAAGGCACTCTGTCAGAACAAATACGCGCCGGCGGCGCTGGCATTCCGGCCTTTTATACGAAAACCGGTGTTGGGACATTGGTTGCCGACGGAAAAGAGATTAAAAATTTCGACGGTGAAGATTACGTGATGGAACGCGGACTGACCGCCGATGTCGCTCTGATCCATGCTTATATGGCCGATAAGGAGGGAAATCTGGTTTTCCGCAAAACCGCCCGAAACTTCAATCCAATGATGGCTACTGCTGGAAAAATTACCGTTGTCGAAGTTGAGCATCTGGTAGAATCAGGCGAGATTGATCCCGATCATATTATTGTTCCCGGTATTTTTGTACAGCGAATTGTCCATGTGCCAAATCCGGTCAAGCATATCGAACAGCGCACCACGCGCCCCCGCAATCAGGTCGCCTGACCCTAAATAAAGGAAAAGATATGGCTTGGACCAGAGAACAAATGGCGCAACGCGCCGCTCAGGAACTCGAAGACGGCTTTTACGTCAATCTCGGGATAGGAATTCCCACGCTTGTTTCCAACTTCATTCCTGAAGGAATGGAAATCGTACTGCAAAGTGAAAACGGCATGCTCGGGATGGGCCCCTTTCCATATGAAGGGGAAGAAGATGCTGATTTGATCAATGCGGGCAAGCAGACCGTTACAGAATTGCCAACGACCAGCTATTTTTCTAACGCCGACAGCTTCGGTATGGTACGCGGCGGGCATATTAATCTTTCCATCCTTGGTGCCATGCAAGTTGCCGAAAATGGTGATCTTGCCAACTGGATGATCCCCGGCAAAATGGTCAAGGGCATGGGCGGCGCCATGGATTTGGTCGCTGGCGTTCGCAAGGTCATTGTCGTGATGGAGCATACAGCCAGAGGCGCACCGAAACTGCTTAAATCATGCAATCTACCGCTTACCGGCAAAAGCGTCGTCGATATGGTGATTACCGACATGGCCGTTTTTACCATTGATGAAAGCGGTATGACTCTGACGGAACTCGCAGATGGTGTCAGCCTAGAAGAAGTACAAGCCGCGACTGAAGCAAGCTTTAGCGTCAACCTTTAAGGATTGACCAGCTAAAATTGGGCGGACTAAATTGAGAAGCCGCCCAATTTTGTTTCCAGATATTCCATAATACCCTCCTTCGCGCCTTCCCGGCCCAAGCCGCTTTCTTTCATGCCACCAAATGGCGCGGCAGCGGAGGTCGGATTGATATCGTTGATGCCGATAATCCCGAAATTCAGGTTTTCGAACATCCGCATGGCCCGGGAGATATCCCGAGTGTAAACATAGGCCGCCAGGCCATAATCTGTATCATTGGCCATTTCTAGGACATCTTCTTCACTATCAAACTTAATGATAGGCGCGACAGGGCCAAAAGTTTCCTCCCGGTAAATCAACATATCCGCTGTCACATTGGCAAGCACTGTTGGCGCGTAAAAATGGCCCTTATCAAGACCACCGGATGTCAGGACGCTGCCCCCTGAAACCAAATCGGCACCCTTTTCCACGGCATCTTTCACCTGACGATCAACTTTGTCGATGGCGGCCTGACTGACCAGAGGTCCGATGGCAATCCCTTCGTCGAAGCCACTTCCGGCCTGCATTTTGCTCACCCTCGTCTTGAAGGTTTCGACAAAATCATCGTAAACGGCACTATGAACAAAGAAACGGTTAGGGCTGATGCAGGCCTGACCGGTATTCAGGAATTTAACCAGCGAGCCGCCTTTGGCGGCGTGCGCCGGATCAACATCATCAAAGACAATAAAGGGCGCATGCCCCCCCAGTTCCAGTGAAATGCGCTTCATGTTGGTTCCAGCCTCTCCCGCCAGCATCTTGCCGACATTGGTGGACCCAGTAAAAGTCAGCTTTCGCACAGCTGAATTGCTGGTGAATTCTTTGCCGACGGGTTTGGGATCTTCCGCGGTCACCAGATTAACTACACCCTCGGGGATACCTGCAGCCTCGAAAACCTTGAACATGGCAATCGCACAGAGTGGTGTAGCTTCGGCGGGCTTGAGAACAACCGTGCATCCGGCGGCGAGCGCCGGGCCGATTTTACGCGTGATCATGGAGATCGGGTAATTCCAGGGTGTTACGGCTGCAACTACACCAACAGGCTGCCGGAGCACCATAAATCGCTGATCTGCGCGGGCGGAGGGAAGAATTTCTCCATTGATCCGTTTCGCCTCTTCCGCGTACCAAAGCAGGAAATCGGCACCATACTGCACTTCATTCCGGGCGGCTTTTAAAGGTTTGCCCTGCTCCTCGGTCATGGCGCAGGCCAGCTCTTCTTTGCGCTCAAGCATAATCTGATGGGCTTTATAGAGATACGCGGAGCGCTGATAGGCCGTGGTTTTCGACCAATGTGCAAAAGCTTTTGATGCTGCTTCAATGGCCTTTTTAGCCTCCACCGTTCCACCATCGGCAACGGCATCAATCTTTTCGCCTGTGGCCGGGTTAAAAACATCGAAAGTTGCTCCGCCCTCGGCGTCGCCCCATTGCCCATCAATATACATCTGCAATAACCCTCTCTGATTCCCCAGCTATCCGTTATTTAGATAACTGACGCAGTATTTTTGTTCTTATTTCGGGACCACTTTATGCCTGCAAATGGATGTTCGCGCAACCTCCGGGCAGACTATACTGATGTCAGCTATCAGGTACGTCGTGCCTGTCCTTTTTTCCAAGTCCGGCTTCACGCTGAATGATATATAGGCTGGAGGCAACGATGATCCCTGCCCCCACAACCATCCAGATATTCGGAACTTCCGCAAAAAACAAAAAGCCCAAAATACCGGAGAAAATAAGCCGCGTATAATCAAACGGCGTAACGGCCGTAGCTTCGCCAATAGCCAGCGCACGGATCATGCAAAAATTACCGCCCGAGCCGATAGCTGCAAGCAGTCCCAGGATAATCAGTTCGTCCACCGTCGGCGTGCGCCACACAAAATAAGCGGGAATGAAAGATACAATAGAGGCAATCACCCCGAAATAGAACATGATTGTCGGCGGGCTTTCAGTCACACTGAGTTTTTTCAGGAAAACTGAAACACACGCTACCATCAAGGCCCCGAACAACGCCACAAAAGACGCAAGTTCCAGATCACCACTGGACTGGACCATCACCAAAACACCAATAAACCCAACAGCTGTTGCGCTCCAGCGCCGCCACCGGACAACTTCACCCAAAAAAAGAACAGCAAGCAGAATCAGGAAAAGCGGGCGTGTAAAGCTTAACGCCACAGCATCAGCAAGCGGCAATTGCGTAATGGAATAAAAAATACACATCATGCCGGTTACCCCGACAACACTGCGGGCAATATGCAGAAACGGCACCTTAGTTTTTAACGCGCCGACACCCCGCCGCAGCGCAAAGGGCAAGATCGCGATCAGACCCAGAAAAGCGCGCATAAAGGCAATCTGGAAGCTGTCCATTTCTTCGCCAAGTGTCTTGATAAACAGGCTCATGATGGAAAACAGCACAGCACCAAACAGCATCCATATGGCACCCTGAACATTTGGTGGCAAACGGCCAAAGGCCCGCATTCTTACCGCGACTGAATGTCCGCGCTTCATCGCACGGGTCCTGTCCGGATTTCAGCGACGATATCTTTATTGCCTGCGGTACCTGCACGTGTCTCCCGGATGGCAATATAGATGGAGGAGGCAAAGATGACAGCAGCCCCGATATAAGTATAAATATCAGGTTCCTGCATGAAGAAGATAAAGCCAAGAACGGCGGAGAAAATCAGCCGGAAAAAATCGAACGGCATCACCACGGATGCATCGGCCAGCGCAAAGGACTTCGTGTAACAAAGATGACCGACAGTTGCCGTCACACCGATCAACAATATTGAAAGCAACTGATCAAGTGATGGGATTTGCCAGACCATGAGAGCCGGTATCAACGACATGGGTAAAATCATCAGCTGGGTCCAGGCAACTATGGCCGCGGTACTTTCTGTCCGTGATAGCAGTTTAACGAAAGTAATAGAACCTGCCATGGTTACGGCCGAAAAAAGGGCGGCATATGTACCCAAGCTCATTTCCGCCAGGCCGGGCCGAAGGATAATCATCGCCCCTATGAAACCAACAGTCATTGCGGCGGCGCGGCGGATACCGACGACCTCTTTCAGGACGAGTATCGCCAGAATGGTTCCAAATATAGGCGCGGTAAAATTCAGGGCAACCGCATCCGCCAGCGGTAATACGCTCACCGCGTAGAACCACGTCGCCATCGACAGAAAACCAAAAAAACTGCGAGTGAAATACAAACCGAAACGTTTTGTTTTGAGCCCGGACGGTCCAGCTTTGATAAACCAGGGAAGCAGAAACAACAGCCCCGCGACATTACGGAGAAAAACAATCTGGAATACCGGCATGCCACTATCCGCAAGACCACGTATCAATGCCCCCAATATCGAAAACAGGAGGCAAGCTATGATCATAAGGCTGGCGGCTTGTATTACGGCGGGCGCAGACAAAAAAGGCTTAAGCAGAAGGCGTGCAGACGACATTACCTCACAGTAGTTTGGATACAAACAAACGTGAAGCCCTAATTCTGCAGGGCAGCAATGCACTGGGAGATAGCGGAGGGTTACCCCGCCCGAAGCCACATCAAATTCAGATCGGTTAATAGCTTGTAAGTTGGCATTGCAGTTTCTCTAAACCGTTGCCAGTTGAGTGAGAGGCATTTCTGAATATCGCTTAGCCGGCGCTGACCATCAATCAATTCTACAAAGCCCTCACCCCCCTGCGGCACGGGTAGCGATAGCCCATCACCGTCAAAGCTGACTTTCAGAACAGATTGCTGTTTCAAGGCACGGGCCAGAATATCGGGATTGCGATCTTTCAGGATTGGGATCATATGAGGTTCAAACCGGGCGATGCAGGATGAATGCTCAGGCGCTCTTTTGGCATATACCGTATGGGTTTTGAGGGTGCCTGCGAGATTTTCTGCCAATGCCGCCCGCGCGCCAAACTCCAGCGCTCGGGCTTTTTTGATAAGCACCTTGTCCTGCAGGAAAATGTCTGGATTGTAGCGCACCGGCTCAATAAAAGCGGCAGGGCCGAGGCCAGACCCTTCCAGAAACTCCAACAATTCACCGACGAGATAACTGCGATCACGTGGATGCAAAAGTAAATCATATAGCGCCGCATCTTCCCCCCGCTTATGGTCCCCCACCAAGGTATTTTTGGACAGCCAGTTTGTCGCAGGCAAATCCTTGATCAGTTTTTTCGCCGTCTCTACCTGCTGGGAAGTGTTTTCGCCCGCAGTCAATGTTTTTAGGGCATTCTGGACAGGATAGACACCGGTCCGGCCAAGGGTTGCATAGACCATCAAGCCCATACCTCCCCCTTCCGCCAAACAGGCGGCAAGCGCCGCAAGACCCTTCTCCGGCTCCTCCAAATGATGAAGGACACCGCAACAATCGATATAGTCAAACGGGTCCAGATCCATTTCCGGCAAATCAAGAAGTGATCCCGTTAGAAATTCTATATTAGTCAAGCCACGGGCGTCGGCCCGAACTTCCGCCACATCCCGGCTAGCAGTCGATAAATCAAGATAGGTGACAGAACCCTGGTCTCCACGATCAGTCAAATGCTGAGCCAGCATAATAGCAGCATCCCCCGTACCTCCCCCTGCGACAAGCGCACGAAAGGGGACGGTGAAATCCTGCGCCCCTCCATAAAGATAATGATTTACCTCATCGAGATGGCTGGGGCTGCCTTCAATCAGGCGCGTGCTTTCATCCTTCGGATCGCGAGGGGGATAGGGGTAGTCTTCATACTGGCGTTTGACCGCCATGTCCCGTGTCCCTCTTCCCTTCGCCAATAGGTTAGTCCTTTACCGTGATAATGACTTTACCTGTAGTTTTGCGCGACAAAAGCGCTTTCATGGCATCCGCACCCTGCTCAAGCGGGAAATGCATGGACACATGAGGGTTGATAGTTCCGGCTTCGACCATATCCAGCATTGCCTTGAAATTGGCGCGATTTTTCTCGGGTGTGCGGCGGGCAAACTCGCCCCAAAACACCCCAACTACAGAACAACCCTTCAAAAGTGCCAGATTGGTTTTGAGTTCGGCAATACGGCCCGACGCAAACCCGATGACCAGCAGACGGCCGTTCCAATTGATGCAGCGCATGGATTGATCAAATGCATCCCCGCCGACCGGATCATAAATGACATCAGCGCCCTTACCACCCGTGAGTTCCTTAACTCGATCCCGAATATTCTCGGTAGAATAATTGATGACATGTTCGGCGCCATACTCGCGAACGATATCCATCTTGTCATCCGACCCAACAGTGCCGATGACTGTCGCCCCCAGCGCTTTGCCAAGCTCCACTGCGTTCAGACCAACACCGCCCGCTGCTCCATGCACCAGCAATACTTCACCGGGTTGCAAATTGCCGCGATCTACCAACGCGTGGTAGGTGGTGCCATACGTCACAGGAAAACCTGCCGCTTTGTCAAACGCCATATTGTCCGGAATTTTGTAAGTTCCATCTTCCGGCGCCAGCACATATTCCGCAAAGCCACCCACTCCGTGATTGGCCATGACCCGGTCACCCACGGCAACATTGGTCACGCCGTCCCCAATTTCGGAGACGATGCCTGCAGATTCCATCCCCGGAGAAAATGGGAAAGGCGGCTTGAACTGATATTTACCCGCAATTATCAGGGTGTCGGGGAAATTGAGGCCCACAGAATGGACTTCGATTTTCACCATACCCGGCGCAATCTGTGGCTCCGGCACGTCTTCCATGACCAATATATCCGGGCCGCCAAATTCCTTACAAACAAGCGCTTTCATACTATTTCCTATTTTTATTTTGTTTTTTTGCGATGCACAAACTTACCCTCGATCAAAAGCCAAGGTCAATCGCCGAAAACAGCTTCGAGATGACCAACTGCAATATCATTGCGATTACGCAGGACCGGGCGGACATATGGATCACAGGCATCATGCATTTCCGTTGTCATGGCTCCCAGACCGTCGAGCAATGCCCCAAGCGCCACTTCAGCCCCACGCGTCGTGCCGTCCAGCGCTTTGATCGCAATACCAAGACCTTGCTCGGGCAGGGCCGCAAGAAATACGGCTTCTGCACCAGTTTTGACCACAACCTTCCCCTTAGCCGCCCCATTCAGTGCCGTACAGAGGCGATCAGACCCTGCAATCATTTCCGGGTACTCTGCAATAGAGTTTTGAATACGGCGGCAGGCAGCTGCGCGCTCTGACGACAATTTCGATGGATCTGCAAATCGGGCGAACGCCAGCGCTGCCCTGTCCAGGGGAATACCGATCGTGGGAATGGAACAGCCATCAATTCCAGTGGGAGCATTGGTCAGATCGATCCCGGTAAAATCCTCAAGAGTTTTGACGATACGCTTCTGTACCGGGTGATCCAAGTTGATGTAGCCCTTGGGATCTTCGCCCAGGTGAACGGCCGTCGTCAGAAATCCGCTATGCTTGCCCGAACAGTTATTATGGGCAGCAGTGGGTTCCTGCCCCGCAACAGCAAGGGCACGAGCCGCAGGATCGTATGTTGGCCAGTGGCTTCCACATTCCAGATCCTGAATGCCAAGACCAATCCGCTTCAGCCACGCTGTCACGGCGTCCACATGGATCGGCTCCCCGGTATGGGAGGCACAGGCAAGGGAAATTTCCTTTGCGCCCAAATTAAACGCATCCGCTGCACCGCTTTCCAACAACGGCAGCGCCTGTATCGGTTTGATGGCGGAGCGCAGATAAACCGGACTGCTCACATCACCCCAGCTTTTCAACACTGATCCTTCAGCATCTGAAATCACCGCAATGACGTTATGACGGCTTTCCACCATTGGCCCGCGCGACACAGTGACAGTAAAAGGATTTCTTGCTATATCGCCAGCGGACGGTTTATTCATGCAATGCTCTTCTTCAGGGAGTCAGAATGACCATAATTAGCAGCAATAATAGGGTGCGCACGCAAAATCAATGACTATGTCCCGCGGATATTTTGGCATCGGTGTTGAGGGAATCAGCAAACCTATGAATGCCGGCAACCTGTTTCGGACCGCAAATGCATTCGGTGCCAGTTTTGTTTTCACCCTGGGTGCGGAATATTCTGTGCGTAAAGCCCGCTCTGATACATCCGTCGCGCCTAAAAATATCCCTTGGTATGATTTTGACAACCTGGATGCCATGCTGCTGCCAAAGGGCTGCAAGATCGTCGGAGTTGAGCTTCTTGACGAGGCGACAGAACTCCCTAGCTTCTTTCATCCCATTAGCGCCGCCTATGTTTTAGGGCGCGAACGAGGGTCGTTATCACCGGCGCTCCAGGAAAAATGTGACTACTTCATCAAAATTCCGACAAAATTCTGTCTGAATGTTGCAACAGCAGGCGCCATCGTTATGTATGACAGAATAGTCACCCATGGCCGCTTCGCTCAGCGTCCGACCGGAGAGCTGGGAAAACCGGTACCACTAGAAGACCATGTTCAAGGCGCACCAATACGTCGTCGTGAACCGAGCGATTAGGACGAACGACAGCTAAAAATTATGGGATTATTTTATGAAAATAATTGCGAAAAAAGTGATGTGCCTTGGACTGGAAAGTTCTGTTGATAAACGCTATTCTGGCGCCATGAAAAATTTACTGTTGAGTATTTGCATATGCGTTCTAGCCTCCCTGCCGATCATAACGGTCGCCGAGGCCCAATCAAAAGAGCCTATTACCCTCGGGACTTTTAAAGACTGGCAAGCATATAGCTGGGTCGAGAACGGCCAGAAAATCTGCTACATGCTGAGCCGCCCGACCAAATCGGCCCCTAAGGGTGTCAACCGTGACGACATCTATCTAATGGTCACCTATCGACCTAAATCCGGTTCGAAAGAAGAAGTCAGCCATATTACCGGCTATACCTATAAGGATCGATCAACCGTTAATATGCTTGTCGGAAACCGGAAATTTGTTCTGGCCACCAATGGCGATGTAGCATGGGTTCCTGAGGGTGAGAGCGACGCCAAACTGATCAGCGCCATGCGCGGCGGATCGAAGCTGGTGGTCAAGGGGACTTCCAAGCGCGGTACGTTGACAACTGACAGCTATTCCCTGCAGGGCTTCACCGCCGCCCATAAACAAATTAGAAAAAGCTGTACTTAAGCCTGTTCGCGGGCGTATAAGCGCTTTTTTTAAAGATAGAGACAAGCATGGATCATCTGATTCCAGATGTTGAGGCCGTGGATCGCCAGCCTGAACTGCTGGCCATTCGCAAGAACCTGATCGGCCTTGACCGGGATGATATCGCCGCCGCCCTTATTGAGGCCGGTGAAGACGCGAAGCCTGCGCGCATGCGCTCACGTCAGCTGTTCCATTGGCTCTATTACCGTGGTGCCGCTGATTTTGAAGATATGACATCGATTTCGAAGGAAATGCGAAAACGGCTACCCGACAGCTTTACGGCAGATCGTCCCAAGATTACCAATTTGCAGGAATCCACCGATGGTACCCGTAAATGGCTGGTAAAGTTCGCCGACGGTCAGGAAGTGGAATCGGTTCATATCCCTGAAGAAGATCGCGGGGCATTATGTGTCTCCAGTCAGGTCGGCTGCACCCTCACTTGCAGTTTTTGTCACACAGGCACCATGAAACTGGTGCGTAATCTGACAGCAGGGGAGATTATCTCGCAAATGCTTGTAGCGCGGGATACTCTCGGCGAATGGCCGAGCCCCAAAGGCGAGCGTATGATCTCCAATATCGTGATGATGGGAATGGGGGAGCCGCTTTTGAATTATGATAATGTTGCAAAGGCGCTCAAAATCATTATGGACGGCGAAGGGATTTCCCTCTCCAAACGGCGGATCACGTTGTCCACTTCTGGTGTCGTGCCGAAAATTCATCAATGCGGTGAAGAGCTTGGCGTCAATCTCGCCATTTCGCTCCATGCGGTGACTGATGACGTGCGGGATATTCTGGTACCCATCAACAAACGCTATCCCATCAAGGAACTCCTGCAGGCCTGCAAGGAATACCCTTCCAGCAATAACGCCCGACGGATCACTTTTGAATATGTCATGCTGAATGGCATTAATGACAGCCCTGCAGACGCCCGCGAACTAGTGCGGTTGTTAAAAGATATTCCGGCCAAAGTGAACCTGATCCCGTTTAATCCCTGGCCCGGATCCAACTATATCTGTTCCAGTAACAACGCCATCCATCGCTTTGCCAAAATTGTTAATGACGCGGGTTATTCATCCCCAGTGCGTGTTCCACGCGGTCGGGATATTATGGCGGCCTGCGGCCAGCTCAAATCAGAGAGCACAAAACTTCATGCATCAGAGCGCGCTGCTGGAGCTTAAGCGCGTTTACGAGACGCGAAGTACTTTTTCATAAGATGCGCCACCATACCAATTAGAAGGCCCCAAAACGGCGCGCCGACCGATAACAAGGTAACACCAGACGCCGTGACGGCGAACGTCAGGATGGCGGCTTCGCGTTCACTTTCCCCCGCCATAGCGGTTTCGAGGCTGTTGGCAATGGTGGAAAGGAGCGCGAGACCCGCAATTGCCATGATAAGCGCCGCTGGGAAGGCCACAAATAACGCCGTGAGCGCCGCGCCAAACAGTCCCGTCAGAATATAAAAGAATGACGCCCAAAGGGTTGCAGGATAGCACTTGGTGGGATCCGGATGCACATCCTTACCCATACAAATAGCTGCCGTAATCGCCGCCAGGTTAAAAGCAAAGCCACCAAACGGCGCCAGCACTATCCCAATGGCGCCTGACCAGCCGATCAAGGGTGAGGCGGGGGCATTATATCCATGTGTTCGCAAGGCAGCGATACCCGGCACGTTCTGCGATGCCATGGTAACAACGAAAAGCGGAATACCGATGCCGATCATCGCCGTGATATTCACGGTCGGCATTACGAAAACGGGTGTGGTCAGCGAAAAATCCGGATTAAACCCAACAAGAGCTCCTTGGGCGTACGCTATCAAGATCCCCGTGAGGAAGGTAAGGGGAATAACAAACCGCGGCGTCAGCTGACGAGCCAGTAAATAGATGAGCAGCATAGCCCCGGCCAGAATAAAATCATTTTCCAGCGCCACGAAGGCATCGAGGCCGAAGCGCAGTAATACGGCGGCGAGCAATGCCGCCCCCAACGATCTCGGTACTACATCCATGATTTTCTGGAAGAGCCCGGTGATCCCACAAAATGTAAGCAGCAAAGAACTAAAAAGGAAAACGCCGATGGCGTCGCTCATGGGCAACCCCGGCAGGCTGGTGACTAGAAGCGCCGCCCCCGGCGTCGACCAGGCAATCAGAATGGGCTGACGATACCATAGGGTCAGTCCGGCGCTGCTGACCCCCATGCCAATCCCCAGCGCCCAGAGCCAGGAGCTTATTTCCGCAGGCGACGCGCCAGCTGCATTTGCCGCCTGAAAAATAATGGCACCCGCACCCGCATATCCCACAAGGATAGAGACAAACCCGGCTGAAATATAGGATGGAGAAAAAAATCGCAGCATCTGTCTATCCTCATACCCTGACTTCGCGCTATATATGTGCGTTATAACGCTCGTACTCGTGACACTATCATTTGTGCGCTATAGCGCACAAGAGCAAAATGTTAGGATATTCATGCAGGACCCTGCCGATTTTCTCGCCTTGGCACTGAAGAAAAACCGAAAGGACCGCGGCTGGAGTCTGGATGTGACGGCCCGCAAAACCGGTGTCAGCAAAGCAATGCTGGGTCAGATTGAGCGTGGCGAATCCAGTCCGACAACGGCAATTTTATGGAAAATCGCAACCGGCCTCAGCGTCTCTATCTCCTCGTTGATCGAACCTGTCCCCGACATCGAAGAGGAGACATTGATCCGCACCGCCGATGATCTCCGCCAGCTTCCCCGTACTGACGGAACCGTCGTCGCACCGCTCTATCCGTTCGAGCCGCGCTTTGGATTTGAGTATATGGAACTCACCTTTCTTCCCGGTTTCGCAAGGGAATCAGAAGCCCATGAGCCAGGAGTTATTGAATATATCACGGTCATATCCGGGCAGATCGAAATACTCGCCGATGGGATATGGCATATGCTAAAGAGCGGCCAGTCCATTCGCTTTCGCGGTGACAAACCTCATGGGTATCGAAACAATAGTACAAAGAACGCTACCACCCTCTCCGTCATCCATTATCCGCGCCGACCCTAGAGCTTTTCTCCTCCGTTAAAACCCAATACTGCGCTTGCAGGAGGGACCGTTTTCCCTTAGTTTGCGCGCTGCAAATTCGTCCGAGAGATAGATTCTCAATTGAGGTTCCCTGACATGTCCCAAAAAATCAAAAAAGTTGTTCTTGCCTATTCCGGCGGCCTGGATACATCCGTTATCCTGAAATGGCTGCAAACCGAGTATAACTGTGAAGTCGTCACTTTCACTGCTGACCTTGGACAGGGTGACGAGTTGGAACCGGCCCGCGCCAAGGCGGAAATGCTGGGCATCAAGGAAATCTATATTGAGGACCTGCGCGAAGAATTTGTCCGTGACTTCGTCTTTCCCATGTTCCGGGCCAATGCGGTCTATGAAGGACAGTACCTGCTCGGTACGTCCATTGCCCGGCCACTAATTTCCAAACGGCAGATAGAGATTGCGAAAGAAGTTGGTGCTGATGCGGTTTGCCATGGTGCTACTGGTAAAGGCAATGATCAGGTACGGTTTGAGCTTGGCTATTATGCGCTAAACCCCGACATCAAGGTAATAGCCCCTTGGCGCGAATGGGATCTAAATTCCCGGACGAAACTGATTGATTTCGCCGAGAAGAACCAGATCCCGATCCCGAAAGACAAGCGCGGCGAAGCACCTTTTTCTGTGGATGCCAATCTTCTGCATATCTCCGCAGAAGGGAAAGCACTCGAAGATCCATGGGAGGAAGCAGGCGAATATGTCTACACCCGCTCCGTGTCTCCCGAAGATGCGCCCGATATCCCCACTTATATTGAAATCGAATATGAAAAGGGAGATCCTGTTGGTTTGAACGGTGAGCGTCTGTCCCCTGCTGAGATGCTGACCGCACTCAACAAATTCGCGGGCGATAACGGAATTGGTCGCCTTGATCTTGTGGAAGGCCGTTTCGTCGGCATGAAATCGCGTGGTATTTACGAGACCCCGGGCGGCACCATTATGCTCGAAGCCCATCGCGGGATTGAGCAAATTACCCTCGACCGCGGCGCGATGCATTTAAAAGACGACATCATGCCGCGCTATGCTGAGCTGATTTATAACGGCCTCTGGTTCTCGCCGGAGCGCGAGATGCTGCAGGCGCTGATCGACAAGAGCCAGGGAAAAGTCTCCGGCACTGTTCGGCTGAAACTGTTCAAGGGCCGCGTTAGTGTTGTTGGCCGCAAGAGCCCCTATTCCCTCTATTCGCTAGAACATGTGACTTTTGAAGAAGACACGGTTTATGATCAGCGGGATGCGGAGGGTTTTATTAAGCTGAATGCATTGCGTTTACGGCTTTTACACCGCCAAAAATCATAGTTGCTTAGTGAAGGTACTTGTTGTCTGAACCGTCGTCGGAATTTGGGTCTTCGGCGTCGGCTTCGAAATCCGGCACGACTTCCACATAGGGAACATACTGGTCCTTGATAAAAAGGATGGCAGCGAACAGGCCGCCACCAAAGGCGCCAATGGCCATAATCGTCGCAGCAGACGGGATCCACTGCAAATCCCAGCCGAGATCAAGGGTGCTGATTAGCAGGATGATACCCGCGCCCGGTAACGCCACGCAGACAATGGAAAAGACGATCCCCGTCAACGCACCAACTGCCACCGCACGCAGAAATTTCTTGATCATGTGAGGGGGGAATCTCACGATTTAACCTTCCTCATCCGGGCTATGCCCCGTCCGGCTCCTCGATCCCCGCCTGACGGCAGGTGGCAGTGACGGTATTTGCGAGCAGGCAGGCAATCGTCATAGGCCCGACGCCCCCCGGTACAGGCGTGATGGCTCCCGCAACCTCGACGGCTTCCGGAAAACAGACATCGCCCACTAGCCTGGTTTTACCATCGTCCTTGGCGATGCGGTTCATCCCCACATCGATAACAGTCGCACCCGGTTTGACCCAATCACCGCGGACCATTTCCGGGCGACCAACTGCCACTACTAATATATCTGCACTCCGGCAAACACCCGCAAGATCTTTTGTACGTGAGTGAGCAATGGTCACTGTACAATGCTCCGCCAGTAGCAAACTTGCCATGGGTTTGCCGACAATATTTGATCGGCCCACAACCACCGCATTCAGGCCGGAAAGTTCGCCAAGCTTGTCTTTGAGCATCATGACGCAACCAAGCGGTGTGCAGGGCACCATGGCCGGCAGCCCGACGGCCTGACGGCCCGTGTTAATGACGTGGAACCCATCTACGTCCTTCGTGGGATCAATGGCGTCGAGCACTGCCATTTCATCCACCTGATCAGGGAGCGGCAGTTGCACCAGAATGCCATGGATTGTGGAATCAGTATTAAGCCGCTCAACCACCTCCAAAACCTCGGCTTGCGTCGCCGTTGCTTCAAGACGAATTTCCTCCGACTTCATCCCGGCATCAGTTGTCGCAATCCCCTTGTTGCGAACATAAACCTGGCTGGCGGGATCCTCGCCGACCAGTACAACAGCTAGTCCTGGCGTTAATCCATTATCGGCTTTCAAAGCCGCAACTTGCCGGCCAACCCGGGCCCGCACATTGGCCGCAAAGGCCTTACCATCAATGATTTCTGCCGTCATTTCATCCCATCTCCGACTTTCATTTGGAACAGATGGCCTTCAGCCATTCCATTAGATTGCTATTTACCCTCTCCGGATCGCCTTTAATCAAGAGCGTCTTATTCCTGTCCAGCTTACCGGCGACGATATCAAGGCTTGATTGAGGATATTTGATTGTTTTCGACAGTATTTTTACCAATACCCCGTTGGCTTTCCCTTTTTCCGGCACTGCCGTCACTTTTACTCTGAGGCGTGCCCGCCCCTCTCCATCTACAAATATATCGTCAATCCGATTTTGCGCTGCCTTGGGCGTCAGGCGGATATCCAACAAACATCCGGCTTCGCCCGTGCGGATCGGAAAGGTCACAGAAGACGCGGCGCATACTCCCACATGAGATTCTGAATAAAGACCAATAGCAAGATCAGGATAATCGGGGAAAGGTCGAGTCCACCGAAGCTGGGGACAATGGAGCGGATCGGCCTGAGCGGAGGCTCGGTTATCTTATAGAGAAAACTTCCCACCATGGAGACGAACTGATTTTGAGTGTTCACCACATTAAACGCCACCAGCCAGCTCAAGATAGCGTTGGCAATCAGCAGCCAGACAAAAAGCGTAATGATCGTACTTAACAGCGTGAGAACGGAAACCATGTTTATACCTGCCTAATTAACATCCCCTACATTTAATGTCGGAAAATCAAGAGAGCAAGGACAGACTGCAAATAGTTAGTCCGTCAAAAGAAAATGAATGGAGGGAAGACGTTTTGCAAGTGTTAATCCAATCCGGCATAACGACATTCCCCTCCCTACGCAGGCGAAGCACCAGTCTCCTGCATCAAGGCTAGCAACCTGGCTCCGCGAGCCTTAGACAATAGCTCACAGACCAATGCTTGACCTAGTTGCCTGATTGACCGTCTGTGTCATAATCTCATTGATGAAATCACCCCGGGATCAACCCGTTCCCCGACTTGCCAAGATCGTTCATCTGGATATTCGGCATGGTAACGGAAAAGTTTGTTGGGATCGGATAAATTTTCCCTTTCAGCTTAGCGCCTGTAATTGTCAGACTATCCGCCCTTAGCCTCTCAACGCTACTCCTATTGGCGGCAGAAAACGCATAGTCGTCAACAATGGCGTCCTGTGCGGACGAGTTGACCCGGTCTCCCGCCGCTCGCACACCAACAACGACTGCGATAACAATGACGACGCCGCCCGTAATCAGAAGGGATTTCTTACTCATAGAGGCTTATCCGGCTTTTATTGTCTGAGGCAATAGAAACCGGATATACTTTTTAATTGTTTTAGGATTATTTATTTTTCACGTAAAAAGAGCATAATCATACTAATGCATGTTATTTGAACTCAGGTTCGTCCCACCATGGATAAAAATCTGGCATATCCGTTGACGGCTTCATGGTAAATTCAGCCGGGCGTTTCTCCAGAAACGAATTCACCCCTTCCGTCACATCGGCGCTCTGCCCCATGGCCACGATACCCCGACTATCAACTTTATGAGCCTCCATAGGATGATCCGCGCCCAGCATTCGCCACATCATCTGTCGGCATAGCGCAACAGACACCGGTGCTGACTCTGCTGTCATTTCCTTAGCCAAAGCCCTCGCGGCTGGCATTAAATCATCAGGCGCATGAGCGGATTTCACAAGCCCCCCTGCCACAGCCTCACTTGCCGGGAACACACGCCCTGAGTAGACCCATTCCGCGGCTTGCGAGATCCCCACAAGACGCGGCAGAAACCAGCTGCTACAGGCCTCCATCACGATTCCGCGGCGGGAAAAGACAAATCCGATTTTTGCGTTGTCGGACGCGAGACGAACATCCATGGGCAGGGTCATGGTTGCGCCGATACCCACCGCAGCACCGTTGAGAGCTCCAATGATCGGCTTCTTCGATTGATACATCCTGAGTGTTACCCGGCCGCCGCCGTCACGGTGCCTGCCATCTTCGGGCATGACACCCCGCGCTTTGTAATTAAAGGTATTCTTTCCCTCTCCCAAATCCGCACCCGCACAAAAGGCGCGACCGGCACCGGTGATAATGATCGCTCGAACATTATCGTCAGCATCCGCGCGGTCAAAGGCCTCAATAAGCTCATCGCGCATGATCGCGGTAAAAGCATTCATATTATCGGGACGATTCAGCGTTATAGTGAGAATCTGATCTTCAACGTCATAGAGGATTTGTTCAAAGGACACGGGTTTTCTCCGGTTTATTATTATTTTCGCAGAACGGAGTTTATCCCCCATCCCAATCAAAGGCGTTATCCTCGATTATGGCAATAAAAACACTGATCGCGCAACATCCGACTGTAATCGCTCCGCCGGATACCATTTTTCCAATACTGTTTTCGTCATCAAATCTGTATTTTCTTCGACGAACTCTTCAAAGCTATCAGGATTTTGATTTGCCATTCGTTCGGCAATCAGACTCATAAAGGCGTATGTAATTGTCGCGTTAAATTTTTTCGCTGCCCCAGCCTTAAAAGCAATTGTCTTAATACCTGTTGCGTACACGGATGAGGCATTTATGAAGTCATATTTCTTGAGAAGATCATAGGCCACGCGGACATGTTCAGCATGACGAAATGTTGTACTATCAACTTCATGATTTTCAAAATTGCGGGTCAGTTCGGAATAGTCCTGAGTCTCGTTCATTTAATGACATCCTTTAAATTATGGCTGTCGGAAGCATTCATATCCAGTTCGTATACACTCTTCAGCTGATCAATTTTCTTGAGAGTGGAAGTTGAAAACGGCGCCTTGTTCTCAAAGCTATGCAAGGCTAATCCTTCAATGAGATCACCTACAGACATATCAAGATGCTCAGCGAGCCCCTTGAGGACTTTCAACAAGCGCTTTTCAATACGCACACCAGTTTGAACTCGTTCTACTGATTTCTTCATTTAGTTATATTGGTACATATGTACCATATAATCAATCTATTTCTGAAGGCGTGCCCATTGTTTATGAAGTGACTACCAATATATGATAGCGAGAAGATATCGGCGCAGACTATGTGATTTAGTAAGGATGACCCTATGCCCAGAGATGCCAAAAGCACAATAACCGGCTACCACGCCCATATTTACTATTCGCCGGAGACACGGGAAATCGCTGCCACCATCCGCGAACAACTTGATGAGGCTTTTGATGTGACCCTCGGCCGATGGCGGGAAGAGCCCGTTGGTCCGCATCCTACTTCCATGTATCAGGTGGCGTTTGCGGCGGATATTTTCCCTGAAATTGTGCCCTGGCTGATGATCAACCGGCAGGGCCTGGATATCCTAGTTCATCCAGAAACCGGCGATGACCTGCAAGATCACCGCGATAACGCGCTGTGGCTCGGTGAAAAGCTGACCTTAAATCTGGAAATGTTTATGAAGACCTAGGGCGCGGCAAGCCATTTCAGTCTTTCGTTTGGTACGCCATATTGCAATGTTTGAGGCAATAAGGCTTGCTCGGGACCGCTTCATCACCACAAAAATGAAATTTTGGCTCCCCCGGATGACCGATAGGCCACTGGCAGGCCCGGTGCGAGGGCAGAGCTTTCTTCTTCACTTTTTGCACAGCCGGGACAGCCTTGGCCGACAGGCCAAGTCGATTGGCCTTGCCAATCACAGCATTGCGCGTGACATCGCCCAGCTCCTCGGCAATTTCCGCCGCGGTTTTCCCGGAGCCCCAGAGCTTTTTTAAGGTTTCAATACGTTCGTCGGTCCAACTCATACCCAGATCTCTTCAAGCGAATTCTTTGTTAACCAATGTGGGAAACGCGCTGCCAACATAACAGCGCGTTTACAAACTCTCCTCATATATCCTCCGCCGTCGCCAGAGTCTACTCATATCCGAATCATTAGCGTAATGCCCATCCTATTTGGCATAGCTGACCCGCCAGACAGTCTGGCTAACATCATCTGCAACCAATAAAGCGCCATCGGCGGCAACCGCAAGGCCCACAGGGCGCCCCCAGACGCGAGCCCGCCCAGGATCTTCGGCTTCGATACGAAATCCGGTGGCGAAATTCTGATAAGAACCGGTGGGCTGGCCGTCTTTAAAAGTCACGCGAACAATCTTGTAGCCGGTCGGGACAGAAGCATTCCAGGATCCGTGAAAGGCAACGAAGGCATCGTTCACATATTCTGATGGGAACTGCCCACCATTATAGAAAGCCAGCCCAAGCGGTGCCGAGTGCGATTGGAACAACACGTCGGGCAGGATCGACTTTGCAACCATGTCCGGCGCATCTTCCGCATAATCCGGATCCGGAATGGTCCCTGAATAGGCATAGGGCCAACCATAAAAACCATCCTTTTTTACAGATGTTAGATAATCGGGCACTAGCCCATCCCCATAGCCATCGCGTTCATTCACTACCGTGTAAAGCTTTTTCGTCACCGGATTGAAATCGATACCTACCGGGTTGCGAAGGCCGGTGGCCACCGTTTCCAGACGATTACCCTCCAAATACAGCTTCTGAATTGTCGCTCTCGGCAGGGGCTCAATATCGATATTGGCAGCGCTGCCGACAGATATGTACAAGGCGTTATCGGCGGCATCATACAGCAAGTTCCGGGTCCAATGTCCGCCGCCATCCCCAAGAGAACCTTTGTCCGTAACATTCTCGATAGGACCGGTTGCGTGTCTATCCCCAATTTTAAAGGCCACCCTTCGTATCTGCGTCGGCTCGCCGATATAAAGCCAGTCCTTCACAATCGCCATTCCATGAGGTCGATCCAGATTGGAGACAACCGTTTTTTTGACGTCAGCGACGCCGTCGCCGTTGCTATCTCGCAACAGCGTGATTTTTCCAGCTCTCGGTTCCGCCAGCAGGACATCGCCATTTGACAGCACCTCGAGCCAGCGGGCGTGAGACAAATCTTTTCGAAAGGCAGTGACGGTAAAGTTCTCTGGTAGGTTTAACTCGCCTTCTTTATTGCTACTGACAACACGCGGACCCAGCGCCTCGACCGGGGTCGCATATGGCGCCGGCAAGTCGGTGGCCCGAATTGTGAATTCCTCTCCAACCAGGTTGCTTTCAGTAGCTATGACTGTACTGGAGACACTGAAAGAAGCCAAAATACTCAAGATATAGAGGGAAATTTTCATTATCGCGCCTTCCGGACATTGCACTCATGGGATTAGTCGTTATTTTATTTAGGGTACAATTAGGATTTTTTCACCTATTTTGGAAAAGAACAGCGGCGCGCATACATAAGAACCGAAAGTATCCTGGATGAAAAAGCCATCTCTCAAAGCCCTTCTGGTGCTCCATCAGGCAACGTCTGACCCGGGCCGTGTCGGAGAAGCCATCCGCACCCGTGGCTTTGAGCTGGATATGCGGGCACCTGCCATTGGCGAGTCGCTCCCGGACCATTTAGATGATCATGCCGCGGTTGTTATTTTTGGCGGCCCTATGAGCGCCAATGACGATCACGAAGAGTATATTCGCGCTGAAATCCGTTTTATCGACCTATTACTGAAAACCGAAACGCCGTATTTGGGAATTTGCCTCGGCGCGCAGATCATGGCCCGTGCCCTCGGCGCAAAAGTCTATGAACATCCGGAAGGATTGCGTGAGATCGGCTATTATCCGGTGGTACCGACTAGAACTAATTGTCCGTTATTCGCCAAACCCATGAAAGCCTACCAATGGCACCGGGAGGGGTTTGACTTACCAAAGCACAGCACCCTGCTTGCCAGCGGTGATTTCTTCCCCAATCAAGCCTATCAGGCAGGTAAAAGTGCCTATGGTATTCAGTTCCACCCTGAGGTGACCGAGGCCATGAATAAAAGATGGGCGACTAATGCCGCCCATATGCTTTCTGATCCCGGCGCCCAATCCGCCGAACAGCAGTTCGACGGACGCCGTAAATATGATGCGGGCTTGAATGTCTGGCTTCAGAACTTCCTTGATCTCTGGCTGCCGGAAAAATCGGAAGACACGAAAATCCGCTCCAATGAAGAAAAGACTAAACGACCCGCTTTGACCTGAGTTCAGCGATTTCTTCGGACGAATATCCCAGCTCGGCCATGATGTTGTCCGTATGCTCGCCCAATGTGGGCGCGCGGTGTTTCATGGATGTATCCGTCTTAGACATCTTGATCGGCAGCTCCGTCAAGGGAACCCCGTCTTCGAATCCGGGATAGGGAACTTTTTTAATCAGTCCCATGGCCGCAAGATGCGGATCTTCCAGCACTTCCTGTGGCGACATCACCGGGCCGCAAGGCAGACGAACCTCATCCATGGCGGCAATGGCTTCCTTGGTGGTGCGCTCAGCACACCATGTCGCCATGCGTTCGGATATTATATGATTGTGATCACCGCGCTGCTGATCTGTCTGAAAGCGCGGATCGTCAAGCCAGTGATCTTCTCCTATCAGCTTCGTCCAGCGCTCAAATAACGGCATACCAAGGGACTGAACCAATACCCAACCGTCTTTCGTCTTGAAGGTATCTGCCGGGCCTGCCCCCTGACCGCGATTGGCCGTTCCGACGCGATTAAGCTGCAGCATCGCCTGTTCCATCAGAGTCACGCTGGAAATCAGAATGGCTGAGCCGAACAGCGATGTGCCGACCAGCTGGCCTTCTCCTGTTTTTTCACGATGCTGCAAGGCCGCCATTGTCCCGACGGCCCCCATCATAGCGGTCGTAAAATCCACCCAGGGCCCGTAGAGTTTACGGGGCTCTCCATCCTTACCAGACATATGCATAACGCCGGACATGGCTTGTCCGAGACCGTCAAATCCAACGCGGTTTTTATACGGACCTTCATCACCAAAGACCGAAGCATGGGTGAGGATAATATCTTCCTTGATCGCCTTGAGGCTCTCATAATCAAGGCCCATGGCTTGCAACGTCTCGATCGGTAGATTGGCGACGACGACATCGGCAGTTTTCACCAACCGTTTCACCACTTCACGCCCCTCTTCCTTCATGGGGTTGAGGGTAATGCCAAGCTTATTCTGACCGATTTGCTGAAAAAGCCCACCATCCCCGGTTTGTTCCTCAGTCAGCGGCGTCACATAACGGTCTTCGCTTCCCGCTAGTTTTTCGATCCTGATCACCTCGGCCCCGAAATCCGCCAGCACGGTCGCACAATAAGGTCCAGCAATGTAGCGCCCGAAATCGAGCACCCGGATTCCAGATAAAATATTTTGCATGAAGCATCCTCCTGATTATATTTTTCTTATTCTTTTCAGGCGTTTTATACGACCTAGATTTGAGGCAAGAGTGCCTTTTATCAAAGCTTTTGGCAATGATTTTTGGGACGGATGCAGGAAATACCACCGCTGAGCAAATTCTGGAAGCGATAAATATCGAGGAGTTTAATAGTTCAGGAGCCGAGAAGCTGGACATACCCCGCCAAAAATCTATACAAGCTCAACTGCCTCGGCCAACGGTCCTTTTTCTCCGGCGGCAACGGTCAGACGGACCCTTTGTTCGGCTTCAAGCGCCGCAAGGCCGGATTTTTCGAGCGCTTTCATATGGACAAACACGTCAAGACCGCCATTGTCTGGTGTGACAAACCCAAAACCCTTTTGAGTATTGAAAAATTTGACGCTTCCTTCAACCATAGAGCCTGATGCCCGGCTCTGGTCCAGCGCGGGCGCGGGACCGAGTTCAAGTATTCTCGAAACCTGCAATCCCCGTTCACCTGTAAACAGGTCACACGTAATGGATGCGCCTTCTGGCAACCCCTGCAATTCCATATGCTGCAGTACAGAGACATGGACGAAGGCATCGCTGGAGCCGTCCAACGGCTCGACAAAGCCAAAACCCTTGGTCGTGTTAAACCATTTAACTTTACAGTCAACGGCTTCACGTATGTCTGACTCAGCGCGCACCACGTTTTCGTCCCGCATCTTGTCTATCCCCTTTCGCCCGCTCTTAACCGACGGTTTCCCTATCGATATCGATCATCAGCCGTCGGCCAGCTATCGAACATTCCTCTTATGTTGCTATTGGGGGATATCAATTGGTGCATTGATCTTAATCAATTTATATTGCAAAACGACAAATATACCCCACACCCATTCAAAGAAATTCAACATAATTGGTTCTTCTTTCAGATGCACCCTCAATATGGGTATATTTAAAAAAACTTTCAACTAAAAAAGGGAACTTTTTCGGTAGCGAAAAGCCGGGAAATTTGCCTTTCGCTGCCGCTGTAATATGCCTTAATGCGTCCCCCGGATGGGATAGTCTTTTTCACGGATAAATTTGAGCCCACCCAGGATACTATTCAACTCTGGTCGAGAGAACGGGGCATTGGAAATATCAATGATCTGAATCGTCCCATCGGGACGCAGCGCAAACAAACCGGGTTCGGGGAAGGGTTGGTCCGTCTCCTGCGGTGATCGCGGATCTGAAATATAAAGCCCCAGCGCAGCCATCTGGTCAATTTGCATGTCATATCCAACAGGGAAGGTGAGCGCGCCTTCTTCTACTTGCTGTGCCGCTTTCTCTGCACCATCACCGGAAACAGCGACCACATCTACACCGGTTGCGGCAAAGTCTTCTTTCAGCTGCTCCAGAGTTGCAAGATAGCGTTTGCAGATAGGGCAATGCTTACCACGATACACCACAACCAGCTGCCAGCGTCCTTCTGCAGCGTCCGGATCACCAAGCCTGATCTCACCGCCAGCGACGGAAGAGACTGTCATTGCCGGAAAGCGGGCGCCAGGCTCAAGTTTTTCGTTCTTCATTTAATACCTCTTTCAAATAATAATCCGCATTCGTCGTCAAATCCGGGTCGCATTTCTCTTATTTGGAACAATCATTCTAAATAAATAATGATATCTGCACTGCGGGCAAGCTATTCCTGCTCATCCTCACTATTATTTGTTGTCAATAGATTGCATTCCTAAAATGGCAGCCTAGAATGGCGTCTCATTTTTCACGAAAGAAAATCATTCTTTAATCTGGATATGCTGACATGACGACATCTGCGATTGATCGCTTTCGCCAACATCTCTCTGAACTGCCTGAAATCGATACGGATGCGGCAATGGCTGCGGCGACGCGCGACGCCGTTCTTACGAAACCCGCCGGATCCCTGGGGCGTCTTGAAGAAATCGCTGTTTGGCTGTCAGGTTGGCAAGGACAACATCCGCCGAGCTATATCCATCCACAGGTGATTGTGTTTGCCGGAAACCATGGCATTTGCGACCAAGGCGTCTCCGCTTTCCCCCAGGAAGTTACCCATCAGATGGTGGCCAACTTCAACTCCGGCGGCGCAGCCATCAATCAGCTGGCGAAAGCCTTTGACGCATCCTTTTCTGTTCATGCCCTTGACCTGGATCGCCCCACAGAGGATTTTACAAGAGGCCCTGCCATGACCGAAGAGGATTGCGCAGCAGCACTTCAGCTTGGCTGGGATTCTGTAGCGACCGCCACCGATATTCTGGTGGTTGGCGAGATGGGCATCGGCAACACGACAGTAGCCGCTGCACTGGCGGCGGCTCTTTTTGGTGGTGGCGGGTCCAATTGGGCTGGCCCCGGTACCGGCGTCTCGACCGAGGGCGTACAACGTAAAGCCAAGGTTATTGATCAGGGCCTTGTCCGGCATGCTGATATTCTGGATGATCCGTTCAAGATTTTGCAGCATCTTGGCGGTCGCGAGATTGCAGCCATGGCGGGCGCGATCCTGTCTGCACGGTTTAAAAAGATCCCCGTATTACTGGATGGCTTCGTCGTCTGCGCTGCGGCGGCAATTCTGCATAAATCCAACAATGCCGCCTTGGACCATTGCCTCGCGGGCCATGTATCCGGCGAACCGGGACATGCGATCCTGTTGCAGCATTTGGAAAAAGAACCATTGCTTATGTTGAAAATGCGGCTTGGCGAAGGCTCTGGTGCTGCGCTTGCCCTTGGCATTGTACAGGGCGCTCTGGCAACCCATAACGGTATGGCAAGTTTTGCGGACGCCGGGGTCAGTAGTGGAACCGCGTCAGAATAAGAACCTATTGTCGTAGATCATCCGCCAAACTATTGACAACTCTCACTTCCCAACTGGCTTTACCATTGAGGGTGAATGACCGTAAACGTGTCAGCGATAAGGGATCAATGACGAAAGACAGCATCCTCTCCGGTGCCATTCCAAGGGCCGCCCCCAGGACTGCCCGAATGGTTCCGGCATGGACAATCATGACAATTTCATCGTTGTCTGTCATCAGCATATCGTTCATCTGTTCAGCAACACGCGCGGCAAGATCTGCAAAGCTTTCGCCGCCCGGCGGGTAGTTTATCGCAGGATCTTTCCAAAAAGCCCGGTATTCATCGGGATATGATACCTCAATCTCTTCATAGCCGCACCCTTCCCATCTACCAAAATTCTGCTCTCGTAGCGCCTTAACTTTGGTGATGAGGGGCTCTTTTATTTCCATCAACGCGGATATTCGTTCAGCTGTCTGCACACAGCGTTGTAAGTCACTGCTGTAAAAGTGACCAGATTGCGGGATCATGCGGCTAAGTGCCTCCAGCCGGGCCGAATTGGAAAAGTCAGCAGGCAGATCACTATGGCCGTATAATTTACCGGAGAGAACCGGCGCATGGCGGATTAACCACCAGCTTTTTTGCTGATACTTATCAGCCATTTTCAGGGGAGCCAGTCTTTATTCCACCACCAATTTGCTCAGCTCCCAAATGGAACGGCTATAGTATATGTCATTGGCAAGGGTCGTATCACTGTCATAGGGATAAATTATCCAGAACGGCGCATAAACGCCATCTTCCAGCGGCTTGCCGTTCATACGGTAGGCGACGATGACATCATATTTTTCCGCATCAGAGATCGGTATTTCAACGGTATATCCATCAAGAGCGGAGGCTTTAAGCAATTGCCCATCCGCGTTGACCGCTTTCAGAATATCGCGCAACAGAACACCGCGAAATACCGTTTTGCCAACGGTCCAGGGACTCGTCGTCACGACGTCAACAGGCTTGGAAGCCGCCATATCGCCAGGGCTGAAGTAAATTGCCCCATTTTGCGAGGTAATATTGCCGCTAATGGTCAGTTGTTTCTCTTCGGCGTGGAGATTCTGGCTCAGGGCGATGTGCGTCAGCATCACGGCCATCAACATCATCGCAACCTGTATCGTCCGTGGGCAAGCCATAGAATAGAATTTACGCACTGTTTATCTCCTGCTCTTCCGTTTTTGCATACATCTTTGTAGGTGATCGTAAATCTACACTACAAAGGGTACAACCGTAATGACTTAAATGAGCCTGCGAATAAATCTGGCTGCCCATGGCATTTTCCGTTATGTCTGCACGGGAGTAACCCTAGTGAATGGTCTTTTTCGATGAAGCGCACTCTGTTTGTCGCCTCCAACCGTCTGGGGGATGCCGTTTTGACGACGGGCGTCCTCAAATATCTGCGGGAGTTGGAACCGGACGTTCCGATCACCGTAGTCTGCGGTACGATCCCACAGGACATCTTTGAGTCATTTGAAGGCGTCGAACGGGTCATCGGGGTCACCAAGCGGCGTTTTAGCCTGCATTGGCCCGAGGCCGCAGCCAAACTCGGTTTGGTTTATTGGCATCGGATTGTTGATTTTCGCGCGAGCCTGTTGGGATTTTTACCGACGCGCCACCGCCATATCTGGAAAGGCGGGAATAATACCCTGCATAAGGCTGTTGCCAACGCCCAGCTTATCGGCGTTGGTCATCCACTGCCCCCCTGCATTATCCCCAACGCCATCCAGATTGACCAAAGCCAGCAGTGGCTGGGGGAGATATCGTCTGCACAGAAAATACTCGCCATTGCTCCGACCGCCAACTTTTATCAAAAGCAGTGGCATCATGAGAATTACCTGAAACTAGCCGAGGCCCTCACCACCAAGGGTGGCCGTCTTGAAGGCGCTAAAGTCGCGGTTTTTGGTGCGCCGGGTGAAGAAGCTCAGGCACTTCCCGTTGTGAATGGTTTGCCCGAAAAACAGGTGATTAATCTTGTTGGGAAAACCACGCCGATGCAGGCAGCGACGATACTTTCTCAATGTTCGGCATTTATTGGTAATGATTCGGGGCTTATGCATACCGCCGTCGCGGTCGGCATTCCAACCGTCGGTCTCTTTGGAATTGGCCAGCCGGACGTATATGGCCCCTTTGGCGACAAATCACTATGCCTGAGGAGTAGCCCGCCCGGAACAGCCATTATCCGGCCCGATAGAACCCGCGAGCCACTCCCTTTAGAGACTGTGATACAGGAAACAGACAGTTTTCTGGCCCGTGTATTGACAGATTAAAACACTCTGCAATCGATCAGGTCTTCACTTCGCGGAAGGGCGTGACACTGCCGTCAAAGGCAAACTGTTTATTATACAAGTCCGCATAGACACCGTTTTTCTCCAACAGCTGATCATGAGTACCTGATTCAACCACCTGCCCCTCAACAATCACATTGATGCTGTCTGCATCGAGAATTGTTGATAGCCGATGAGCAATCACCAGAGACGTCCGGCCCTGCATGAGGTGTTTGAGCGCCAACTGGATTTTTCGCTCAGATTCAGTATCCAGTGCCGACGTTGCTTCATCCAGCAGAAGGATCGGGGCATCTTTCAGCATAGCACGGGCGATGGCAACGCGCTGCCTCTGCCCGCCGGAAAGCCGCACTCCGGCACTGCCGACGACAGTGTTATACCCTTTTGGCAATGTTGCGATGAAATCATGAACGGCAGCCGCCTTCGCAGCCTCAATAATCTCCTCCTCGGTCGCGCCGTCGCGACCATAGGCAATATTGGCAGTGATCGTGTCATCGAACAGGAAGATGTCCTGGCTGACCAGTGCGATTTCCTGACGGAGCGACGATAAGGTAACATTCTGAATACTCTGATCGTCTATAAAAATTTCACCGCTGTTCACATCATAAAATCGCGGAATGAGGTTAAGGATAGTAGATTTCCCGCCACCGGACGGTCCGACCAGCGCCACTCGTTTACCCGCCTCCAGCCTCAGGGAAATACCCTTTAGCACGGGCTCGTCAGGGCCGTAGGCAAAACTGACGTTCCTAAATTCGACGGCGCCTTTATGAAATTCCAGGGGAACAGCTGTCGGCGCATCCTCAATCTCATGGACAATATCCAGTAGTTCAAAAATCCGTTGCGCGGCGGCAATTCCGCCTTGCATCCGCGGAAAAATCTTGGCAACGCTTTTAATAGGTTGATACGCGAGCATGACCGCCGTGATAAAAGCAAAAAATGTCCCCGGCGTCGTATGCCCATCGATCACATTTGTCGCCCCGTAGAAGATGACCCCGGCAATCAGAAACCCTGACAATGTTTCGACAATGGGACTACTCGTGGCTTCAATTCGGAGGGCCTTGTACTGGGCCGCAAAGCGCGCTTCAACTACCGCATCCCCTCGCGCCTTCGCCTGTTTTTCCCGACCATAGGCTTTCACAACGCGAATACCCTGAAAATTTTCTTCTAGGAAAGTGCTGAAATCAGCAGTTTGCGACAGGACTTTATGAAATGCCTTGCGGGCCCGTTTCACCAACTGACGGATCGCTGCCGCGCCGGGTGGCAAGGCAATTAGAATAAAAAGAGCCATTCTCCAGTCGTAATAAAAAAGCGACGCCACAAGGAAAATGGCGGTCAGGCTATCTTTTGTCAGAACGACCAGGACTTGTGTTGCGACGTTTCTTAAGTGCTGCGTATCGACTACAAACCGTGAAATCAGATTGCCAGGCGATGTATCATGAAACCAGGCAAGGTCTGCATAGACAAGCTTACCGAACAGGTCTTTTTGAATATCTGAAATAACCCTTGTGCCAACCCAGTCCATCATCACAGTCTGGCCGAAGGTCGCGATACCGCGCAAAGAAAAAATTAAAATAACCGCGATGGTCGTATACATCACATAAGACGCATTTTTCTCAAAGAAAACCTCATCAATGATAGGCTTCATAACAAATGCCGTGGCCGCCGCTGTTCCGGCACTGACAACCATGAAAATGATCGCCAATACCAAACGCCATTTATACTGCGCGACATACTCACGCAGTAACCTGCGATAAATAGTAGCTGGAGCAGATCTCTCTGGCTCGACTTTCGTCGTTTCGTTCACGCGTTATTCATCCACACCCGACATTTTCAGGTGTACCTTATTAAAAGAATACTTAGCCCTGACTATCATGCCTCTATTGATATCAACAGATATTTCGGGCAGTTTAGCCCTACAACAAGGTATTATCCGACCTAGATACAACAGTCATTGGGGATGCGTTCCGACTTAAGATCAGGCTGTTCGTTTTTCCTGACGACGCACACGAACGAGCAGGATACAAGCCAGAACAAATCCCACCGTTGACAGAAACGCCATGAAATAGAAGCTGTAGGACCCGTTGATCTGATAGAGCCAACCGGCGGCAATGGTAAAGATACCGAAGAAAATTCCCATGGAAAGGCTGTCGAACAGCCCTTGCGCAGACGCGGTGATAGCGGGCGGAACACGTTTGCTGATATAGGCGATATAGGCCATGTAAAGCAGGGCAAAAGTCAGCGCATGCAGAATCTGTGCACAAAATAAAACCGCCATAGACGTCGCGGCCCCGAGTAAGACCCAACGCACCATCCCGCCCAAAGCTGCGACAATGATCATCGGCATGGCGCCGAAACGCCGGATCAAACGACCGGAAATAGCGAACATCCCAATTTCCGCTGCTACCCCGGTCACCCAGAACAGAGTGATTTCGGCATTGGTAAATCCCAGAGTGTTCCAGTGAATGGAGCTAAACCCGTATAATCCGGCATGGGTGGAGAGCAAGAGCGATCCGGTAATCAGGAACAGCGGGAAATTCGGCAAAGAGAGCGGCCTGAAAAACGGTGCTTTCCCGGCCTCCGGCTTCGTTTTGATATTCGGCAATGCCACAGATGCCCCTATCAGTAACAAAGCCGTCAGAAGCATCGCCACATAAATGGCCCCTATCCCATATAAGTCAGCCGCAGCACCGACCAGCAAGGCAAATACGATAAAACTGAGGGACCCCCAGAGCCGGGCACGGCCAAAATCAACGCCCACAGTCTGCTGGGCTCGCAATGTCATGCCATCGGAAAGCGGAATGGCCGAGGTAAAGGCAGCGCCAGCAGCGCCCCAGATAACAACGTAAAACAGCCAGCCGTCGACGATAGGTAAAAGCAGAAGCCCTGCCATCAATAAAACCGCCAGGCCGAGCAGAACTGTTTTTCGGGTCCCCGTCGCATCGGCAATCCAGGATGTAGCCGGGACGAAGAGCAGCTTGGCCCAATAAGAGACGCCGAGCACAATCCCCACATATTCAAGGGACATTTGCTGCTCCAGCCAACGCGGCCACAACGGCAGGACAATCCCGCCAACCGAAAAGAACGCGATATAATAGAACGAGAGGCGGATATGCGCCGATCGCCGGGTATAGGCCGTCTGGGACATGGTTTTTCTACTCAACAGAGATAGGGCGACATTACCGACTCCCCTGATTTCATGAAAGAATAAAGTGCCAATTTGGCAGGTTGTGACGTTGGTCACATTGCATTCCTAGGAATTTTAATTTACATTCTTGGGAATATTAACAATACCAAAAGGAGCCAGAAAATGAATAGACGCAACTTTATTAGAACTATCGGAGGCACCGGTCTGGTCATTGCCGCTGGAGGTCTTGGCCTTGCCAGTTGTGACCAGATGCCTGCCTCTGCGATTGCTGCGTGGGAAGGACCGCCTGAAAGTCTTGGGCTTCGGGAATGGATGCTAAGCTATGCCATGCTCGCCCCCAACCCTCATAACATGCAGCCTTGGCTGGTGGACTTGTCGGCACCAAACGAAATGATGCTTTATGTTGATCAGGAACGGGTCCTGCCCGAAACTGATCCTTTCGGCCGGCAAGTGGTTATTGGTCAGGGTACCTTTCTCGAGCTTCTGGATATTGCTGCAAAAGAGAAAGGGATTCGTCTTGATATTGAGCTGTTTCCGATGGGTGAACCTGCAATGGATAGTCTTGCCATCGCAGATAAACCCGTCGCCCGGATCACCCTGACCGAAGACGCATCTATCACGAAAGATCCTCTGTTTGCCCAGATTACTCATCGACGCTCCAACAAGGAAGGCTATCGCCCGGAATTTTTGACAGCGGCAGATCGGCAGGCCCTTACGACCCTTACCCTAAATGAGGGAGAAAAAATCGGATTTGCCACATCCGCCGAGACAGCGAAACCGTTGCAGGAATTTGCGCGAGAAGCGGTATTGAAGGAAATGCAGACACCGCGCACCCTGAAGGAAAGCATTGACAGAGCGCGCATTGGCGCTGATGAGATCGCTGCCAACCCGGACGGAGTTGATCTTCACGGTCCACTTTTTTGGTGGCTGAAGCGTCTGGGCATGATGACACGGGAAGCCGCCCTGACGCCCGGCACGCCTGCCTATCAAGGTGGTATGGACTATGCCATGGGCTGGGTCGACGGTACATTTAATATGGGCTGGCTGGTAACACCTGGCAATTCTCGTAAGGCGCAAGTCAATGCCGGACGCAGCTATGTACGGCTCAATCTGATGGCGACAGCGCAAGGGATTGCTATGCATCCGGTGAGTCAGGTTTTACAGGAATATCCGGAAATGCAGGAAATCCAGACGGCTTTTCTCCGCCATCTTGGTATTGCACCTGAGGAAACCGTGCAAATGTTTTACCGTTTGGGCTATCAGGACAATGTTTCCCCCTCCCCACGCCGGAAATTGCCTGATATAGTGATGGGATGAATGAGATAAAGTCCAAAAAAGCCCATGATCGAAAAGCGGAAGTCCCATCCCTGGACTTCCGCATTATTAACTGGATCGGAATAATTGATCAGCTGACATCGACGAAAATGCGTCAGCTGTTGGAGGGCAGCGATGTCCCACCGCCGCAATTTATCCTGCTCAATCATTTCAGCCACCGCCCTGAGGAGGGCAAAACGATCTCCGGTATCGTCGACGCCATGCAACAACCGCAGCCCGGCATTACCAAGACTGTCGCCAAGATGCTGTCAAAAGGCTTTTTAAAGGCGGAAGAAAACCCGGACGATGGCCGCTCTAAAATTCTCTTCCTGACCAAGGTCGGAAAAACCGCACATCAGGCGGCCAAGGCCCGGCTTGAAGATGGGCTGCAACATACGTTCGATGGCTGGCGCGAATGGGAGAAGAAGGATTTCTTTACCTTTCTTGACCGACTAAAAATCTATCTGGACGACAACCGGTAAGCTAGGGTCAGTCCCCCTTAATTTACTCCATTCTGCGCGTCGTCTATGAGTGCTGGCCAGGCACGACTTCGCAGGAAACCCGGCGGGTTTTCAAGAAGGCGTAACGCCGCCAGCG
>Ga0315338_1001002_pt1 | contig 43511 bp, 42 predicted proteins | sample ASW8metaG_FD_204518 | JGI IMG/M metagenome (GOLD analysis project Ga0315338, IMG submission 204518) | Ammonia-oxidizing marine archaeal communities from Monterey Bay, California, United States - ASW #8 | ecosystem: Environmental > Aquatic > Marine > Coastal | place: USA: California | collected... | reverse complement strand
GGATCACCACCCTGGTTGAGGATTTCCACGAATGGGCGCAGTCGATCCAGGGGATCACCACCCGCTTCCTGCGCGGCGTCGGGGTCGTATTTGTAGGACGAGTCCTTGTAGCGCCAATGCGCGGCCACACCGCTTTGCGCCACGGTCTCCATTTGCTCGGTCCGAATTTGCAGCTCAACGCGGACACTGTCTGGCCCGATAACTGTCGTGTGCAGCGATCGATAATTATTCGGCTTCGGCACCGATATGAAATCGCGGAACCGTTCCGGCATGCAGCGCCAGGTCTGATGGATAACGCCCAGTGCATGATAACAATCACCGGGGTTGGGTACGATCAGCCGAAACGCGTAAATATCGGCAATCTCGTCAAAAGTCAGACCTTTACGCTCGAGCTTGCGCCAGATGGAATAGGGCCGCTTTTCCCGACCAAAGATCCGGCATTCGATACCATCTTTCTCGAGTTGCTCGGTGATCGCACTGGAAACCCCCGCCACTTCCTCACTATGGAGGTCGCGTATCAACAACAATCGCCGGGTAATGGATTCGTGTGCCGCAGGATTGATGTGTTCGAAGGCCAGGTCTTCTAACTCGACGCAGACCAGATTGATCCCAATCCGACGGGCTAGCGGCGCATAAATCTCTAGGGTTTCGCGGGAGATGCGCTCGCGTTTTTCGGTGCGCTGGATGGCGCTGAGCGTGCGCATATTATGCAAGCGGTCGCACAGTTTAACAATTAGCACCCGGACATCCGAGGAAATCGCCACAACAAGTTTTTGCAAGTTCTCAGCCTGCTTGGTGCGTTTGGAACGCAATTCCATCTGGCTGAGTTTGGTAACCCCATCGACCAGATTCGCGATTTCCTCGCCAAACAATTCGATCAATTGCTCGTTGGTAGCGGGCGTGTCCTCCACGGTATCGTGCAAGAGGCCGGTACAGATCGTCGCGACGTCCATCCGAAGATCGGCCAAGATCATGGCAACAGTCGCCACGTGTCCGAAATACGGCTCGCCTGATTGGCGCTTCTGCGGCCGGTGCATTTCTTCGGCAAAATCATACGCAGAACGCACGAACGCCCCATCGACGTTTGGAAAGTAACGTTCGATGCGGGCGATCAATTCGTCAGCAGTAGGAATTGCGTGCGTTGCCGCTGCAGGCTTGGTCGGCGCGCCCGTCGTCAAGACGGATTAGAGGCGGCCGTCAGGCGCGCCATCCCGGTCGTTTTGCAGGGCTTTGAGCATCTCGGACTCATCAAGCTCAACCGGCGGTGCTGGCAGGGCTGTGAGTTCCGGAGCGGCTTCCTTAGCGGCGTCTTCATCATCGTCGGATGGCAGAACGCGCTGAAGGCCTGAAACAAGGCTCTCGCCCAGCGTGTCCAACTCGACGGTCTCGTCAGCGATTTCTCGCAGTGCTACGACGGGATTTTTGTCGTTATCACGCTCAATAGTCAGCGCTGAACCGGCTGAAATGCTGCGCGCACGATGGGCGGCCAGCAGGACCAGACGGAAACGGTTTGGTACTTTTTCGATGCAATCTTCGACGGTGACGCGAGCCATAGAGCGCGATCTCCTGGATAAGGCGCTTACGATAAGAACCGCGTTACCTATCCCTGTCGATGGGTGAAAGCAAGGCCCTGCAATGTATCGGATGCGGTCGTTTGCAGCTTTTTGATCGACTGCCGGTCCGCATCGGGCAGCTCAGACAACAGCGTATCGATTGATTGCCTCGATACCGGGTCGGTCCAAGTAGGCGCGATTTCTCGCAGCGGCATCAAAACAAAGGCGCGCTCGCAGGTTCTGGGGTGTGGAATTTGCAGACCTTGATCATCCGTCATCACGGTTCCGCGAAAATCGACCAGATCAAGGTCCAGTGTCCTTGAGGCCCAACGGATCACACGCGTCCGACCCAGCCGGGTTTCAATCTTGTGTAACAAGTCAAGTAATGCCCGCGCCTGCATCGACGTCTCGACTTGAGCCACGGCATTTACATATTCCGGATCCGATGGATCTGGCCATGCAGGGCTCAGCCAATCACTTGATCGCGCAATCACACGCACGCCTTCGTCCTCGAGCATTGCCAGCGCCCGAGCAATTGTTTGCGCTGGCGTCCGCGTTTCTAATGGCAGATTGGCGCCAAGCGCGATATAAACAGGCATAACCTTCATTTCTATTCCAAGTCTTATTCAAGCTAATTTCAACAAAGGATATTCAGTGACGTTTTATCCGGATGAACGCATCGGTATCTTTATTGACGGTGCCAATCTTTTCTCGACCACAAAGGGGCTTGATTTCGATATAGACTTCAAACGCCTTCTTGACGAGTTTCGCAAGCGGGGCCGTCTGATCCGGGCCAATTATTACACGGCCCTATTGGAACATGAGGAATTCAACCCATTGCGGCCGCTTGTCGACTGGCTGGCGTATAACGGCTTCAAGGTGATCAGCAAACCGGCGAAGGAATTTACCGACGATCAGGGGCGCAAACGTATCAAGGGCGATATGGATATCGAACTTGCGGTCGACATGATTGAATCGGCAGCCTTCCTCGACCATATCGTCTTGTTTACCGGCGACGGTGATTTCTGCCGGGCGCTTGATGCCGTGCAGCGTGCTGGCACACGCGTCACCGTCATATCATCACTGCGAACCACCCCACCAATGATCGCGGCCGAGTTGCGTCGTCAGGCGGATGAATTCATCGAGCTGCAGGATTTGCGGGATTTGATCGGGCGCGAGCGCAAAGGATGAGCCGGGTTGACCCCAAGCCGCAATGCAAGCTGTGCCCTCGCCTCGCCAGGTTTCGCACCGACACGGCGCGTTCGTTTCCTGATTGGCATAATGCGCCCGTGCCGTCGTTTGGAAACTTGGATGCCCGCTTTTTAATCGTGGGCCTTGCCCCCGGGCTGCGCGGTGCCAACCGAACTGGACGATCCTTCACCGGTGATCAATCGGGACAGCTATTGTTCGCGACGCTAGAGGCGCACGACTTCACGCGCGGCAAATTTGGCAATGAAGCGGATGATGGCCTTCAACTGGTCGATACTATGATCACCAATGCTGTGAGATGTGTTCCGCCGGAAAACAGACCGACCGGTGCCGAGGCGACTGCGTGTCGCCGATTTTTAATCGATACGATTGAAGCCATGCCGAATTTATCTGTGATTCTGGCACTGGGCACGGTTGCCCATGCCAATACGATACGGGCGATCGGCGCCCCCTTAAAATCGGCAAAATTCGCCCACAATGCCCGTCACACCCTGGACATTGCCGGCCGCTCGGTCGCGCTATTCAACAGCTATCATTGCTCGCGCTACAATGTGAACACCCGCCGGCTCACACCTGAAATGTTCAGCGATGTGTTTACAAATATTCGCTCGCATCTCAATGCAGCTCAGGCAGCATCGCCGGACTGAGCGATCGCGGCATCGAATAGGCCTGTCGCCCTGATGAATTTATCACGACAGCCCGGGTTGCAAAACCCGACAATGTTACCGCGATATCGCGCCAGGCTGTCGTATTGAACCGGGTCTCCGGACCATGGGCATATCGCGTTGACCGCCAAATCCTTGGTTTTGTCTTCAGTCATGTGTCGCCTCTCCACCACCAACTAATTTTTACAATTACGCTTATTCGACTGGATATATCGACCGCGACTTGGCATAAATGACAATATGCCCACGAATTCTGCCAACTTTGATATCGAGAAACGCCAGATCGCCTTCGTGATTTTCGAAGACGTCAAACTTCTTGATGTCAGTGGACCACTACAAGTTTTCTCGGACGCCAACAAAATTCTGGGTCATGCCCATTATGTCACCACTGTCGCTTCTTTGAGCGGCGGCCCGGTGACAACTGATACCGGTGTCTTGCTGAACACACGCCGCCTTGCCGGCTTGGGCATGGACACCCCAGACACACTTATCGCCTGCGGGGGTAATGGTGTGTTTGAAGCATCGCTCGATATCCGGATGGTGCGGGCGATGAGCAAGGCGAGCGAAAAATGCGGGCGTGTTGCGTCCTGTTGCACTGGCGCTTTCTTGTTGGCGGCTTGTGGAATTCTCAAGGACCGACGGGCCGTGACACACTGGCAATATTGCAATCAGCTTGCCCAACAATACCCCGCCATCATGGTTGACCCCGACCCGATCTTTATCGAGGACGACGGGATATGGACATCTGCAGGAGTAACGGCGGGGATCGATCTCGCCTTGGCGATGGTCGAGGCAGATCATGGACGAGACATTGCTCTTAAACTGGCCCGCGAATTGTTGGTATACGTGAAACGTCCCGGTGGGCAGTCGCAATTTAGTGAAGCGCTCAAGCAACAGGCCCGAACGACTTCAGGCCGTTTTGATGCGCTGCACTTGTGGATGCGTGAAAATATCACTCAGGACTTGCGTGTTGAATCACTGGCCCGGCGTTGCGCCATGAGCCCGCGCAGTTTCGCCCGTATCTATGCGGCGGAAACCGGCCAGACACCGGCGCGAATGGTTGAGCAGATGCGCGTAGATATTGCCCGAGCATTGCTCGAACAATCGACCGACAGCATCAAACACATTGCCGATATTTCCGGGTTTGGGAATGACGAACGCATGCGACGCAGTTTCTTGCGCCAAATCGGTATTTCACCACAGGCTTACCGGCAGAGGTTTGATCAAAGTGAAGTGACACCAAAAACATCCCCATTCTTTGATTGAATAGGCGATGTCTAAAACGCGTTTCCAGGCGAAAGGCTCGACTTATCAAAGCCTCGGCCTACGCCCCACCATTTCAGAACTAGAGTCTGGATGCACGGCGGCTTTATGGAGCGACAAACGAAGCAGGATTAGCCCAACTGTTTCATTAAGCGCGCTTTTTGCTTGTTCCACTCGCGTTTTTTGACGGTTTCCCGCTTGTCAATATTCTTTTTGCCCTTGGCCAAACCGATTTCCAATTTGGCGATGCCACGATCATTAAAATAGACTTTGAGCGCAATAATGGTCTGTCCATTACGGGTAACAGCCCCGGTCAGGCGCTCGATCTCCTTGCGCTTCAGGAGTAATTTCCGGTGACGCCGCGGCTCGTGGTTAAAGCGGTTTGCCGGGGCGTAGAGCGGAATGTCCGCATTGATCAGCCAGATTTCATCGTTTTCCGGGCTGACATAGGATTCCGCAATATTGGCGCGCCCCTCCCGAAGAGATTTAACTTCGGAGCCCATGAGCATGATGCCGGCTTCAATCGTTTCGATGATCTCAAAATCGAATCGGGCCCGGCGATTGACTGCAATCGCCTCGCCGTCTTTCATTTTCTTGCCCTTGCTCATGACGGATCCAAAAGTCCGGCAATGATCATGGCCGCCCTCACACGCTGACAGGAAACATCATCGGGCTCGGTCAATGGCAGACGCATTTCACTGTTCGTGACGCCCAGAAGCGACATGCCATATTTGCTCGGCCCGGGGCTTGGAGCGGTAAATAACGCCTGGTGAAGCGGCATCAATCGGTCATTAAGTTGGCGCGCGGTTTCCCAATCATTGAGCATCATGGCGTCTTGAAACCGGGAACACAGCTCCGGAGCTACGTTTGATGTCACGGAAATCATGCCTTGTCCGCCGGTGGCATTGAATCCCAATCCAGTAGGGTCGTCACCCGAAAGCTGGATGAATTCTTCACCAATCATACGGCGATGTTGCGGCACGCGAGTGAGATCTCCGGTGGCATCCTTGATGCCGACCACATGCTCGAGATCCGCAATGCGCGCTACGGTTTCGGCATCCATGTCTATGACAGTGCGTCCCGGGACATTGTAGACAATGATCGGCAAATCCACAGCGTCATTAATCGCCTTGAAGTGCTGGAAAAGGCCTTCCGCGTTTGGTTTGTTGTAGTAGGGAGCCACGACCAATCCGGCATCCGCACCCAATTCAGCAGCGCGCGCCTGATTTTGTATCGCCACGGTAGTATTATTTGAACCTGTGCCTGCGATAACAGGGATGTGATCCTTTGCGGTCGCGACAACAAGTTCAATGACGCGCATGTGTTCATCGAAAGTCAGTGTTGCCGATTCACCGGTGGTTCCGCATGGAACAAGGCCGTGCGTTCCGGCCTCAATCTGCCTTTGAGCAAGGGAAACAACTATGTCTTCATCGACGGCCCCATTCTTGAAAGGCGTGATAAGTGCGGTGATGGAACCTTGGAACATGTTCAAAACCCAAAAGCGGAATGACGAGATGGTGACCCTAACGGCGGCAGAAAAAACGGCCAAATTTTCCCGTCAAGACTGGACAGAAGCATTGATTTGCGATGATCATACATCGCACACAAAAAACAAAGGCGTCCTGTACACGATGATCGCACGTTGCATATCAGCGATTTTGCTGTTTGTCCTCACCGTACCCGCATATTCTCAGGTGCCATCTCCGCGCGTTCGACCCGAAGTGGTCAATTATTCCGAATATTTAAGTGACGCAGACTTTGATCTGTTTCGTCGGGGCCTGGATGCTGCGGAAGATGAGGATTGGGACGAGGTATCCACACTCCGCCAACAGCTCTCCAATACCGTCGCGCGAAATGTTCTCCTATGGCGGACCGCGCTCAATAATCCGCGCGCCACATTCCTGGAACTCAACCTCGCCCTGACAGAGTTAGACAATTGGCCCCGTGACAGCTTTATCCGCAGCGAAGCGGAGGCCAAAATCACCGATTCAGGTTTGTCTGCGCCGTTTATTATCGCCTGGTTTGACGCCAATCCCGCCACAACCGGCCGCGGTCGTATGGCCCTTGCTCAAGCCCTGATGGACGACGGACAAACTGAAGCCGGCGAAAGTTTGATGCGCGAAACCTGGCGCACCGGTCGCCTGGCCCTGCCCGTACAACGTCGCATTTATCGGGCCAACCAAGATTTGTTTTCCGATGAGGATCACTTCGCCCGGATCGACTATCTGATCTGGTCGGGACAACGAACTGCTGCACGTCGAATTTTGCCACTCCTGAGTGGAAATCAGCGCAATTTGGCAGACGCCAGGCTGCGCCTTGCCGGGCGGCAACGCGGTGTTGACGGGGCGGTCCGTCGAATACCGGCCAGCCTCTCGAATGATGCTGGCCTGGTTTATGAGCGCGCCCGTTGGCGTCGCCGCTCGGGGCTGCGGGATACTGTTTTGCCCCTGCTCCTACAATTACCAGACAGCCATACGGATGCGAACGCGCTGGACCTGATGTGGACCGAGCGGAAATTAATGATCCTGACGCTCATTCGCGATCAGGAATATGCTGACGCCTATGAACTTGCGGCTGCACACGGCATGTCTCGCGGCGGAGATTTCGCCGACGCTGAATTCATGGCGGGTTGGTTGTCACTGGTTCATTTGGACCAGGCGCAACGGGCAATGGATCACTTCACGCGCCTGAATGACAATGTATCGATGACGGTCTCGCTGTCGCGCGCTTCCTATTGGATGGCACGCGCCGCCGATGCTCTGGGTCAGCCGGAGCTGGCCGCGCAACACTACGAAACAGCGGGTGGTCACAGCACGGCCTATTACGGCCAACTGGCCCTCGCGGAATTGGCCGATAATGGTATCGCCAATCTCTCCTTTGCGCCCGACCCAGAACCCAGCGATGAGGTCCGAATTGGTTTTGAGGCCCGGCCACAAGTACAAGCATTGCGGCTCTTGGCAGAACAGGGCGAAGATTATTTTTTCCGTCTCTTCATCTATCGCCTCGACGACCAGATGATGGATCCCTCAGAAGCCGTTCTCCTCGCCGGATTGGCGGAAGATTACCTGTATCGACGCCAGGCCGTACGAGCGGCGAAGGCGGCCCGTCAGCGCGGAATTGTATTGCCCCAGAGCGCTTATCCAACCATCGAACTGCCGCAACAGGTTGCGATGGCTCCGGAAGACGCGCTTGTGCTCTCAGTAATTCGTCAGGAAACTGAATTTTCACAACGCGCTGTTAGTGGTGCCGGCGCGCGTGGCATGATGCAGCTAATGCCCGGCACAGCGCGCCAGACAGCCCGGGCACTGGGCGAGCCCTATCGTAATAACTGGCTCACCGACGACCTGCAGTACAATTTGACTTTGGGGATGAGCCATCTCGGAGAAGTCGTTGAAGATTATGACGGTTCCTACATTGTTGCCCTCGCCGCATACAATGCAGGGGGGCACCGGGCCCGGCGCTGGATCCAGGATTACGGGGATCCGCGGGATCCCGATGTAGATCCAATCGATTGGGTGGAAAGCATACCGTTTTCCGAAACGCGCAATTACGTCATGCGTGTCATGGAAAATCTGCAAGTCTATCGCACACGCCTGCAAGACGACGCGGCCGTACCATTAATGATCGACGCAGATTTACTGCGTGGCGCGGACCTGCCTCCAGTTGCTGCGCCGCCATCATCTGGTCAGGCAGGCCCAAGTCTGGGACTGGTCCTCTCGCCGGACGAAAACACACCCGCTGCCGAGACCACGCCTCCAAATCCGGCCGGTTGAAGCTTGGGTGTTAAGCCGGTGCTGCCAAAGCCCGGTTAAACATCGCGCCATCTACATTGCCCCCGCTGGCGATGACCACGGCAACTTTGCCAGCAACATCGATCTTCTTGCTGAGGAGGCTGGCGAGCGCGACGGCGCCACCGGGTTCAATCACCAACTTGAGATGACGCCAGCCAAACGCCACCGCATCAAGCGCTTCTTGATCGCTAACAGCCGCGCCCCCGGCTAGCTGACGACGGTTAAGAGCCCAGGTCATTTGACCGGGCTCGGGCGTAATAATTGCGTCGCACACACTCCCGTCCAGTCGAGTATTGCGTTCAATCTGACCCTTGATCAGCGAGCGTTTGTGGTCATCGAATTCTTCCGGCTCGGCCGACCACATTTTGGCGTCGGGATGATTATGCAGAACGGCAAGGCCCGTTCCGGCGATCAAACCGCCTCCACCGGCCGGCGCGGCGACGAGGTCTGGCGTCAAACCCAGCTCGGCTAATTGCTGGCAGACCTCCAAGCCGGTGGTTCCCTGCCCGGCCATGATAAACCGGTCTTCATAGGGAGGCACCAGAATGCGTCCTTCGTTTTGAGCAATTTGAAGTCCGATCGCTTCGCGGTTTTCCGTCGCACGATCATAGGTGATGACTTTTCCACCCCAAAAATTCACGCCCTCAACCTTGGTGGCCGGGGCATCTGACGGCATTAGAATGGTGGCGTTTGTTCCAAAGATCCTCGCCGCCGCCGCCACACCTTGCGCGTGATTGCCCGACGAATAGGCTAAAATGCCACGCTTTTTTTCGTCTGCAGCGAGTCGCGAAATTCTGTTACATGCGCCGCGAAACTTGAACGAGCCAGTGCGCTGCAGGCACTCCGCCTTAATAAACACGCGGGCATCTAAATGCTGATCGAGCACATCACTTCGCACGAGGGGCGTGCGCACTGCATGTCCATCGATCTGCTCGGCGGCGCTGAGGATGTCTTGGTATGTGGGGACAAGCAGGCTCACACAATTCTCCTGAATACACGCGCGAGACCGATCGATACTCGCGTAAAATGACATAGGCTTTTTCAATTTCGCGCGCAAAGGGATTGCGCCGCGGCGTCGAAACAGTTTTGATGGCAAAAAATGGCACGAATGTGCCCGGTCGATAACAGGGGAAATAGCATGACAATTCGCGCGCACATGATGGACCAACCTCTCATGATTTCAGACATTTTGCGGCATGCTGCAAATTGTCATGGCGAGACCCAAATCATCACCCGTCTCCCGGAAAATGGTGAAATCCATCGGCAAGGATATTTTCAGACCCACGAGCGCACCAAACAACTTGCGAATGCGCTCAAGAAAAAACTGAAGATCAAATCAGGCGAACGCGTTTCCACCATCGCCTGGAATTCGCACCGGCATTTCGAACTGTATTATGGCATCTCCGGCATGGGCGCGGTGATTCACACCGTCAACCCACGCCTCGACCCCAAGCAATTGATCTGGATGCTTGAGCATGCGGGTTCAAAAGCCGTTTTCTTCGATAAAACGTTTGCGCCGTTGATCGACGGAATTGCCAAGCATTGCAAGGGCGTCAAGAACTGGATTTTGATGTCTGACAAGTCGCACCTCGATTGCGTCTCGACCAAATGCCTGTCCTATGAGGAATTGATTGCCGACTACCCCGCGGAATTTGACTGGCCGGTCTTCGATGAAAACGCGGCGGCGGGTCTGTGTTATACGTCCGGCACGACGGGCGATCCCAAGGGTGTTCTTTATTCGCATCGCTCCAACATATTGCACGCAATGGCCTGCAATTCCGCGGATGTGATTGGTGTGGGGTCACGCGGCGTGATGCTGCCAGTGGTTCCCATGTTCCATGTGAATGCCTGGGGGATCCCCTATGCCTGTCCAATGAGTGGCGCAACTCTGGTCATGCCGGGCGCGCAGATGGATGGTCCCAGTATCCACGAATTGCTGGAATCGGAGAATGTCACCTACGTCGCCGGCGTGCCAACGGTCTGGCTTGGATTGCTGGAATACCTTCAGAAGAACAATAAGCGGATCGATAGCGTACAACGCGTGCTGATCGGTGGGTCAGCCCTGCCGGAAGCCTTATTACGCGCTTATGAAGACGAGTACGGTGTCGAGATGCAGCAGGGTTGGGGGATGACGGAGATGAGCCCGCTCGGAACCGTCAATGTCCCGCTTCCCAAGCATGACGATCTGTCACGCGAAGAGATAATCAAGATCAAGCTCAAACAGGGGCGTCTGGTTTACGGCGTCGGCATGCGTATCGTCGATGATGAAGGCAATGAATTGCCATGGGATGGGGCAAGCTCCGGCCATGTTCAGGTGCGGGGGCCTTGGGTCTCTTCGGGTTATTTCCGCGGCGCCGGAGCGGAAAGCTTCACCAAGGATGGTTGGTTTCAAACCGGCGATGTCGCACATCTGGATGGCGATGGATATATGACCATCACGGATAGATCCAAGGATGTCATCAAGACCGGTGGCGAGTGGATCTCATCCATTGATCTTGAAAATGCAGCGATGGGGCACCCCTCGGTTGCCATGGCGGCCGTTGTCGGCCGACCTCACCCAAAATGGCAGGAACGCCCTTTGATGGTGATCCAACTCCGGGAGGGGTTTGAGCCTGACCCCAACTCAATTCTTGAATATTTGAGTGGGCAGGTTCCGAAATGGTGGCTTCCAGACGGGATTGAATTTATCGACGAAATGCCGATCGGCGCGACCGGCAAAATTCTAAAAACCAAATTACGCGAAATCTACGCCGATTACGTGTTCCCCAATGTTGATGCCTGATTTTCAACACGAATGCTGATTAACAAAAACCCTGAACCTTGGTTCAGGGTTTTTTACATTCGGTACAATTTGGGGGGATGGAAGGATCCACTGTCCCGGGTGCACCGCCGGATCGGGCCGGATAGACTTAAGGTCAATCGAATAAGGAATGAGACAAATGGAATACTACATTGCTGGGCCGGAAATGGGCATCATGGCCTTGTTGTTCTATTTCCTTCCGACCGTCATTGCGCTGTTTCGCGGCCATCACAATACGTTCGCAATTTTCCTGACCAATTTCTTATTGGGTTGGAGCGGTCTTGGCTGGATCATCGCCTTTATCTGGTCGTTTACCGCCAAGTATAAGGCACGAGCCTGATCCAGGGGATCGTTGGCTAGCCGTCTGACACTGACGGGGAATAGAAACCGCCGGATGCGACACGACGCAAAACGTTCTCTAGCGCTCCAATATCCATTGGCTTTGCCATAGCCTCGTCCATGCCAACCCGTTCATACTCATCCACCTGCTCACGCATCATGTTCGCGGTCAGTGCGATGATGGGCGTGCGCTGCCTTTGCTCCGTCACTTCATAGCTCCGGATCAATTCTGTCGCCTCTTCCCCCCCCATACCCGGCATGCGAATATCCATAAGAATGAGATCATAATTTCCATCTCGCCATAATCTGACGACGTCATGACCGTTTTCCGCTATTGTTACCTCTAAATCAAAGCGTTCGAGATAGTTTCGGAGGACGAATTGGTTTGTTTTATTGTCCTCCGCGGCCAGAATCTTCAAAGCTGAGACATCGACTGCTCTCAGCGAGATATCAGCGGTTCGCTCCTCCGGCACTTGGTTGGGAAGCAGCGGTAGACGGACATAGAAGGTGAAGGTTGCTCCTTCACCGACCACACTGGCGGCCGAAATATCGCCGCCCATCATTTCGGCCAATTGCCGACTGATAGCCAATCCCAGGCCTGTGCCCCCGAAACGTCGCGTTACCGAGGCATCACCCTGATAGAACGCATCAAATAAGCCATCTAAGGTAGACTGATCCATACCGATACCAGTATCGGTCACAACAAATTTTATCAGACGCAAGGCGGGATCATGTTCCTGCTCCACGGTCACCTGGATCGATACGCCGCCAGACTGGGTAAATTTTATGGCGTTAAAAACCAAATTGCTCAGCACTTGTCTGAGACGACCTGCATCACCGTGGAACCGCCCCTCCGCAGTGGATACTGAGCAATACAAACCTTGTTCGCGAGCTTTCATCTCAAACAAATCGGCGGCACCGTGAACCAGGTCGGCAAGCTCAAAGTCTTCGTTTCGCAGTTCCGTTTTACCGGCTTCAATTTTGGACAAGTCCAGGACTTCGTTCAAAAGGGACAGCAGGCCCTCTCCTGAATCCTTGAGGATCCGAAGCGCATTTTCTTGTTCTGGATTGAGTTTCGTTTCCCATAAATAATTAGCCATCCCCAGCACACCATTGAGGGGCGTACGAATTTCATGGCTCACCGTCGCGAGGAAATCGGACTTTGCTTTGCTGGCACTCTCGGCGGCGAGCCGCTTCTCGTCCAACTCTTCACTTATCGCCTGGGCTTCACTTAATAAGTTTTGGTTTAACTCACGGACCAGCAAGAGGTCGAGCGTTGAGTCAGTGGGTGAAAAATCACTAAAATTCAGCGTACTGGCGAAGGCCTCATCCTGCCCGCCAATCACATGCCCCACCAAGAGGAGAACCTGATCGTCACGCACCAATCCAATGCCCCGTAATAAGACATCGGGATCCTGATTGGACTTGATCAGCAATTCTTGACGGGTGTGTCCGATCGCAGCAATCGTTGTCAGCCTGGAAGGGCGTTTGAACTCAAACGCTTCGAACACGTCTTGCCCGATGATTTCCGCGCCCAATAATCGCGCAATTGAGGGCCCCACAGACAGGATTCGGTTATCGATTCCGACACGCAAGTAGGCCGGGTAAAGTCGATCAAGTTCGATGTCTGATAGATTTATCGTCATTCGACTATGCGGGCACCTTTTCAACGGATCGATCAATCGTGAAATCTGAAAAATCCGCGTTGATGACGTAGCGAATTTCCCCGAAATCATTAAACCGATTTAGCAATCCTTGAAGTAGGCCGACAACAAAGGCTTCAAGTCCATCGCGCTCCGAGCGATAGCGAATTTTGATTTGCGTGTCGCTTGCATCAAGGACCTCAAAACTTGGCATGGATGCTCCCGGCATCTGCGCCGCGATTCCAACATGCATGCGATCCAAATTACTCAGAAGACTAACGAGATCGTTTCCTGCCATTTTCATCATCCCCCCATAAGAGGTTTCGCTGGCATATTTGATCCAATACTCCCCGAAAGACTTAAGCAATTCATCGAGCGGGATTTTGGTATGTTCTTGGATGGCACCGATCAACGCGAAAGTTGTTTCGTCGTCGAATGAGAGCCCGCTAACAAAGTGTCGTTCAGACAATCCGCTCTTGGAGACGATGGCGGACCAATCGTCTTCTCCGGCGATTTCCAACACCATTCTGCGCGCTGCCTGGTGGATCATTCCGTACATCACACCCTCCCTTGGATGTTTGGTTGTTAGTCTATCATCAAAGCGCCAATCGATCCCAAAATCTGAACATTTGCCGATCGTTTTAAATCCAATCTGAAATATCACTCAGGGATTTTTTGATCAAAGCATGTTCCGGCACAGTCGCATCGCTGTCAGGATGTCCTGCGACAATCAACATATAGGCTTTTTCCGTATCGGGCCGCTCACACAATTTATTGAGGAATCGCATTGGGTTAGGCGTGTGAGTCAATGTGACAAGGCCGGCCTCGTGCAAAGCGGCCAGCATGAATCCACACGCGATGCCGCAGCTCTCGTTAATGTAATAATTCTTCATGTCCTGTCCGACCGTCACCCCACCACGCTTCTGTGCGAAGACCGCAATCACGACCGGGGCGTTTTCAAGAAACGGCTTGGAAGCATCCGTTCCCAGCGGCGCGAGTGCCTCGAGCCATTCAGAACCCGCCTTCCCCTCGTAAAAGCTTTGCTCTTCACTCTCCGCTGCACGCCGCAGCGCGGTCCGTCGCGTCGGGTCCTCGATCACGACAAAGTGCCAGGGTTGATGGTTGGCACCAGACGGCGCCGTCCCCGCAGCCTCTATAGCGCGTTCGATGATTTTGCGATCGACCGCTTTGGTGGAAAAGTCACGTACAGTCCGTCTACGTTTGAGACTTCGGGTAAAGCTGTCGATACGAGCCTGCATGTCCTGGGGATCGTATTCCTCATACCCTTCAAGGGGCGTACGGGCTTCCAAACTCATCAATCAAACGTCCTATCTTACAAACGACATTCAGGTCTGCACTTGTGCAGGCTTGAACTCGTAGATCTCCAGGCCCCATTTGGTGACCGGCGGCCACGCAATCCCGGACAACTGTAATCAACTCCAGTCGAGCAATACCTTGCCGGACTTGCCGGAACGCATCGCGTCAAAGCCTTTTTGGAACTCATCGGCCGCGTAATTGTGCGTGATCACACGGCTCACATCCAGCCCGCTTTCCAGCATCGCAATCATTTTGTACCAGGTCTCAAACATTTCGCGGCCATAGACGCCTTCAAGACGAATGGCCTTTAGAACAAGCTGACCGAAATCCACCGAAATTGGTTCTACTGGCAAGCCCAGCATAGCGATCTTGCCACCCATAATCATATTACTGAGCATTGATTTGAACGCCGGCTCCGCACCGGACATTTCCAGTCCCACATCGAATCCTTCAGACATGTTGAGCGAGGCCATTACATCTTCGAGCTGTTCTTCGGCGACATTGACCGTGCGAATATTGGGAGCCACTTCGCCGGCTAAATGCAAACGGTGGGTATTTATATCCGTCAGCACCACATGACGGGCCCCCACGTGCCGGGCGATCGCGGCCGCCATGATTCCGATTGGCCCCGCACCGGTAATCAGCACATCTTCGCCGACGAGATCATATTTGAGGGCTGTGTGAACAGCATTTCCCAGCGGGTCCAGGATCGCGCCGTGCTCGTCGGAGACATTCTCCGGCAGAGGCACAACATTGAACGCTGGCAAGGACAGATATTCCGCAAAAGCGCCGGGGATATTGACGCCAATGCCCTTGGTATCCGGGTCGAGATGGTAGCGCCCTGCCCGGGCTGCTCGTGATAAATCCCCCACGACATGACCTTCACCGGACACACGCTGGCCGATCTTTACGCGTTTGACATTGGCGCCCACATCGACAATCTCACCGGCATATTCATGGCCGACAACCATCGGTGTTGGCACGGTTTTTCGCGCCCAATCATCCCAATTGTAAATGTGGATATCCGTGCCGCAGATCGCGGTCTTGGAGATTTTTATGAGGACATCATCCGGGCCAATCTGTGGCTCGGGCACGTCTTCCATCCAGATGCCTTCTTCAGGCTTGGTCTTGACCAGGGCTTTCATGCGCGTCTCCGGGAGGATTATTTGTTTGGGCCTTGATACCGCTATTGTTTTTTGGCGTCCAGCCAGAGGGGTGCGGCAGGTTGCGGTTTTGCGATCATGTTTGGGATGGCCAAAACAGATTCATCGTCGCGGCCAAAGGAAAACTGAGCATAAACGGCTATAGCGCAAGGCCTATCAGTTCGGCGAAGACGCCGCTGGAACCAGATAAACAGGTCGCATCGATTGCGACGGCGGGTACAGGCCGTGCTCCCATCAGAACCGTGACTGTGAGCGTTGCAATGGTGAAAGCAAAGACGGCGAAGACGCTGGCTTTACAGAGATTCATGGAGCCCTCGGCTGGCTGGTGGGAGCGGTGGTCGATGAGGTCGGATCGATCGCCTTTGCTCAAAGCATGAGCCAACAAAAAAGAGCGGCTCCCGCAGGAACCGCTCTTCTTTCTTGTTTGTCTAACTGAGACCAATCAGCCAACCGCACCACTGGCGGGCGGGAAGAGCCGGGCCAGTGGGCCGGAACTTGGGAAGGGTGTCAGCAGCATGCGTCGCACCGGATTCCAGGCTGCGCCCAGAAGGACGACTGTTCCGCCCAGAAGAAGCATGGTGATCGCAACGACAGCACCAGCGCCCAGGCCGGCATCACCAACGATGACGCTGATTGCGATACCGGCTGTAAGCAGGCCGGAGACGATCAGGGCACGTCTATTGATCAGCAGAGAGACCAGCGCAAAGGCACCGATGACCAGCAGCGCGACTGCCGCGAGCGCGGAGGCGTTGGCACTATCTGAGGCCATGGCGGCGATCAGATTTGTCTGCTCGAAATTGTCGAAGTCGGTCGCTTCCAGCGTCCAGCCTACCTGCGTGACGTTCATCACGGCTGCCAAAAGGATTGGCGCAGCGAAGAAGTGCAGCCAGAACGCCGTGCCCGACAGGCGTGTGGTGCGATCCGGATCGCGCATGTCAAACACGATACCGGCCAGAAGCAAAGCACCACCAGCCGCGACGTTCACGGCGGGCAGATTGATCGCAACCGCATAGGGATCGAGCATGAAGAAAGTCAGCACGCCCAGCCCAACAAGGCCGGCACCGGCAATACCACCGGCAAACGGCAGGCGGAAGCGCAGATAATAAATCGCGGCTGGCAGGAAGAATGCCAGGCCCATCACGACGGGCATGATGCGCAGCGACCACGGGATTTCCGCGAGCACCAAGGCGACAGCTTCGGGCCCAAATTCCATGCCTTCGGCGGCCATGGCGGGATTTTCGACCATCGCTTCATCGAGGCCAACACCGTGGATGAGGAATTGTGCATAGGCCCAGATCAGAACGATGGCGGAGGTGATGGAAAACGCTCCGCTGAGCACGATGCCCGGCAGGATGCGACGTTGCTTGCCGACCAGCAGGGATGAGAGCATCCAGGAGACGAGGCCGATACCGGCGATCAGGGCCATCAGCACGTATTGCCAATTTTGCTCGCCCTCATTGATATTGAGGCTGGACATGACCTGCCCCGCTCCAACGGCGAGGCCGCCAAACAGGATCAGAACACCGATCGTTGTAAATACGTCGTGGAAATTGTTGAGGAATGGCAGCATTTCGTCCTGCGGATTTGCAGGAGTTGCCGCGGCTTGGGTTGAATCAGTCATACTTCCCCCCTTTCAATAAGGTTACCGTCTTGATGCCCCCAAGCGTTCAAACGGATGCAAATTCGTTATTCTGGCGAATTCCCTGTGGGGAAAACTAGGTTAAATCGAGGCGGCTGTCAGGGGAATTGCGTGTTCACCAATCCCGCCCTAGCCCGCGCCTAGAGGTGTTCGGACACATATTCGCCGATGGCCAATGAGGCCGTTAGCCCCGGACTCTCAATTCCATATAGAGTTACAAGGCCTTCCAGACCGTGCTCGTCGTGACCATCTATTCGAAAATCAGGTTGCGGCTCGCCGTACCCGTGAATTTTGGGACGAATGCCGGCGTAATCAGGCACGAGCGCGCCGTCTGGCAAGCCAGGCCAAAAACGGCGGATTGCTTCATAGAAGCTGTCTGCCCGAGTCGGGTCGATCCGGTAATCAAGAGTCTCAACATAATCCAGATCGGGGCCAAACCGGGCCTGGTTGCCGAGATCACGGCGATAATGCGTGCCGAGCGCGCCGGCGATCGGCATGGGATAGACGAGATGCTTGAACGGCGCCCGGCCGGCCATGGTGAAGTACACGCCCTTGCCGTAGTGGATTTTCGGGATCTGTTCAGTGGGATAGGCGTCGATCTTTGCCGCGAGCGCCGGTGCGTCCAGGCTGGCAGAGATGATGAGCTGCCGGCAGGTCAGCGTCATCGCCTCTGCACCGCCGACATAAACACGATAGCCACCCATGCTCAGCGCCTCGGCGCGCTCGAAGGGCGTTGTCGTGACCACATTGCCACCCGCCTCCTCGATACGGCCCTGCAGGGCCAGCATATAGGCGTGGCTGTCCATGACGCCGCTACAGCCGACCAGCAGAGCGACGTTGGCCCTGAGTTGCGGTTCCAGTGAGCGGGCGGCGGCACCAGAGAGCATATCCATGCCCTCGACATCATTGACCAATCCCTGTGCCCGGATTGCCTCCAGGCGGTCCTCTTCGCCGGGCTCGGTCGCCACCACCAGCTTGCCGCAACGACGATAATCCACCTTGTGTTGATCCATGAAGGCATACAAGGACCGTCTGCCCTCGACACAGAGCCGCGCTTTCAACGAGTCTGTGGGGTAGTACAGTCCGGCATGTACCACTTCGGAATTACGCGAGGACACGCCCTGCCCGATCGCCGCCTCGCGTTCCAGCAAGATCACTTCTTGACCGCGCTGCGACAAGGCGAAACCAGTCGCCAGACCGACCGCACCGGCGCCAACGATGATGCTGTCTGTGTCAAAGCTCATTTCGCGGGCCACCCCCAAAACGCAATTAGCGACGGTCCAATTTTCGCTTTTCAAGCGACGTGGACGCCAAGATCGTTCATTGTGCCTGAAAGCGTGACAGGGTGAAGTCCAATAACGAAATGAGACACAGCATGAACCGACGCGATCTCTTGACCAGCGGCGCAGCCGCGACCTTCATGTCCGGATTTTCCGCCGCACGCGCTCAGCAGCGGCCTCAACGCTTGCAATCACCCGGTGTTTATATCGAAAACCGGCGACGTAATTTCGAAATTACGCCGCTACCAACCGGCATTACGATGTTCATTGGTCATTTCGGTTCCGGCCTCGCAGCTGGTGCCCGGAGGCGGATCAGCGCTCCGTCCGAGATACCGCGTGGATTTGCCCAGGCCCTGGGCCTAGCGACCTCGTATTTTGCGGCAGGTGGGCAAACTCTTGTGTTGGTCAATGCGGCGCGGCGAGCCGATGGTTTCACCGATTACGAAGCTGTCCTCTCAGAAATGGATAGCCAGCCCGGTCAGGACTTTGATCTCCTACTCCTCGTTGGAGCCGAAGCCTTGTATCCGCGGCAGACTGCGCGTTTATCGATCTTGTATGAGACCGCCATTCGCGTGGCGCGTAGTCATTATGGGATCTTGCTTGTCGAAGCCCCTAACATCGCGAGCGGCCATCAGAGCTGGTTGGCGAGCCTGTCATTGAATGGTCCCGATGTCGCTGCCTGGGGACCGCATCTGCAGACACCCTCCGGCGAGACCGTCGCGCCGGGCCCCACGATTGCCGGGATTATTGCCGATACAGACAATCGTATGGGTGTCTGGAAAGCTCCGGCGGGACTGGACGCAAACATTGCAGGTTTTCAACCTGCGCTCCCACTCAATCATGCCGAAATTCAGGACATGGCGCTCTCAAATATCAATCCGATCCGGGCGATCAATGGTCAAACCGTCATCTGGGGTGCGCGCACGCTCTCCAGTGATCCGGAATGGAAATATATACCGGTACGTCGCCTGTCACGCTGGATTGAACGTAGTGTTTATGCCGGCATTCGCTGGGCGGTTTTCGAGGAGAACAATATCAATACCTGGACCGCGCTGCGCACACAGGTTGAGGGTTTCTTGAATGACATATGGCGCCAAGGCGGGCTCCAGGGTCCCAATTCGCGCCAGGCGTATTACGTTCGATGCGACCACATGACCATGACACCGCAGGATATGATGAATGGTCTCTTGCGGTTGGAACTTGGTTTTGCGCCCCTTCGCCCGGCAGAATTTATCGTGCTTCGGTTTGAGTTGGAAATCCAGCAGCCCTAGATCACGCCCAATTCCTTGCCGACCTTCGTAAACGCCGCAATCGCGCGATCGATCATTTCCGGCGTATGTGCGGCACTCATTTGGGTGCGGATACGGGCCTTGCCCTTGGGAACCACAGGGAAGAAGAAGCCGGTGACATAAATGCCCTCCTTCATAAGGCCCGCGGCCATGTCCTGGGCCAGCTTGGCGTCGCCGAGCATCACAGGAATGATCGGGTGCTCGCCGGGCAGCAGGTCGAAGCCGGCCTCGCTCATGCCAGCGCGGAAGCGTTTGGCATTGTCAAACAGGCGGGCGCGCAGATCGTCGCCCTGCTCGATCATCTCCAGCGCCTTCAATGACGCGCCGACGATCGACGGGGCCAGGGAATTGGAGAACAGATAGGGCCGCGAGCGCTGGCGCAGCATGTCGATGATTTCCTTGCGGGCTGCGGTAAAGCCGCCCATCGCGCCGCCGAGCGCCTTGCCGAAGGTGCCGGTGACGATATCGATCTTGTCGAGCACGCCGCAATGTTCGGCCGTGCCGCGCCCATTGGGGCCCATAAAACCGTGGGAGTGACAATCATCGACCATGGTCAGCGCGTCATACTTAGCGGCTAGATCGGTAACGGATTTTAAGTCGGCGATATAGCCATCCATTGAGAACACGCCATCGGTGACGATAATGATATGCCGCGCACCATCGGCCCGCGCCTTGATCAGCTGGGCTTCCAAATCGGCCATGTCAGAATTGGCGTAGCGATAGCGCATCGCCTTGCACAACCGGACACCGTCAATAATGGAAGCATGGTTGAGCGCGTCAGAAATGATCGCGTCTTCCTTGCCCAGAAGCGGTTCAAACACACCGCCATTAGCATCAAACGCCGCCGCATAGAGGATCGCATCTTCCTGCCCGGTAAAGGCCGCGACCTTCGCTTCAAGCTGCTTGTGCAAATCCTGCGTGCCGCAAATAAAGCGCACCGACGCCAGGCCGAAACCATGACTGTCCAGCGTATCCTTCGCCGCCTCAATCAGCTCCGGCCGATTGGCCAGGCCGAGATAATTATTCGCACAGAAATTGATCACATGACTGGACGCCCCGTCCTGCGCCACATCAATCTCGGCATATTGCTGCGAGGTAATCACCCGCTCCCGCTTATACAGCCCATCCGCCTCGATCTGAGCGAGTTCGGTCTTGAGATCAGAAAAGAAGGATGCAGACATGATGTGGCTCCGTGTGTGGTGGTTACGGGTGTTTAGTGCGGAGTTGGGGTGGCGTCATGTTTTTGTTCAGGAAGGAACACACAATCTCCTCAGAGTTGGCATATTGCAAACGTCCACGCGCCATAAATCATATATATCCAAAACCTATGAGTTGTTCGGGGACATACCAATTTGCAAAATGAAAAATCAAGCCTTCGGATCTCCAAACTAACCACGCTCGTCCCATCGGTTTTGTCTGTTCTCTGGCTATTTTTCTTTGTGGTCTTGTCCATGCCTCTATCGCTATTTTCACTGCTGGACGCCGACCCGGTTGAACCCTTTACACAATTTATGGAGTCATACGCTTACAGCGGGCCTATCATCGGACTCCTTACAGGCGTGTTTGCTGTGAAGTTATTTGTCGCCGGACGACCGGGGTTCGCTTGTATTATATGGCTGGCAACTTTTACTTGGCTGCTGGGAAGCGTGCTCGGAACATATCACGCTGAGGGATTGGCTATGGCAGCCGACTGTCAATTTATCTAGCCCACCCATTTGGCGCATCTGCGCCCACCATCCCATGGAGTTCTTGTCAGCCAGCACGCCTTCTGGACGTATCCGAGTCAAGGGTGGAACCGCGCAGCGGCGACTGCGTCGCCCTTGACTCGGATACGTCCAGAAGGCCCCGTCTCGGCAAGAAATCTATGGAGAGTTGAGCGCTGGGTGCGCCACTACTCCGACCGCCCCTCGAGCGCCGACTGAACCAGAAACCGCGACCGGCTCAGGCCCGCCGCGCTGGCGGCCTTGTCGATCTGGGCCAGGGCTCCGGTATCCACGGAGATATTGATACGGGTATTGATGCCGCTGATCGATGAAGGCGATACGGGCGTGATCAGCAGGGCATCTGCCTTGTCGGACAAAAATTGTTTGTCCTCATGAAGCGCCAGAACGGACCTCGCTGTGGGGATGGCCATCCCCTCCTCGGCCAATCCTTCCAGATGAAGTGCCAAAGCGACTCGCGACTCAGCGAGCGCCTCTTCCACCGTTGAGCCCGCAGAAATGCACCCGGGCAAGTCCGGGAAGGACACGCCGAAATCACTATCGATGTCTTTATGGATGAGGGCTAAATACATCAGGCAATCAATACACACTTTTTGTGTATTTGGCAAACCCAAATTAGTGCGTCATACCAGACCATACCCATCCGGCCTGTCTGTAAATTGATCGCAACGTACCAAGCGGGATAGATTTTTTGGGGTGAGGCACGGTGACCAATCCGACGCCGGCCTGCTTGTATTGGGCATGCGATCCCTTTTGGCGTACTTTGACCCAGCCCTCAGCCGCAAGACGTTTTATTATATCTCGCGAACTTGATGACGGTGGCATAAAGGTCCATTGACATAACAACATTTAGACGTATTTCTAACGTATAATCTCTATAGTTGTATTTCATGGATTTTGCCAGCGAAACCTATCCTCACCCGCCTTCGGGGAAGTAGTCAGAGCGCGGCGGAGAAGTAGCCAGGCTGTCTTGTGTTTAGGAAATCAACTAGCATGTGAACTCTCGCTTTTATCGAGGACCTGACCAATGAAGTTCGGCAACCTCAAATCCTTTGCTCACAATGTCGCTGACTCATTGGCCAGCGGTTGCTCATTCATGGTCGGATACCGGGCGGTGGACGTGTTCGCGGAAGCCATGGCCTCTGAGAATGGTTTCATCGAAGTCGATTTTCTAACTGGGAGCACAGAAGGTGCTTCGGTTTCACCCGAACTCGCTGAAACAATCGAGGCTTTTCGAGACTCGTTATCAGAACACGCAGTTAAGAACAGCGTGGATCTCAATCTTGTCAGCAAAATCGATGTTCGGTTCGGCACACGACAAGGTATCGGGCCGCGAATTCGAGTCACGGTCGCCGACACCTCGGGTCGAGAATCTTCCGATTGGTACTACGGCTGGCCAGCCCGGCGCCCGAAACGTTCTCCAAGCGCCCACCCCTCCTAGATCGACGGCAAATCCAGCCCCTGCTCCTTCGCGCATTCCTTCGCGATCTCATACCCGGCATCCGCATGACGCATCACACCGGTGCCCGGATCATTCCACAGAACACGCCCCACCCGCTCAGCCGCTTCCGGCGTCCCGTCGGCCATGACGACCTGGCCGGAGTGTAGCGAATATCCCATACCGACGCCGCCGCCGTGGTGGAGGGATACCCAAGTGGCGCCTGAGGCTGTGTTGAGCAATGCGTTCAGAAGTGGCCAGTCGCCGACCGCATCAGAGCCGTCCATCATCGCTTCAGTTTCGCGGTTGGGGCTGGCGACGGAGCCGCTATCGAGATGGTCGCGGCCAATGACGACGGGGGCTGAGAGTTCGCCGGTGCGGACCATTTCGTTGAAGGCGAGGCCGAGCTTGTGGCGTTCGCCAAGTCCGACCCAGCAAATGCGTGCCGGCAAGCCCTGGAAGTGGATGCGCTCGCGGGCCATGTCGAGCCAGCGGTGGAGGTGTGGATTGTCGGGGATGAGTTCCTTCACCTTGGCGTCGGTCTTGTAGATGTCTTCGGGATCACCCGACAGCGCCGCCCAGCGGAACGGGCCGATGCCGCGGCAGAAGAGCGGTCGGATATAGGCCGGCACAAAGCCGGGGAAATCGAAGGCGTTGGTGACGCCCTCATCATGGGCCATCTGGCGGATATTATTGCCGTAATCGACCGTGGGGATACCCATTTCGTGGAAATCGAGCATGGCCTGCACGTGAACGGCCATGGATTTCTTGGCGGCCGCGGAGACGGCTTCGGGGTCGGTTTCGCGCTTGGTTTCCCATTCGTCCAGTGTCCAGCCCTGGGGCAGATAACCATTGACCGGGTCGTGCGCAGAGGTCTGGTCGGTGACGATGTGAGGCTTGATGCCGCGACGGACGAGTTCCGGGAACACATCAGCGGCATTGCCGAGCAGGCCAACGGAGACCGCCTCGCCCTTGGCGGTGGCCTCATTGATCATCGCCATGGCTTCGTCGATATCGTTGGCCTGCTTGTCGAGATAGCCGGTGCGCAGGCGCATTTCGATGCGGCTTGGCTGGCATTCAACGGCGAGCATGGAGGCACCAGCCATCGTGGCGGCGAGTGGCTGGGCGCCGCCCATGCCGCCAAGGCCGCCGGTGAGGATCCATTTGCCGCTCAGATCGCCGTCATAATGCTGGCGTCCGGCCTCGACAAAGGTCTCGTAGGTTCCCTGCACGATGCCTTGGGAGCCGATATAGATCCACGATCCAGCCGTCATCTGGCCGTACATCATCAAGCCTTTTTTATCGAGCTCGCGGAAATGCTCCCAATTGGCCCAATTGGGCACCAGATTGGAATTGGCGATCAGGACGCGCGGGGCGTTTGAATGGGTTTTGAATACACCGACCGGCTTGCCGGACTGGACCAGCAGGGTCTCGTCTTCTCTCAGGCGTTTGAGCGTCGAGACGATGGTGTCATAGCTCTCCCAGTCGCGCGCGGCACGACCGATACCGCCATAGACGACCAGCTCTTCCGGCTTCTCGGCAACATCCGGGTCGAGATTATTCATCAGCATGCGCAGCGGCGCTTCGGCGGCCCAGTTGAGGCAATCGAGCTCGGAACCATGCTTGGCACGGATCACGCGGGCATTATCGAGACGGGTGGAAGTCATCGGGCAGTCTCCTCATAGAGGGTTTTGGCGGCGTCGAGCGCCGCTTCAATCATGGATTTCAGGACCGGGCGCAATTGCGCGGCCTTGTCTTCGTCGAAGGTCCAGGGCGGGCTTTCGAGCATGTAGGCGGTCTGGGCGATTTCCATCTGCAGGGCGTGGATATTATTGGAGGGATCCCCGTAATTGCGGGTGATCCATCCCCCCTTAAATCGGCCGTTTGCGATGGTTTTGTAGTGCGATTGGTCTGTCATGCTTTTGATGCCCCTCTCTTGCACCCCCGGTGCACAGGTCGTGCCCCCATTGGTCCCCAGATTTAGATCGGGCAATTGACCCTCAAATAGACGCGGCACGACGCTGGCGATGGAGTGTGCATCCCAGAGGACGGCGTAACCATGACGCGCTTTTGCGGCGGCGATCAGCTCGGTCAGGGCTTCGTGATAGGGCTTGTGATATTGCTGGCGACGGTCTTCGATTTCGGCTTCGTTTGGTGCTTGGCCGTCTCGATAAATCGGTGCGCCATCAAACAGTTCCGTGGGTACGAGACCGGTCGTCGCCTGTCCCGGATAAAGTGACGCACCGGACGGATCGCGATTCATATCAATGACATATCGCGAATACTTCGCGTGGATTCGTGAGGCACCCAGATGTGTCGCGAAGTCATAGAGTTGCGGCACGTGCCAATCCGTGTCCGGCACACCGACCGCCCGCTCAGCTAGTCGCTCGCGCAGGCCTTCGGTCAGCTCGGTTCCGGAGTGCGGAAAGCTGATGATGAGTGGGCTGTCGCCTTGGTGAAGCGTGAGTCCTTTCATCAGCATACGCCGGGAAGTTCATCTGTCTCAGCGAGAAAATCATCGCTGGAAATCAGGCGGCATGCCGCCTCGATATCGGTGGCGAAATAGCGATCATCCTCATAGGGCGAAACGTCGACGCGGAGCTGCTTCTTTAGCGTTTCCAGCTTGTTGGAAGATTTCGCCGGCGCGTGAAAATCGGTGCCCTGCGCGCCGCACAGAAGCTCGATACCGATCACATTGTGGAGGTTCTGCGCCATGCCCAGCAGGCGGAACGCACCATGGGTGGCCATGGAGACATGGTCTTCCTGATTGGCACTGGTCGGGATGCTGTCGACCGAGGCCGGATAGGCCTTCTGCTTGTTTTCGGAGACCAGCGCCGCCGCCGTCACATGAGCGATCATGAAGCCGGAATTGATGCCGGGATTGGGCGTCAGGAAGGCCGGCAGGCCTGACACTGCTGGGTCGGTCAGCAGAGCGATACGACGCTCGCAGATCGAGCCGATCTCGCAGGCAGCCAGGGCGATCTGGTCGGCGGCGAAGGCGACGGGCTCAGCGTGGAAATTACCGCCGGAGATGGCTTCGCCCGTGTCGGTGAAGATCAGCGGATTGTCTGTGACGGCATTGGCTTCTGTCTCCAGCGTCACCGCCACTTGCCGCAGCAAGCCAAGTACCGCGCCCATCACCTGGGGCTGACAACGCAGGCAGTAAGGATCCTGGATTTTTTCGCAGCCGGTATGGCTGCTGAGAATATCGCTGCCGTCCAGCAGCTCACGCAATGCGGAGGCGGCATCGATCTGACCCTGATGGCCGCGAAGCGTATGAATTCGTGGATCAAAGGGCGCGACCGAGCCCTTGGCCGCGTCCACGCTGAGCGCGCCGGACACCAGGGCGCCCTTGTAGCCGGTCTCGACCTCAAACAGGCCGGCCAGAGCCAACGCGGTGGATGTCTGCGTGCCGTTCAGCAAAGCCAGGCCTTCCTTGGGACCCAGTTCAACCGGCTTCAAGCCGGCGCGCATCAGCGCCTTGGCTGCGGGCAGGCGTTCGCCGTCGAGGAAGGCTTCGCCCTCACCGATCAAAGCGGCGCTCATATGTGCGAGGGGCGCAAGGTCCCCTGATGCCCCTACCGAGCCCTGGGCCGGGATGACGGGAATGACATTCCTATCCAAAAGGTTTTGAAGCCCGAGGATCGTCGACCAGCGTATACCGGACGCGCCACGGGACAGGCTGGTGATCTTCAAGGCGATGATCAGACGGACAATATGTTCGGGCAATGGCTCGCCAACGCCAGCAGCGTGTGAGAGCACCAAACGGGTTTGCAATGTGGCCAATTCGTCGTCGGCAATACGGGTCTGGGCGAGCTTTCCGAAACCCGTGTTGAGGCCATAAACAGCAGCACCGGACGCGATCAGATCACGGACGGTTTGGGCTGACGCATCGACAGCCATCTGCGCTGCTGGATCGATCTGGACTTTCGCGCCACGATATACTTTTCGCCAGTCGGCCAGCTTCATCTGACCCGGTTTGATGGTGATAGTGCTCACGCCCACTCTCCTGCGAGGATGCGCCCGTGTAACGGGCGACGTCCGATCCATTGAATAATTTCTGCGGGACGTGTCACATCCCAGACCGCAAAATCAGCGGCCTTGCCGAGCTCGATGGTGCCGATTTCATCAGCCAAACCAAGTGCCTGTGCGGCCTCGCGTGTGATGCCCGCAAGCGCTTCCTCGACGGTCATGCCAAACAATGTGCAAGCCATATTGGCGGCGGTCAGGATGGAGACGAGTGGCGACGAGCCCGGATTGGCGTCGGTGGCCACGGCCATCGCTATTCCAGCCTCGCGTAGCGCTTTAATGGGCGGCTTCTGGGTCTCGCCGATGGCATAGTAGGCGCCCGGCAGGATGACTGCGACGCTGCCGGATTGGGCCATCGCATCAATGCCATTCTGGCCTGTATATTCTAAGTGATCCGCTGAAAGACCATCAAAGTCAGCGACGAGTTTGGCACCGCCCATATCGCTCAATTGATCCGCGTGCAGCTTGACGGGAAGGCCAGCCGCCTTGGCCGCGATAAACAGACGTCGTGTCTCCGCCGGCGTGAAGCCGATATTCTCGCAATAGGCATCGACGGCATCAGCCAGGCCTTGCTCGGCGGCTTGATTGACCAACGGGATGCAGACCTCATCGATATAGGCGGTTGAGCGTCCCTCATACTCCACTGGAACAGCGTGGGCCGCGAGAAGCGTTGCGGAGATGCGCATACCTGACACCAGGCCCAGACTGCGCGCAGCCTTGAGCATGGACAGCTCGCTCTCGATGGTCAGACCATAGCCGGACTTAATCTCGATCGTGCCTACACCTTCGGCAGCAAAAGCATCCAGACGCGAAAGGGCCAGCGCAGCAAGTTCTGCGGCGGAAGCTTTGCGTGTGGCCTCGACTGTCTTGCGGATGCCGCCACCCGACTTCGAGATTGAGGCGTAACTCTCACCGGCCAGTCGCCGCTCATATTCATCGGCCCGGTCACCGGCAAACACCAGATGGGTATGACAATCGATCAGGGCCGGCGTCACCCAACGGCCCTCAACATCGTCTATACTGATCGCGTCGTGCTCGGCATCAACGGAAGACCCGATCCAGGCGATCTTCTCGTCCTTGATACCGATCGCATCGGCGTCGACCTGGCCATAGGGCTTATCCCCGCCAACCATGGTCGCGATACGGGCATTAATGATCAAACGGTCGAAACGCATTGCGACTCCCTTCGCAATCGATTAATTGTATATACAATAAGATTTCAAGTCCGAGTCTGTCCAGCGGGGATGTCTGCAAATGTCAAAATTTCACTTCGAGGAAATCCTTCTGCCAGACGGTTGGGCGCAGGACGTTGAAATTGCTGTGGATACTCAGGGCGTGATCGAAGCCCTGACGGTCGATTGCCGGCCGTCCGAGAGGGCCGACCGTCTTGGGGTCGCGGTTCCCGGCATGGCCAATGTGCACTCCCACGCCTTTCAACGCGGTATGGCCGGGCTGTCTGAGAGACGCGGACCCGGCACGGACAGTTTCTGGTCCTGGCGCAAGATCATGTACACATTCAACGATAATCTGACGCCGGATCATGTCGAAGCGATGGCCGCGCTGGTGTATTGCGAAATGCTGGAAACCGGTTTTACCAGCGTTGGCGAGTTTCACTATCTGCATCATGATTGTGATGGCACACCGTTTGACGACATAGGCGAAATGGCCGGACGGATTTGCGCGGCGGCCAATACCACCGGCATCGCGATGACCTTGCTGCCCGTCCTGTATCGCTGGTCCAATTTTGGCGACAAGCCCGCCGTTCACGGACAGCGGCGATTCATCAATGATGTGGACCAATACGGCCAATTGCTCGACGCCTCGAAACGGCATCTTGGCCAAACAGACAATGGCGTGTTGGGCATCGCACCCCACTCCCTGCGCGCCGCTTCGGACGCGGACATCAAGGCTGCAATTGCTATGATCGACGGCGGGCCCGTGCATATCCATGTGGCGGAGCAGACCAAGGAAGTTGATGACTGCCTCGCGGCCACGGGCCAGCGGCCGGTGGAATATCTGTTCGATACCCAAGACGTAGACACGCGCTGGTGCCTGATCCACGCCACCCATATGAATCCAGGCGAAGTCTCTGCTGTAGCAAGTTCCGGCGCGGTCGCGGGGTTGTGTCCGCTGACCGAAGGCAATCTTGGTGACGGGTTCTTCCAGGCCTCGCCGTTTCTTGAGGTGGGTGGATTGTTTGGCATCGGGTCTGACAGTCATATCCGGATCGATCTGGCCGAGGATATCCGGCTGCTGGAATACGGACGCCGACTGGTGGAACGCCAACGTAATGTGCTCGCTCAGCCGGGCGGATCGACCGGGCGTCGGCTGTTTGACACCGCACTGACCGGCAGTGCCCGCGCGCTGCAGCAGCCGTCCGGGCGGATTGAAATTGGTGCTCGTGCAGACTTTGTTGTGTTGGCAAAAGATGATCCAACGCTGGTTGGGCGCACAGGTGATGACCGTCTCGACAGCTGGTTGTTCACCGGGGATAGCCGCCTGGTGAGTGATGTCTGGGTTGGTGGCAAGCACGTCGTCAAAGATGGCCGGGCGCCGTGTCGTAACGCGGTGAATGCTGCCTACGCCAAGGCGCTAACCGACATCATGCAAGCGGTTGATTGAGCCTGATGCCCGACTGGAAACACCATCTCACCCTGGACGGAACCGGCCCCGTCTACGATCAGATCAAGCGGGCCATTCTGTCCAACATTCATTCCGGCGATTGGCCCCCGGGGCATCGCATTCCCGCCGAAGAAGATCTTGCCGCCCATTTCGGCACTGCTCGCATGACCGTCAATCGCGCCCTTCGTGCTCTGACGGAGAGCCGGCTGATCGTCCGCAAGCGCCGCGCAGGCAGCTTCGTCGCACACCCGCCCTCACCGTCTGCCATGCTGGAAATCGTTGATATGGCGTCAGCGATACCGGCGCGCGGGCAGCGCTATCAATACGAATGCCTGCGCAATGAAACCGTTGAGGCCGATTCCGAAACCGCCCGCCGACTGCGCGTCGAACCCGGCGCTCCGTTGCGCCATATCATCTGCCGTCACAGGGCAGACGACGCCATTGTCGAGCTTGAAGAACGCTGGATCAATCTGGCGCTTTTGCCGGACGCGGCGAACCAGAGCTTTACCGACACCGCCCCGGTCGCCTGGCTGCTGGCAGCGGCACCCTGGACCGAGGCCGAACACACGGTGTCGGCGCGCAATGCAAATGGGCGACTGGCAGAGCTAATAAATACCCAGGCGGGCGCTGCCTGTCTTGTGCTGGAACGTCGAACCTTTCAGGGCGATGCGGTTGTGACGTTTGCCCGACTAACGCATCCCGGTGATAAACATCAGATGACCGAGCGTTTTGTTCCGGAATGACTGGGCGTCGCTAACCTCGCACTCGAACACCAACACTCAAAGCCCGAGGCTCCCCCGGGAAATACCGTTCCGATCCAAAGGCGTAATCCGCACGTGTCGCGTAGCGTTCATCGAACAGATTGCGGATGGTCGCGAAGAATTCGATCTGGTCGGTCATTTGATACCGCGTCCGCAAGGCCCAGACATCGTGGCCGGCATAGCTGTGCTCGTTGGCTGCATCGGTGAAGTAGGAACCGACATGGCTCCAGCTAAGGGAGGCGGTTAAAGGCGCGCTCACCTGCCAGTCGAGTGAGGCGGTCCAGAGCCAGTCTGGCGCTGTGTCGATCCGGTTTCTCGCGGTGATCACCTCACTGGCTCGACCGACATTGCGGTTGAAATCATATTCGTGCCGCGACCAGCTGCCGGCAAAGGATAGGGCCAACACCTCTGTGAGTTCGTGGCGGGCCGATAATTCAAGGCCTGCATGACGTGTTCGGCCATCGGTGACGTTGAACCCGTCAGCATCGCGGAAGAAGACATTGTGTTTGCGCATCACAAAGGCGGCCAATTGCAGGCTCGATCCGGACGGGGTTGAGAACCGCACGCCAGTCTCAAGGCTGTCCAAGGTTTCCGCCTCAATATCCTCTATTTGCTGGTTGATCTGTAATCGATACAGCTCCGCGACCTGCGGAGCCCTCGCGCCCCGTGCCAGTCGTGCGAAGAGGTTTGTGCCTGATGCGACTTGCCAATTCGCGCCAATATGCGGGGTCAGCACCGTGAAGTCATCCGACCTGTTCGGGAGCCGCAAGAACCGACCTGTTGTGTTGGCGGCCAGATTGTTTGTGTAGTCAAATCGCGTGTGTTCGAGCCGAAGTCCGGCGTGCAAAGTCACATGCGGCACAGGTCGCCAGGCCGCCTGCGCATACAGCGCCGACACGCCGGAATTGACCTCGTAATCATAGTGGTCGCCCTGGGTGTAGGAGAAGATCGTTGCGCGTGTTTGCGTCTCCGTCAGATCACCACGGGTCTGCTCATAATCAAAACCCAGCGTCACCCGGCCTGCCTCAAAGTCCCGCGACAGCGACGAAATCAGGCCCAGGCTTTGATGGCCGCTTTCTTCCAGGGCCTTGGACGGCAGGAAGTGCATTCGAAATTTCATTTCGTTGAATCGGGCATAGGGTGTCAGCGAGACCTGCCAGCCATTGTCCAGCGAAGTTCGAAGCTCAACACTGGCGCGAATTGCGAGCGCATCCCGAAACGCGTCAGGGTCGGAATTGGTTCGAGAGAGCGCCCGGTCCTGATAGGCATCGGGACCGCGCACGAAGCTGGCGGTTTCCTGATTGAGGGACACGGCTGAAAGCGTCGCGCGCCAGTCCGTTTCACCCGCCTGCCCTTGCGCCCTTAGAAAAGTCACCAGACGATCCAGCGACGACTGGTCACGCCAACCGTCCTCGTGCAGGCCAGCGACGGCCAGAAGCGCCCGCCCGGAGCCGAAGTCGGTCGGTAAAATGGCCTTGCCCCGGCCACGCCCAAACGCGCCCAATTCAAACTCGAGGCTCGATGACACATCTTCCGGGTCCGGTGTGAGAATGTTGATCGTTCCGTGCAAGGCATTGGAGCCATGCAGCGCCGTTCCTGGCCCGGGCAGCACTTCGATCGCGCTGGCTATATCGACAGGGCTCTCAAACAATGCATTGACGTTGCCGAAGCCCGCGGCGCGCATGGGGATGCCGTCTTCCAAATACAGGAAGGAGCCCGCGCCTGCGCCGCCGGTCAGGATCGGGGAGCGGATCGAGGTGAGATGTTCTGCCCCATTGCCGCGGTGAAGATGCACGCCGGCAAGCCGGTTTAGCGCCTCGGATGGGTGATGGGCCCCGATCTCATCAAGACGGTCTGCATCGAGAGTGCTTATCGCGGTCGATGCGTCAGCCTGATTTTCACCGCGACGGTCGCCCGTGACGATGATGACGTCCTGGGCCGTCGCCATGGCGGAGAGACCGATCGCACAGAGCATTCCAACTGACACAACGCGATGCATACCCGGCTCCAAACTTATGCGCCGGACGCATTGGCCTTGGCATTTCGCGTCCGCAATTCATCGACAACATCACTCAGTGACACATTCCTTGATTCCAGCAAAACCATGAGGTGGAAGATCAGGTCTGCGGATTCTCCAATCAGGGCCTCGCGGCTTTCCGACACTGCGGCGATTGCGACTTCGACCGCTTCTTCACCGACTTTTTGGGCGGGTAGTTTTGGTGCTTTGGTCAGGATTCTGCTGACATAAGAATCCTCCGGTGCCTGCCCGGCTCGAGTTTGAATAACCGCTTCGAGATGGGCGAGGAAGCCAAGGCCAGGTGCGGGATCATCGCCAAAACAACTGATGGTATTGGTGTGGCAAGCCGGGCCAGCCGGACGAACTTCCACCAACAAAGTGTCATTATCGCAATCGGCTGATATGGCAGTCAGTGCAAACCTGTTTCCCGAAGTTTCGCCCTTCATCCATAAACATCGTCGGCTTCGGGAATAGAAGTGAACGATATTGGATTGGAGTGTCTGCCCAAGGGCTTCTTCATTCATGTAACCGAGCATCAAGACTTGCCGGGTTCGATCGTCCTGAATCACGGCAGGAATTAAACCGTCGGTCTTGTCCCAATCCAGTTTTTTTGGATCAATCATATTCTTACCTCCACGCCCTGTGTGGCTAACCATTGCTTGAGCGCTCCGATTTCAATGACACCCTTGTGGAACACGCTGGCGGCCAGCGCGCCATCAACACCAGTTTGAAAAACCTGGTGGAAATGGGATCGCTCACCGGCGCCACCGGAGGCAATCAGCGGGGTTGAGCATATGCTCCGGGCAGCGTCCAATTGCTCAAGATCATAGCCGTCACGGACGCCGTCCTGATCCATGCAATTGAGCACGATCTCACCGGCACCACGGTCGATACCCTCGGCGATCCAGTCCAGAGTTTCACGTCCCGCAAAGCCGGACCGATCAGGATCGCCGGTAAATTTATGCACGTGCCAGCGCGCACCAGTGCGCGCGCTGTCGATACCCAAAACGACACACTGGCAGCCAAATTCCGCCGCCAGCCGAGAGATCAAATTCGGATCACTCAATGCGGGTGTATTGATTGAAACCTTGTCAGCCCCGGCAAATAGCCGAGCCCGAGCGTCATCAATTGAGCGAATCCCGCCGGCGACACAGAACGGGATATCAATGCGTTCTGCGATGGCGCTAATCCACGCAGGCTCTACCGCCCGCCCTTCAGGGCTCGCGGTGATGTCGTAGAATACCAACTCGTCGGCACCCTGCTGGGCATATCGTGCCGCGAGTTCGACAATATCACCAACATCCTGGTGATTGCGAAAACGCACGCCCTTCACCACGCGTCCATCGCGTACATCCAGGCAGGGAATTATGCGTTTTGCCAACATGACAACGCCTCCTCAACCGTGAACCGGCCCTCGTAAACCGCCTTGCCGGTTATCACGCCTGCGACACCTAGGCGTTCGACCGCGCGAATATCTTCGAGCGATGCGATGCCTCCAGACGCCTGCCAGGAAATCTGGGGGTAGCGCGCGACCAAATCCGCGTAGAGCTCAAGATTGGGCCCGGATAACATTCCGTCTTTTGAAATATCGGTTACCAGCGCGTGTTTAAGGCCGGCGCCGATGTGCAGATCTATGGTGTCGTAGAGATTGGTCGACGCGGTATCGGCCCACCCTTTGAGCGCCGGCCGATAGGTTCTCCCTACAAGACGGACATCAAACGCCAGACAAATTTTGTCGCGACCAAAATCTCGGATCCAGCGGCTGACCAAATCAGGCTTGGATACAGCTAAACTGCCGATCACGACCCGATCGACACCGCCCAAAAAGAGGCGCTCGACATCCTGCACCGACCGGACCCCTCCTCCGGACTGAATACGGACACCCTCAGCGCAAATCCTTTGCGTGTCCTCGACTTGCCGTTGACGGCCATCTCTTGCCCCCGACAGATCAACAACATGAATCCATTCCACGCCGGCGCGACGATATTCCTTCGCCACTTTCGCCGGGTCGTCATCATAGGTGGTTACCGCGTCGAAGGAGCCCTTATCGAGGCGCACAACTTTTCCGTCGAGGATATCAATAGCTGGGTAGACAATCATGAGACGTTCACTTCGAGGCTTGGAGCGTGAATGAAATTTTGTAAAATTTTCGCGCCGACGGGACCGGATTTTTCAGGATGAAACTGGCAACCAACATTGTTGCCGTGACGCACAACGGACGAGAACTTCGTGGCAAACCCAGTGGTGGCACGGGTGTAGGAAGCGATTGGGGCGAAATAGCCGTGAACGAAATAGACAGACTGCCCCGACTTCATGTCAGCCAACAAAGGCTCGTCGGCATCAATATCGTGCAGGGTATTCCAACCCATGTGCGGCCATACGTCTTTCGCAGATGATTTCAGGCGCTCGACGCGCCCTGGGATCAGTCCCAAACCGGCAACGTCACCTTCTTTTGAGTGATCGAACATCAGCTGCATACCCAAGCAAATACCCAGAAGTGGGCGGGAAGATTGCGCAAAAAACGCGGTCCAACCCGCCGCGGACAATCGCGCCATGGCGGGTCCTGCGGCACCGACACCGGGCAAAATCAAGCGATCACCCTCACCGACTTGGTCCGGCGTAGTAACAACGCGAAAGCCGGCGCCTAACCGGTCAAGGGCAAAGCCAACGGAAGCGATATTCGCGCACCCAGTATCGATTATGGCGATACTCATGCCAGATACTCCTTGGTCGAAGGCAGTGTCTCGCCGCGCTGCTGAACAGCCTGTCCAAGCGCTCGACCAAAGGCCTTAAAACAGGCCTCGACCATGTGGTGTGCGTTCTCACCTTCCACCGTGACGTGGATCGCGGCCCCCAGGGAATCCGCCAGAGAACGAAATGCGTGCGGTGTCATCTCGATCGGAAACTCACCGATCGCACCCGAAGGGAGTTGGCCGTCAAACCGGGAATAGGCCCGACCGGACAGGTCAATCCAAACACCGGCGCGACTTTCATCCATTGGTAGCTCGAAGCCAAACCGACGCAAGCCAAGCCGGTTTCCGAGAGCCTCCCGAAGCGCCGAACCCAGGGCAAGACAAACATCCTCAACCGTGTGGTGAGCATCGATGTGGAGATCTCCCTCTGCCTTGATACGAATGAATATCTCTGCGTGACGGCCAATTTGCTCGAGCATGTGGTCAAAAAAGCCATTACCCGTATCGATCGAACACGGCTCGGCCCTGTCTAAGTCTACACTCACCGATATGTCGGTTTCCGCGGTTTTTCGACGACATGCCGCCGTTCTGGGCCCCGAAAACGGATTGATTACAGCTGATTTTTCCGCTGCCATACGTCGCGCCGTCATCGCGTTACAGTGCGCCTCCAGCCCTTCCATTTTAGCAAGACGCTCCACTGTGGGGGCCATTCCAACCGCTCCAGCGGAGGTCGAGGTCAGGACGGTTGTTGTCTTTTGGAAGGCCTCAACACCCAATCCGCTACAGGCCCTGGCAGCACCACCCGTCGGAAGTGTGTGATTGGGTCCCGCTGCGTAATCACCCGCCGACTCGGGAGCCCATTTCCCGACAAAAATAGAGCCGGCATTGCGTATTTTCCGCGACACATCTTCCGCATCAACGGTTTGTATGACGAGATGCTCTGGCGCATATGTGTTAATTATTTCCACAGCTTGTGCGATGTCATCATACCAAATGGCACGTGCATTTAGTAAACTTTTCCGGGCGATTTCCGAGCGGGGAAGAGCTCGCAATTGCACTTCAATTTGAGTCATAACGGAATCGCAAACCGCGGACGTCTGGCAAAGCAACACAACTTGGGCCAGCGGGTCATGTTCTGCCTGGCTGAGCAAATCAGACGCAACCAGGGCTGGGTCCGCAGCAACATCTGCCAGAACCATAACCTCAGACGGACCCGCTGGTAGATCTATCGCACAGCCCCCGGGCAACGAGGCCACATAGGACTTCGCTTCGGCGACAAAGCTGTTGCCCGGCCCAAATATCTTATCGACCCGTGGAACACCCCCAACCCCTGCAGCCATGGCGGCGATCGATTGAGCACCGCCCACCGCATAAATTTCATCAAGGCCCAGAATGTTTGCGGCGGCCAATACATCCTGGCTTACGCCTGCGTTTGAGCTCGGCGGAACACAAACGACGATCCGCCTCACCCCAGCAAGTTGAGCCGGGACGCTCAGCATAATCAACGTGGAAACAAGCGGAGCGCTGCCGGCTGGGACATACAAGCCGACGACGTCAATTGGGGAGACTCTCCGCTCAGCTCGAACACCGGCCCAGGTCTCTATGCCATAGCTTCGATAGCCCTGCTGGACATGAAATTTCCGGATTGCGTGGGCGGCGGCCTTGATTGCCTCTTCATCAGGTGCACCTATTTTCGCTCTCGCCTCCCGAATTTCGGCCTCGCTAACGCGAAAACTATCAGGCGCATATTGATCAAATTTGATCGCATATTCGCGCAGCGCCGGACCACCGCGGGTGAAGACGTCATCGACAATTTCACGCGCCTTGACGCCGGCACCCGCCGCGTCCACCGGTCGTGCGAGCAAGCGGGTTCGTGTCTCCCGGTCAGCGGTCGTCCATTTTACAAGCTGAAACATGGCGACCTCAGGACAACATTTTTTCGATTGGAAGCACTAGAATCGCACGTGCCCCTTGTGCCTTCAAAGCTTCCAGCGTTTCCCAGAACACCCGCTCGCGGCACACAGCGTGCAACGCTACGACGTCATCCCGGCCAGCAATTTGAGCAATTGTCGGCGCATCCGAACCTGGCAAGAGAGCCGTGATTTCGTCAATCCGATCAGCCGGGGCGTTCAGCATGATGTATTTGGTTTGACCCGACGCGATGACCCCGGCCGCCCGCCGCATCAAGATTTCCGCTGTCGCCTCAACGACTGGCGACACGCTTTGGGTTCGTCGTATCAGAACGGCCTCGCTTTCGAGGACGGTAGCAAAGGGTTTTAAACCGTTCGCTTCAAGGGTGGCGCCGCTGGATACCAAATCGCAAACCAAGTCTGAAATGCCCAATCGAGGCGCCACTTCTACGGAGCCGCTCATCTCCACCATTTGCGCCTGCACCCCTTTTGAGCGCAGAAAATTATCGGTAATTGACGGATAGGATGTGGCGATTCTGAGCCCATTTATGTCGGCCCAATTATCAACGGCACTATCGACCGGTACTGCCAGTTTTAGCGTGCAGCCTGCAAAGCCCAAATTCATCGCTATCTCAAGCGGTGAATCGGCATCCTGGGCAGGATATTTTTCGCGCAAAACATTCTCGCCCACAATGCCATAGTCACAGGCTCCGCTCGCGACAAAGCTTGGGATATCGTCATCGCGTACCAACATGAGATCAACGGGCATGTTTTGGGCGCTCTGGTGCAATTTATTGCGTCCATAGGAGAAGCGCAGGCCACAACGGGCCAGTAGGTCCAGCCCACCATCGGCCAGACGCCCTTTGCTCTGAACGGCAATTCTAAGTCTAGTCATGACGACACTTTCGCTAATCGGTCGAGAATCATGCGGTAGCCCTGGTGCGGCTCTTGGGTCACAAACCGCGATACGCGGGTCACTGTCGTTGTGCTCGCCCCGGTCATTTCGCTTATTTCGCGATATGAAAACCCGCCCTGATCAAGCAGTCGCGCAACGCGCCAACGTTCGACCAAGGTTTTGATTTCTCCAGGCGTGAGCAAATCACGCAGGAAACGATCGCATTCTTCAATGGATTTCAGGGCCAACAAAGCAGCGCTCAATGGTTGCAAGTCAGCAGGTCCGTTGGATGTGTTCTCTAGATCATTACTCGGCATAAGGCGTCCTCCTGGCGCCGGTATAGCGTGTTAGCGCGCTAACACAATAACATAACACACAGCAGCCAAAACCCGCTTTGACGTAACTCACAACGAACCCAGAACACCCGGGCTTGGACAATTAAAAAACCAACTGTATTTTACGCGCTTGGACATTCATCAGACTCGAATCAGGAACACGCAGCAATGACTTGCCCAATTGTGAAATCATTTTTTGACGCAGCGACATTTACGGTCAGCCACATTGTCAGTGACCCGGAAACCGGCCGCGCTGCGATTATCGATTCTGTTCTCGATTTTGATCAGGCCTCCGGCCGCACATCAACAAAGTCCGCTGACCTCTTGATCGCTTATGTGGAAGCGGAAAAATTGGGAGTGGACTGGATTATGGAAACCCATATCCACGCAGACCATTTGTCTGCAGCCCCCTATCTCCAAGGTAAGGTTGGAGGTCGTATCGGGATCGGCTCTGCAGTTAGCGATGTTCAAAATGCCTTTGGGGACACCTTCGATGCAGGCCCTTCATTTGCAAGAGATGGCTCACAATTTGACCACCTGTTTGCGGATGGTGAAGCTTTCAAGCTCGGCTCTATCTCGTCAACAACGCTGTCTACTCCCGGGCACACACCGGCTTGTACAGTCTTTGTCATTGGCGATGCCGCATTCGTCGGCGACACGCTCTTCATGCCAGATTTCGGTACAGCCCGTTGTGACTTTCCAGGAGGAAGCGCGGCAACACTGTACAAATCAATACAGAAAATTTTTGCCCTTCCCGATCAAACACGTCTGTTCATGTGCCATGATTATAAAGCGCCCGGTCGTGATACATTCGCCTGGGAAACCACTGTGGCGGCTCAAAAAGCCGGAAATATTCATGTGGGCGAAGGACGCGATGAAGCCGGCTTTGTACAAATGCGATCCGAGCGCGACGCGACCCTGTCTATGCCTCGGCTGATATTGCCCTCGGTACAGGTCAATATGCGCGCGGGCAATTTGCCCGAGCCCCGTAAAAATGGCCTACGCTACTTGCAGATACCAATTGATGCATTTTAGCGAATAGCTCTGACGGCAGCGCTCTGATCTAATCGATTTATTACCAATCTGCGTTTTCGCGCGCGAGCGAATAGCGCAACGCGGAAAATCGTCTAAACTTTCTTTTTTTCCAAACCGATCACCGTGGAGCTGCAGGCCTATGCCCCTGAATGAAAATATCAAATTCCCGGTGCCTGAAGATTATGCAAAAACAACCCTGATTAATGCAGAACGCTACACGGCGATGTACAAGGCGTCGATTGAAAGCCCTGAGCAATTCTGGCGTGAACAGGCTGAGCGGATCGACTGGATTGTCCCCTTTACCAAGATCGACGATGTGAGCTGGGACAGGGACGATTTGCACATTCGGTGGTTTGAGGATGGCATCCTTAACGCCAGTGCCAACTGCATTGACCGACACCTTCCTGAACGGGCGGATGATACCGCGATCATTTGGGAAGGGGATGATCCAACAGTTGATTCTCGCATTAGCTTTAAGCAGTTGTATGAACACGTCTGTCGAATGGCCAATAGCCTCAAAAAGATGGGGGTCAAAAAAGGCGATCGCGTTACGCTTTATATGCCGATGGTACCAGAAGCGGCCTATGCCATGCTGGCCTGTGCGCGGATCGGGGCGGTCCATTCTGTTGTATTTGGAGGGTTTTCTCCGGACGCTTTGGCAGGTCGGATCATCGATTGTGCGAGTACGTTTGTCATTACCGCCGATGAGGCCGTTCGCGGCGGGAAAACCATCCCTCTCAAGGCCAATGTCGACAGCGCGCTTGAGAAAGCCAAGGATGTCAAAGCTGTCCTCGTCATTCGCCGGACCGGCGCAGATGTGAACTGGCACGCCGGACGCGATGTCTGGCACCACGAAATGGTCGAAACGGTTTCGAGCGATTGCGACCCTGAACCCATGAATGCGGAAGACCCGCTCTTCATACTCTACACATCAGGGTCGACCGGAAAGCCCAAGGGCGTGTTGCACACCACGGGCGGTTATATGGTTTGGGCTGCCATGACCCACGAGTCTGTATTCGATTACCGGCCGGGGGAGATTTACTGGTGCACAGCCGATGTCGGCTGGGTGACGGGCCACACATATATCGTCTACGGGCCACTGGCGAACGGTGCGACGACGGTGATGTTTGAGGGCATCCCCACCTGGCCCGGGCCCGACCGATTCTGGCAAGTGGTCGAAAAGCACAAGGTCAATACATTCTACACCGCGCCGACCGCCATTCGCGCACTGATGCGGGAGGGTGATGAACCCGTCAAAAAGCATGACCGTTCATCATTGCGGCTTCTTGGGACAGTAGGCGAACCTATTAATCCGGAAGCCTGGCTTTGGTATCATCGCGTCGTCGGCGACGAGCGGTGCCCCATTGTGGATACGTGGTGGCAGACAGAAACAGGGGGAGCACTGATTACCCCCCTACCCGGCGCTCACGCACTTAAGCCTGGCTCAGCCAGCCTGCCCATGTTTGGCATCATGCCGGCACTCGTCGATGGTGACGGAAATCGCATACCAGACGAAGGCGCCGCGGAGGGAAATCTCATCCTCACCCGATCCTGGCCCGGACAAATGCGTACGGTTTATGGAGATCATGATCGTTTCATAGAAACATATTTTTCTACCTATCCCGGCTATTATTTTACCGGGGATGGGGCAAAGCGTGATGCGGACGGGTATTGGTGGATAACAGGCCGGGTGGATGATGTACTCAACATTTCGGGCCACCGGCTTGGTACAGCAGAGATCGAAAGTGCCCTGGTCGCCCACGCTGATGTAGCGGAGGCTGCGGTCGTTGGGTATCCGCATGATATAAAAGGACAGGGTATTTACTGCTACGTCACGCTTAATTCAGGCGTTAAGCCAAGCGAAGACGCTGCCGCACAAATGCGCAAATGGGTTCGCCAGGAAATAGGCCCCATTGCGACGCCCGACCTGATACAATTCGCGCCAGGCCTCCCAAAAACTCGGTCGGGCAAAATCATGCGGAGAATTTTACGCAAGATCGCTGAGAACGCGTTTGGCAATCTGGGAGATACCTCTACACTCGCGGATCCCAGTGTCGTCGATGACCTGATTGCAAACCGGAAGAACCGATGAAACGTGTTATTGTTAGTATCCTCGTCTCCAGCGCGGCACTCGCCGCCTGCGCCACCGATTCAGGCCCGGTTTGTCGCGCTCCGGAAGCACACGAAATGGCGGCGTTTGCGGCTGTTATCAGTCATAATGAAAACGCGCTCGTCCAGGCCCTGGCTCCTGGAGCAACGCGTGATGCGTTTACCAATAGAGACCCATCCCTTCGCAGTTACCTGTGGGGGGCGAATGGCGACACGCGGGGATCTGTTGTAGGGCTCTTATCCAGACCACCGCTTTGCATTCTGGACGACCCTGCCTATCCGAGAAATGATTCCACGCGGAATATTCTCGTTTATACGCAAAGTTCGTTCGAACAGACCTCCGCGACCTATGCTGCTACGACAGCGCTCCCGTACGGGGTCATCATGTCTGACTATATGGCCTGCCGTTTTGAGAATTCGGCGTCGGGTTGGAAGCTTGCGGATATGTGTGGTTATGGCGGCCGAACCCGGTCAGCGGAATACTAGTCGGTTTCGTCTCTTTTTTAAACGAGCGATGCCATTGCGCGCCTGCCGCGTAAGCCAAAGCTGCGCGAATAGCGCAGTTTAAATCCGGCATTCAACGATGCCGATCCTGCGGTGAAATCATCGATCTCTCCGCAGCGTCGGCCCGCAGCACTGGCATAACCGGCACTGGAATTTCATTGAGTCCGCAGACGATGCCCCTAGTCGTCTTTCACGTCGCTTTTATGGAGGAGACGCGCAAAGGCTCGCAATCAGGAAGTCGACCGCTCGCCCCGGAAGCATGCCAATCAGTCGTCAAATTCTGTGAGCCGCATGGGCGTCCGTCGATCCCCAATAAGTGCTTGATAGGCATCTAGAGTCAAAAACTCCGGGAAATCCTCAGCGGTTACAAGCTGGGTTAAGAGGCGTGTCGCAGTCCGGCAATTGGTCTGCATCGCGTCATCATGAGGAAGCTCGGCCGCAATGACGTCACCGATTTTGCCGATCAATCCCGTAAGGTAATCGGATGTCAGTTTTACCCCTTCTGTGGTCACGCAATCAAACTGCCGCCACTGCCACAATTGAGCGCGGGAAATTTCCGCGGTTGCAGCATCTTCCATTAAATTTCGAATAGGGACCGCCCCTCTCCCTCCAAGCCAGGCTGTCATATAGCGGATCGCCACATCGATATTGTCATGAACGCCCGAATTGGTGATCTGACCATCGGGAGCGTCGATGAGATCGCTCATACGTATCAGCCGTGTGTCCATTGGTTTGTGATCCAGCTGATTGGCCGTCGGCATATGCGCATTGAAAACCTCCAGCGCAATGGGGACAAGATCTGGGTGAGCGACCCAGGTTCCATCATGACCCGCCTTCACTTCCCGAAGCTTGTCCTCGCGCACCTTATCAAGAGCGATTTGATTGGCTTCTGCGTCACCTCGCACCGGGATAAATGCCGACATCCCACCCATGGCGTGAGCGCCACGTCGATGACAGACTTCAATCACCCGCCGCGCGTAATTTTGCATGAATGGTGTGGCCATAGTGACGGAGGCACGATCTGGCAAAATTCGATCTGGGTGGGTCCGAAAACGTTTGATATAACTGAATATATAGTCCCACCGACCGCAATTCAGACCAACGATATTGTCTTTCAATTCATAGAGAATTTCGTCCAACTCAAAACTGGCTGGCAATGTCTCGATCAAGACCGTTGCTCGAATTGTACCGGCGTCGAGCGCGAGCTCATTCTCGGTGTGCCGGATAACCAAATTCCACAGTCTTGCCTCATGCCGATTTTCGATCTTTGGGAGGTAGAAATAGGGGCCGGTGCCGCTCTCTTTAAGGGCTTGGTGGTTATGGAAAACGTAAAGCCCAAAATCAAAAAGCGAGCCGGATATCGGTTCCCCGTTAATGTGGATGTGCTGCTCGATCAAATGCCAGCCACGCGGGCGCACAATCAATGTCGCTGCGTTTTCATTGATTTTGTAGCGCTTATTGTTTTTTGAATCGACGAAATCGATCTCCCGA
>Ga0315338_1001001_pt1 | contig 43533 bp, 38 predicted proteins | sample ASW8metaG_FD_204518 | JGI IMG/M metagenome (GOLD analysis project Ga0315338, IMG submission 204518) | Ammonia-oxidizing marine archaeal communities from Monterey Bay, California, United States - ASW #8 | ecosystem: Environmental > Aquatic > Marine > Coastal | place: USA: California | collected... | reverse complement strand
AGTTGGCTACGGATTTGCTGGTGCCGACAGGACAGCTCGGACGGCTCGCACCAGAAGAGTCGGACTGGGAGGACATTCGAGAGGGCAGCCGGATCGTCAAAGCGATTGGTGAGCTGGATATTGGGCAGGCAGCGATCATTCGGGATGGCTATACACTGGCTGTTGAAGCCGCCGAGGGAACAGACGGTTTGCTGGAACGCTCCGTCCAATTTGCTCGGGAACAACCGTCCGGCGTTCTGGTCAAGCTTAGCAAGCCCGGCCAGGATCTTCGTATCGACATGCCGACCATTGGCCCGGGCACAATTAGCCGGGCTGCTGCTGCAAATTTGCGCGGAATTGCCGTTGAAGCAGAGCGGACTCTGGTGATGGAAAAAAGCGAGATGATTGTGCAGGCGAATGCGGCGGGAATATTTGTCATTGGCCTAGAGCTAGATGTAAAAAGCTAATGGTGGGCGAGGGCCGAAACTTTCGGATTTTCTTACTCGCCGGAGAGCCTTCCGGCGATGCGCTTGCCGCAAAACTGATGCAGGCGCTTACCCATAAAATATCAGGGCACGTACAGTATTATGGTGTTGGCGGGCCACTGATGCAGGCCGAGGGATTGCAGTCGCTATTTCCCATGGACGAGCTTACAGTGATGGGCATCGCAGAAATTCTTCCGAAACTCCCTAAATTGCTGAAACGGATTACCCAGACCGCAAACGAAGTCAAACGTTTGAGCCCCGATATCTTTATTTCTATTGATGCGCCGGACTTCAGTTTTCGTGTAGCGAAAAAATTGCAGGGTACGAATATTCTGAAGATGCATTATGTAGCACCCTCCGTTTGGGCCTGGCGTCCAGGGCGCGCAAAGAAAATCGCCAAGCTCTATGATCACTTGCTGACTATTCTGCCATTTGAGCCACCTTACTTCGAAAAAGAAGGGCTTAAAGCGACTTTTATTGGGCATTCAGTGGTGGAAAGTGGTGCCGATGCGGGGGATGGACCGGGATTTCGCAAGCAGCATGAATTTTCTGCCGATGACAAGCTGCTTATGATGTTGCCAGGAAGCCGACGCGGCGAGGTTACCCGACACCTTCCGATATTTGAAAAGGCTGTTTCTGCCATTGATGCGGAGATCGGTCCGATCAAGCTAGTCGTTCCAGTTATTGGGAAAAGTGCCGATATTGTCCGAAACGCTGTTTCATCATGGAATGTGTCAGCTGTGATCATTGACGGAGAGACGGAGAAGTATGATGCGATGGCGGCAGCAAATGTAGCGATTGCAGCTTCCGGGACCGTTGGATTGGAATTGGCGCTCGCCAGGCTTCCAACGATCATTGCCTACAAGATGAACCCGTTTACAGTCTGGATCGCCCGGCGATTGGTCAAGCTCGACTATGCAAACCTGGTCAATATTTTGCTGAACCGGGAAGTTGTTCCCGAGAAGATGTTTGAAGATTGCACACCGGACATTCTTGCTCACTCCCTCAAGGAATTTTTCCTCTCTCCAGAAAAATGTCAGCAGCAGATTGATCAATCTTGTGAGGCCATGATACTGTTGGGACAAGGTGGCGCGCCTCCGGGGTCGCGGGCGGCGGATGTTGTCCTGGACCTCATTAGAAATAAGGAAAAATAATGAGCGAAGAAAAGCCAAATAATTTCAAAATGCTACATACGATGATCAGAGTTAAGGATTTGGATAAATCGATTGATTTCTATGTAAATAATCTTGAAATGCGGCTGCTCCGGCGAACTGATTTTCCGACCGGTGAATTTACTCTGGCTTTTGTTGGTTATGGTGAAGAGAAAGACAACACGGTTATCGAATTAACCCATAACTGGGGACAGCAAGAGCCCTATGATCTTGGCACTGGATTTGGGCATTTGGCATTGGGCGTGAAGGATATCTATGGGATGTGCGATAAGCTCTCTGCGCAAGGGATAGAAATTCCGCGTCCCGCTGGACCCATGAAGCATGGAGGGTCTGTCATTGCCTTCATCAAGGATCCCGATGGCTACATGATAGAACTTATCGAGCGCAAGACGATCTAGCCTCCGAAATACCAGACAGCGGCAAAAAAAATCAGAACTGCGACCGGTGCACCATAAAAGGCAAAGCGTTTTAGCTGGTAGGAAATGGGGGCTCGATTGTCATTTACCGCGCGTAATGTCAGGCGTCGGGACTGACGTACCCCTTCGGATTTAACCGAAGGGGAGATCTTTGTTAGTGTGTTTTGATTAAAACTCAAAATATCACCGTTTGTTAAGGTCAACATAGGGACGATGGTCAGGCCCTGTATAAAGCTGACGTGGACGACCGATCTTCTGTGATGGATCCTCCATCATTTCGTTCCACTGCGCAACCCATCCGACAGTCCGGGCAAGAGCAAACAGCACGGTGAACATACTGGTTGGGAAACCAAGTGCCTGCAGAATGATCCCGGAATAGAAATCCACATTCGGGAAAAGTTTCTTTTCAATAAAGTATGGATCTTCTAGGGCAATGCGTTCAAGTTCAATGGCCAGCTTCAGCATTGGCTCATCCTTGATACCAAGCTCGTCCAGGACTTCATGGCAGGTCTGGGCCATGACTTTCGCCCGAGGATCATAATTCTTGTAAACCCGGTGACCAAAGCCCATCAGACGGAACGGATCATCCTTGTCCTTGGCTTTGGCAATAAATTCCTGCACCCGATCCACGGTTCCGATTTCATGAAGCATGGCAAGGACAGCTTCATTGGCACCACCATGAGCAGGGCCCCAGAGACAGGCGATACCAGCGGCGATACAGGCAAACGGATTAGCGCCGGAAGAGCCGGCAAGCCGCACCGTAGAAGTCGATGCGTTTTGCTCATGATCCGCATGAAGAATAAAGATACGATCCATGGCGCGGGAGACGGTTTCCGTAAGTTTGTAATCCTCGCCCGGTACACTGAACATCATATGCAAGAAATTTTCGGCATAAGACAGGTCATTCTTTGGGTAGATAAAGGGCTGGCCAACGGAATATTTATACGCCATGGCCGCGATGGTCGGCATTTTGGCAACCATCCGGTAGCTGGCAATCATCCTTTGCTTTGGATCATGAATGTCAGTGCTGTCATGATAGAAGGCGGAAAGAGCGCCAACCACCCCGACCATAATGGCCATGGGGTGGGCATCCCGACGGAACCCTCTGAAAAGCTGGATCAGCTGTTCGTGAAGCATGGTGTGATAGGTAATGTCATGGGTAAATTTATTTTTTTCCGCTTCGTTCGGCAACTCGCCTTTCAAAAGAAGAAAACAAACTTCCATAAAGTCACTCTGCCCGGCCAGCTCTTCAATTTTATAGCCCCGGTGCATCAAGACGCCTTCGTCACCATCAATATAAGTAATGGCAGATTCGCAAGACGCTGTTGAGGTAAAGCCTGGATCATACGTAAAATGCCCTGTCTGTGCGTAAAGCTTACGCACGTCTATAACAGCAGGACCAACACTTCCGGACATCAGGGGCAAGTCTGTGACTTTGTCACCTTCGGAAAGGTTCACATTGCCGGTGATCGTAGAGTTACTCATTCAGCTTTTCCCTCTAAAAAAGGCAGAAATATTCCTGCCTGCGTTAAGGTTTTAAGAAATCCCGAGGGGAATTCCACTTTACTTTGTAATAGAAGACTTACCCGTTGGCGAAATTCGTAATTTCACTCTGAGGAATGGGCCAGATTACCTGGCGGCCACATCTCGGATACGTCCAATCGACTGTTCCTGACCCAAATAATCAAGAACGTCAAAAATGCCGGGCGATACAGTTGATCCTGTTAAGGCTGCGCGAAGCGGTTGTGCAATCTTGCCCAGTTTTAACTCTTCTTCGGTTGCAAACTCACGAACAGCAGCCTCAACCTTATCTTTATCCCAGTCTTTTATTTGTTCCAGCCGTCCAGCCAGTCGCGCTAAAACACCACAGGCTGCTTCGTCTAACAACTTTTCGGCTTTTTCATCCAGCCCAAGCGGTCGCTCGGCTATCAGGAACAGTGAACTGTCTGCGAGAGATAATACTGATTTTGCCCGTTCTTTCAAGCCACTCATGGCTTTTTCTATCAATATAAGTTCATTAGAGTTCAGTGTTTTACCGGTTTTCTCGGCAATAAGCGGGACGATAAGCCCGGTGAGATAGGCATCGTCTGCCTCGCGAATATAAATGCCATTCAGATTTTCAAGTTTATCGAAATCAAAACGAGACGCTGATTTACCGATAGAATCGATGTTAAACCATTCAATCGCCTGTTTTGTCGAGATAATTTCGTCATCGCCATGGGACCAGCCCAGCCGTAACAGGTAGTTCCGAAGCGCTTCGGGAAGGTAGCCCATGTCCCGGTAAGCTTCGATCCCAAGTGCACCATGGCGCTTGGAGAGTTTGGCACCGTCCGGTCCATGGATAAGCGGAATATGGGCCATCCGCGGCACATCCCAGCCGATAGCTTCAATAAGCTGCTGCTGGCGGGCTGCGTTGGTCAGATGGTCGTCGCCACGGATAATATCCGTCACTCCCATATCATGGTCATCAACCACTACGGACAACATATAAGTTGGGGTGCCGTCGGCGCGAAGCAAAATCATATCGTCAAGTTGTTGGTTGGCGAATGTGACATCACCCTGAACAGCGTCCTTAACGACTATATTTCCGTCATTGGGTGATTTAAAACGAACAACGGGATCAATACCTTCTGGCGCCTCAGATGGATCCCGATCACGCCAGCGACCGTCATAAACCGGTGGCCGCCCTTCGGCGCGCGCGGTTTTGCGCATTTCGGCGAGTTCTTCACGGGACGCATAACAGTAGTAGGCTTTGCCATTCTTCAGAAGTTGCTGCGCCATCTCGGCATGCCGTTCGCGGCGGGAAAACTGGAATGTAGGTTCTCCATCCCAGTCAAGTCCTAGCCATTTCATACCGTCAAGGATGGCCTCAATGGCGTCGTCGGTTGATCTTTCACGGTCGGTGTCTTCTATGCGGAGCAAAAACTCACCGCCCATATGACGGGCGTAAAGCCAGTTAAACAAGGCCGTCCGCGCTCCGCCGATATGCAAAAATCCGGTCGGAGAGGGGGCAAATCGCGTTACAATTTTCATGAGAATTTACTTTGCATCCAAATCAAGTATACATTTAATGCGCCGAGCAGGCGCTGAAATTAGGCTTTTTGTACTCTATAGTGGCATCGCAGGGCAAGCATGCCGTGGAAATGTTCCTCATGGTGACAGTAATCACGGATACTTTTGGCCGAATAGCCGCGCAATTTCACCGGGATCGATCCCGCTGGTTTTTATTCTCTCCGATTTTTGTCGGAGCGGGAATAGCGCTTTACTTTCATCTGAGTTGGCATCCGGGCGGTATTTGGCTCGTCGCCTCTGTAATACTATTGGGCCTTTGGTTGCTAACGGGGAAAATGGAACTCCGGGCCTTACGAGTAATGATTGCGATGGCACTATTGATCAGCGTCGGGTTTTCCGCATCGATCCTCCGCGATTATGCGGTCGCTGCGCCGGTGCTTCAGAAAAAAATTACAACAACCGTAATCGGGACGGTGCTGGAGAAATCAGCGGGCGTAAAGAGCCGCTTGCTTCTGGGGGAATTGTCTTTCAAGGTGGAGCAACCCCTTCCTGATCTTCGCTATGTACGAATTTCTGCCCGGGGCAAGAACAGATCGGTGCAGCCTGGCGACATTATTACCGCAAAGGCCGTTTTGTTGCCGCCACCACCTCCTGCATATCCCGGTGGGTTCGATTTTCAGCGCCATTCCTATTATCAATCTATCGGCGCCGTGGGATATACGTTCGGTAAGGTGGCCAAAGTGAGAGAGGCAACAGGGAGCTGGGCTGAAGTTTTACGTTTTTCTTCAGAAATGCGAACCAAACTCGCTGAATTCGTCGTGAGAAACGGGCCCTCCGATACCTCTGGGTTTATTGTCGCCTTACTGACCGGGGACAAAGGGGCCATTCCAACTCAGCAGCTGGACGACATGCGACATTCCGGCCTTGCACATCTTCTGGCCATATCGGGCTTGCATATGGGGATGATTGGCGGCCTGATCTTTTTCATCTCCAGGCTCGCCTATGCTTCCTGGCCATATTTCGCCTTGAATTATCCTATCAAGAAAATTGCGGCGGTGACGGCGCTTGTCGGACTTGCCTGCTATTTATTCGTGAGCGGCATGAGTGTCTCTGCCGTGCGCGCCTTTATTATGATATCAGCGTTTTTTATTGCCGTTCTGGCGGATCGCAATGCGCTGTCTTTTCGGATGGTCGTCATTGCCGCCTTGATCATCCTTATCTTGTTTCCTGAAAGCCTTGTGTCGGCGAGTTTCCAGATGTCGTTTGCCGCGGTGTTTGCCCTTATCGCCTTCTATGAAGCCATCGGCGGCAGGCTCGCGCGACTGGCGCGGAGTGGCGGGCCTTTTCGGCGTCTTAGCGCCTATATATTGGGGATTATACTGACATCTCTCGTGGCGGGGCTGGCGACGGCGCCGTTTGCGCTTTATCATTTCGGCCAGGTCGCCGCCTATAGCCTTGCCGCTAATCTACTGTCGGTGCCGATCATGGGACTCTGGGTTATGCCCTGGGCGATTGCCACTTTTCTAACCCTGCCGTTCAATATCTCTCTGCCGCTTGATATGATGGGCCTTGGTATTGATGCCATTCTCCTGATTGCCCATGAAACGGCGTCCTGGCCCGATGCTGTGCAATATCTAGGCAGCTATTCCGCGCCTCAGCTCCTTGCCATTACTCTGATCAGCCTCTGGCTGGTCCTTTGGCGGCAGCCGATCCGCTGGCTGGCACTTCCTGCGGCAGTTTTACTTTCTTTGTCGTTTGCCTTTGTAAGCAAGCCAGATATCCTGATTTCCAATTCCGGTAATCTCTATGCAATTTACCATGCGGGGAAGGGAACCTATTTCTCTTCCCGCCGTATCGAGAAATTTGATGCTGAGAGATGGCAGCTGATAGTGGGTACGAAACGTTGGGCGTCACAGGACATTCCGCTTTCCTGTGATGCCTATGGTTGTATTTACAAACGTGGAAGCAGGGTAATTGCGTTCCCGAAAAACGGCCAAGGTGCAGAAGAAGATTGCGCCCGTGCGGATATTATTCTGAGCCGGGTTCCAATCTTCGGAGATTGTCCGGATGCACAGCTGGTCATTGATAAATTTGATCTTTGGCGCAACGGCGCCCATAGCCTCCATTTTAAAGAGGGATCTGAGATTAGCATCAAGACTGTCAATGGCCTGCGCCGGGATCGCCCTTGGGTTCCAGTCCGATACAGGGATCAAAAGAGGAAATAGAATTTTTCTGGTTATCTGTATCTGTTATAATGGATCATGACTGATATTCGGGCGCGAGCATTGGCATTACATGACGCATATGTGGCAGGAGAACTCTCAGAGATCCAACGTCTGTTGGGTAATCTGCCGCGTTTTCCCAATTGCCATCAACCGCATGAGTTCGCTTGCGGAGACTGGCCGTTGGAATATGCCCTTTACTGGAGCCCGGGAGCCATGATCCGGGAGTTGATAGCTATTGGTGCCGATGTGAATTATGTCGATGACACCGGATTTCCAGCCCTGTTCGCTGCGCTTGGCCGGGATAAAGCCGACAAATATGAGTTGCTGGAATATTTGATTGAAAGTGGGGCGGACATTCACCAAAGAGGAATAAATGATTGGACCGCCTTGCATGCGGCCGTCGCTGCCCAGGATTTGAAAGCAGTGGAACTTCTCCTTCAACGCGGGGCTGATCCGGATATTAAAACCCGCATAGATGAATGTCTGTCAGCTTATGAGGAGGCAATCAATAGCAACTTTATGACGGCTGTTGTTGCTATGAAAAACCGAGGGGCAGGGAATGGCTGATTTCAACGACATGTCCTGGCATGACAATCTGATATATGGCTTACATTTTCAGTGTGCAGAACCGGATAGGAACATTTGGCGGAGTAATTTGGTCCTGGATATTGATCATATCATTGAATGGGTCAAAGGGCCGCAAGGGCAAATGAATTTCCGTGTTGCTCCTGCGACATTGATATTTCACGATGTCCGGGATTTCTCAGCTCAAATTTCCCATAAAACGGATGGCCGCGAATATTCCCTCTCTGAATTATCAGTCGGTAATATTTCTCGGGAGCCATTGAACCCCGTACCGAAGCCAATGGTGCTGGAGTATAAATGGATCATCGAATTGAATAGCCCCAATGGTGGTCAGATCAAATTTAAGGGTATTGGATTTAGCCAGGTATTGCGCGAGCCGCCCCAACTCGTCGAACAGCAACATCTTCGTGCGAGCACCCGTGCTGTCTTCGTTCTCCCTGAATAGATCTAACCTGATAGATTAGGGAAAGGGTAAAGGACAGAGCCATTGCACATTGCCTATATCCGCCAGACGAGCAAATCGGTGTAATTCAGCTTGCAGCTTTGCTTGACGCATTTTCCTCCATTTTCCTCCGGGCTCGGGCCAGAATTGGCTAACGGAAAGAGCCCCGGCCTTACGGTCAGCTTTGAGCTCTATCCGGCCAACAAAACGATCACCTTCCAATAACGGATAAACATAATATCCCCATTTACGTTTGGCGGCGGGGACAAATATTTCATTGCGGTACTCAAAACCGAACAAGCGATACAGCCGGTCTCGGTCGCGAATGGCCGGGTCAAACGGGTTGAGAATACGGAGGCGAGTGGTTGGCGGCGAGATTTCAGCAAGGCGCGTTTCAATATCGCCAGGCGCTAACGCGGGCATCCAGCTACTATTTCGCGCCTCGATTTCCACATCTACTAAATTATGGCGACTGGCAGCGATCCAGTCTTTTACTTCTATCGCATCCGCCGCTGCCCAGAACCGCTGAATATCCCCGGCGGTTCCGAAGCCGAGGCGCTTGAGCGCCCCGTGGCAGAGTTGATCAAGCTGATGGGCGTCTTCATGCTTTACTGCCAAGATCTCCTCTGGAATAATCCTTTCAGATAGGTCATAGAATTTCTTGAAATTTATCCGATGGGAGGTGGCAAGTTCGCCCGCATACCACATTTTATCGAGAGCCTTTTTATGGGGCGGACGAGCCCACATGGTTTTTTTACCCGTAATTTTGGTATCGAAGGCATGTGTGGAAAGCGGCCCCTCGGCCTCAATCCTGGCCTTTATATCAGCACAGTCGGACGGGCTTAGCCCGGCCTGATAGTAGTTCGAACGCGCAACTTTTTCGCCCATGCGGCGGAGCTGCCGACGCCAGACAGGATAAAACTCCATGGGCAGCAGGGAGGCGTCATGAGTGAAATGCTCAAATATCGTGCGATCCTCGGCCAGAAGCCTATTCAGCATCGGCTCGCGATAGTTCTGGTTCCGGCTCCAGAGGATATGATGATGGGCGCGGGTGACATTACGAATGGTATCAAGCTGTACGAAGCCAAGGGATTTAATACAACCCAGAATATCTAATGGTCCTGTTGGATTGGCGCTTAATCCATGCGACTGCAGCCAAAGGTGTCGTGCATCCCGATTGTTAATTTTAAGGGGCATATCAAAGAATTACGAAGTATATATAATGTAAATAGTTTGCAATGAACGAGGGTCTTTACATTCCTGATCTATCTCTCAATATTCCCGGAACAAACCGACTAATTGTCCCTGAACTTTTACCTGATCGGGACCAAAAATACGGGTTTCATAATCGGGATTGGCAGCTTCGAGGGCAATGGATCCTCCTTTTCGACGTAGACGTTTTAGAGTGACTTCGCCATCGTCAACCAGAGCTACGACGATTTTGCCATTTTCTGCCGTCTGGCTCTCACGGATCACCACCGTATCGCCATCATGAATACCGGCATCAATCATGGAATCACCGGCAACTTCCAGGCAATAATGCTTGCCTGCGCCGACCATGCCAACCGGAACATTGACAAAATTGGTAGGATCGCTCAGCGCTTCAATGGGGGTACCCGCAGCAATTCGGCCATAAAGCGGCAGGGAAATACCCTGATTTTCATTATCCGCATCCAAAATCGGCTCTTTCGCCTCTTTACCACGTCCCTGAAAATCGCCCCTGATCAGATTAAGCGAAACGGGAGCAGCTACGGTCGTTTCTTGAGGAATTGTCTTTGGTAGAATGTCATTTGGCAGTTTTAACACCTCCAGCGCACGAGCACGATGGGGGAGGCGGCGGATAAATCCGCGTTCGGTCAAGCCCGTAATCAGCCGATGAATGCCAGATTTTGATTTTAAATCAAGGGCTTCCTTCATTTCATCGAAAGAAGGAGAAACCCCCCGATTTACAAGACATTCGTGGATATATATTAGCAGTTGGTGTTGTTTTTTAGTAAGCATGGCCATTTCCACCATCAAGAACAAAACAAAAACATCACTGATGTTCTACAAAAGTTCTCATACGCCGTCAAGGATAAAAGGAATGTCGGGCTTCCAGTGGCTAATCAAACGGCTGGATAGGGAATATTCAGGGGGATAAATGTAATTTCCGACCCTGAGGCCAATGGCTCCGCGAAAGGTACCCGCGGAACAAGGCAATCGGCGGCCGATAACGGAGAAAGCATGGAACTATCCTGTTTGGGAAAGAGCTCAATGAGCGGCTTGCCGTCCTGTTCGCCGATAATTGTTGCCCGCAAATAGTCCTCTCGCTGATCATTTTTGTGCAGGTCATGAGCGATAACACCGGTACGACAAGGCGGAATACGAGGTTTCTGGCCGTTCAAGGCGTCAATAGCCGGGATTAGGAAGAGATAACTGCAAATCATGCTGGATACCGGGTTTCCGGGCATCCCGAGTAACGGCGTGCCATCCATATCGCCGAACATGAGTGGTTTTCCGGGACGCATGGCGATACGCCAGAAATCGATGGCAAGGCCGTCTTTTCCCAAAACTGACTGCACGAGATCATGATCGCCAACGGAGGCCCCGCCCAATGTGACCAGCATATCCGCTGACTTCGCGCCCTCCGCCATGTGCCGGAGCGACTGTTCCGTGTCCTTAGCGATGCCGAGGTCAATGGCTTCTGCACCCATTTGTTCTACCAGCGCAGCTACCAGCAGGCTATTGGAGGAAATAATCTGGTTTGGGCCCACGGGCTCTCCGGGGCGCACCAACTCGTCGCCTGTAGAGAGGAGGGCAATGCGGGGTCGGCGACGAACTATGACCCAGGGAACGTTCATGGCGGCAATAAAACCGATATCTCGCGGGGTGAGAGTAACGTCCGCCGCGATACCGGGATCACCAGCGCGAAAATCGAGACCAGCCGGGCGCACATAATGAGACAATTCAGATTGTACCAGAATTGTCACAAAATTGTCCCCGTTTTGGTTGGCATTGTCCTTGTCTGACGGTTCTGCCGGTTCGGTATTCTCCTGAATAACGATCGTGTCGGTGCCGCTGGGAAGGGGGGCTCCGGTAAAAATCCGCACCGCTTCGCCCGAATTCACCACCTGATCATAGGAGCCACCTGCGGCGGCCTCGCCGACGACCTTTAAGGTAACAGGAACCTCCGTGATATCAACCGCCTTGACCGCATAACCATCCATGGCAGACATATCGGCGGGGGGCTGTGTGCGGCGGGCGATAATATCTTCGGCAAGGACGCGACCACAGGCATTTGCCAGCGGCACCAGCTCGGTTGAGACAGCTTTCAGGTTTTCGAGGACTTTTGTGCGAGCTTCATCTACAGAAATCATAACGCGTTATAAGTTCCTGATTTTCCGCCACTTTTAGTGAGTAGTTTCGCCTCAAGAATAGTCATTCCGCGATCTACGGCCTTGCACATATCATAGATGGTGAGGACAGTGATGGTGGCTGCGGTAAGCGCTTCCATTTCTACCCCAGTTCGGCCTTTGAGCTTGCAGGTGGCCTGGGCTTCAATGACATAGGCCTCGTCATCCTCGATAAATTCGATGCTGACATTGCTTAAAGACAACGGATGGCAAAGCGGGATCAGATCGGCGGTTTTTTTTGCGGCCATGATACCGGCAAGCCGCGCCACCCCCAAAACGTCGCCTTTCTTGGCTGAACCGTTCTGGATCATACGATAAGTCTCTGCTTTCATGGATATTTTCGCTGAGGCCGTTGCGGATCGCTCAGTGATGTCCTTATCGCCGACATCGACCATATGGGCGGCACCGTCTTTATCAAAATGGGTGAAATCGCTCATAACATCCCTTACGCGGCGGTGAGGAGGGCGCGGACGGCACCGGCGACGTCATCCTGACGCATCAGCGACTCGCCTACCAGGAAGCAGCCGCAGCCGGCTTTCTCCATACGCGCAAGGTCATCCGGTGTATAAAGACCACTTTCGCTGACCGCGAGGCAGTCGGCGGGAAGTCCGCTTGCAAGCTCTTCTGTCGTAGCAATATCAACTTCTAACGTCTTGAGATTACGATTATTTATACCGATAAGTGAACTTTTGAGATGAGCGGTTCGGTCTAACTCCGCCGCATCATGTACTTCGATCAGTACATCCATACCAAGCTCATGGGCGTAGGCTTCAAGCTCAGCAGCCTCTTGATCCTCAAGCGCCGCCATAATAAGCAGAATACAATCGGCGCCAAGGGCTCTTGCCTCAACAACCTGATAGGGATCGAGCATGAAATCTTTGCGCAATACGGGTAGGGATCCGGCTGCCCGTGCCGTCACCAGATAATCGTCTGATCCCTGAAAGTACGGAATATCCGTCAATACCGACAGGCAAGTCGCACCGCCCGCCTCATAGGCGGATGCGAGGCTTGGCGGATTGAAATCTTCCCGGATCAGGCCTTTGGAAGGCGACGCCTTCTTGATTTCAGCAATCAGTCCATACTGGCCCGCTTCCCGTCGGCGGCGCAAAGCATTGATAAACCCGCGCGGAGGTGCCGCGGTTTTTGCCAGCATTTCAACATCAGCCAGACGCGTTCTCGCCTTGCAGGCTGCAATATGTTCGCGTTTGTCATCGCAGATTTTTGCGAGAATACTCATGGGTCAGGATACCGCTTCATTGGAGATGGATTTAAGCGTCTCAAAGGCTGTAAGGGCCCGGCCGCTATCAATGGCCTCTGATGCCCGCTCGATACCCCCTAAAAGATCATCTGACTTGCCACTAATGAGGATGGCCGCACCGGCATTCAGCAGTGCCACATCGCGATAGGGGCCAGTCTCGCCGTTTAATAAGGCCATCAGGGCTTTCGCATTTTCTTGCGGCGTCCCGCCCTTAAGGTCGTCAAGAGTGACTTTGGTCAGGCCTGCTTCCTCTGGTGTGACGGTGAATTCGCGGATTTCGCCGTCCTTCATCTCCACAACCTCGGAAGGACCTGTGGTGGTTAGCTCATCGAGCCCGTCAGAGCCATAGGTCACCCAGATATGTTCGGAGCCAAGCTCGCGCAGAGTTTCCGCCATGGGGCGCATCCATCTGGGATCATAAACACCGATCAGCTGACGTTTAACAGCGGCGGGGTTTGACATGACGCCGAGCAGGTTAAAAATGGTGCGAATTCCCAACTCAACACGGGTCGGACCCACGTGCCGCATGGCGCCATGATGACGATAGGCAGCCATAAAACCAATGCCAGCCTCAACCACTGCCCGTTGGGTCAGGGCAAAATCACATTCCGTGTTGATGCCGAGAACCGCCTGAACATCAGCCGTACCGGACTTGGAAGAGGCTGCCCTGTTGCCATGCTTGGCCACCGGCACCCCTGCACCCGCAGTGATAAAGGCTGCCGCTGTGGAGATATTCAAGGTCCCATGGCCATCACCGCCTGTACCAACTACATCAACGGCACCGTCGGGGGCGGTGATATAGGTCGCTTTCTCCCGCATCACGGAAACAGCGCCCACCAGCTCATCGACAGTCTCTCCGCGAAGATGCAGGCCCATGAGAAAGGCGCCCATTTGCGACGGCGTGGCGTCACCAGAGAGGATGATATTGAAGGCTTGCCTGGTTTCCTCCATGCTGAGGGTCTGGCCAGCCGCAATTTTGGCGACCAACGCCTTGAAATTCTGCATATTATCGGTCATGCGGCGGCCTTGGTATCCGATTTGGTCAGGTTCAGGAAATTTTGCAGCAGATCATGCCCATATTCAGAGGCGATGCTTTCAGGATGAAACTGAACCCCGTGAAGCGGCAGATCTTTATGACTAAGGCCCATAATGACGCCATCTTCCGTACTTGCCGTGACTTCCAACGTGTTGGGGATAGTTGCTGGATCGATGGTCAGGGAATGATAACGTGTCGCCGTAAAGCCAGATGGGATGCCGTCAAAAATCCCCTGCCCGGAATGCGTAATGGCGGAAGTTTTGCCGTGCATCAACTGGTCCGCCCGCACAACTTTACCGCCAAAAATCTGTCCAATGGCCTGATGACCAAGACACACGCCAAACAACGGTAGCTTTTCCTGTGCGGCGCGTTTAACAACGTCAAGGCAGATACCAGCTCTGTCAGGATCGCGGGGGCCGGGAGAGAGAACAATCCCCACCGGATTTTCGGCAAAAACCTCATCCACCGTTACCACGTTGTTCCGATAAACCTTTACATCGGCCCCGAGTTCACCGAGGAACTGAACAAGGTTATAGGTAAAGCTATCGTAGTTATCTATTAGCGTAATCATATCAATAATCTATGGTTTGTTTCTTATGTTAAAATATAAGCCTGACAGTGAAGCCCTCGCACAATTTCGCTGACAATAGCAGTTTCGCTTCTTTTTGGATATGGTCAAGCCCTGAAAAATGGCGATTTCATCATTTGGCCGCAATCTTCATATCTTATTTACCATGTTGATATAGAACTCTTTTCAGCTTAGAAAGAAGATCAAGCGCGGCCTTGGAACCGGCGCGCCGATGTGGGGGAGTAAACGCGTATGGCATCCCAAAACCGGGATAAGACGAAATTGGGTCGGCGGCAGGAGCTGCCATCAAACCGATTGCTGGATTCTCCGCCTCGATTAATCATTCTCTGCCTTGCCGTGCTTGTGATCAGTGCTAGCGGAGGTGTATTGCTCGGCAATATCCTGACTAAACAGGATGAGATAACTGGCATTTCCATCTCCAGTGCGTTGGCGTTTCCTGAAAGCCCGACGGTGGTGGCTATGCCTCCGTTCGAAAAAGTGGGTATGCTGCCCGAAAGTCCTTTTGCCTACAACAATTACCCAGCTGGGCAAGCGACGGATACACAGATGGCAACCCTTTCGCCTCAATCAAGGATACCCGACGTTGTTATTGAAGAACCGGAATTGCGCCGAGGATTAACGCCTGCGGAAAAGGCTGTCCGGTTACAGGATCCTCCCTGGAAAAGATATGCGGCTCTTGCCCCTCCATTAGATGGCAAGCCAATGATTGCCATGATAATTGATGATGTTGGGTTGAGTCAGCGGCGGGTTGAAGAGTTGGTGAATCTGCCTGAGCTACTGAACATGGCATTTCTACCTTATGCTCCGAACTTACAGGAGAAAGCTGATCTCGCCCGCGAAAGTGGTCACGAGGTAATGTTGCATCTTCCCATGGAACCCACAGGGGAGAATACGGACCCCGGTCCTGATGCTTTACTGTTAGGGCTTTCACAGGAAGAGCTGCGGCGAAGGATAATCAAAAACCTGAATAGCTTCACCGGCTATGTCGGCGTTAATAATCATATGGGAAGCCGCTTTACTGCCAACGCTGAGGCGATGACTGTAGTAATGGACATCATGGCAGCTCGGGGGCTTTTATTCCTGGATTCCAAAACGACAGCTGCGTCGGTTGGATATCGCTTCGCCGTACAACGGAGGATGCCGTCGGCGAAGCGCGATATTTTTATTGATAATGTGATCGAGGAAGACGCGATCCTCAAGCAACTGGCCAAGGTCGAGCGTATTGCCGATCGCAAGGGCCTTGCTATCGCCATTGGTCATCCGCATCTGGAAACAATTTCGGCACTCAAGAAATGGCTACCGGCGGCGAAAGCCCGAGGTTTTCTGTTTATCCCTATGAGTGCTGTCACGGCGCTAACCTTTGAAGGCTAATTACCTGTTTCGGCTGGTATCTGAAGCGTAGCGGACGGCTTCCTGTGCGGCGCGGACTAAAGCCTTGGCTTTATTTACCGTCTCCTGATACTCGGCTTCAGGATCACTATCGGCAACAACGCCGCCGCCTGCCTGAATATACACCTTGTTGTTCTTGACCACGGCGGTCCGGAGCGCGATGCAGGTATCCATGGAGCCATTAGCGGAAATATAGCCGACAGCGCCGCCATAGACGCCACGGCGGCTCTTTTCCAGCTCATCGATGATTTCCATCGCCCGGACTTTCGGGGCGCCAGAGACGGTTCCTGCGGGAAATCCAGCTTTCAACGCATCAATAGCGGTGAAATCGTCGGCAATCTCTCCTTCTACATTAGAGGCGATATGCATGACATGGGAGTAGTTCTCGATTTTCATCTTCTCTGTGACCCTAACAGAGCCAATTTTTGCCACCCGGCCGACATCATTGCGGCCCAAGTCCAGCAGCATCAAATGCTCCGCCAGTTCCTTAGGGTCAGAAAGTAAATCGTCTGCCAATGCAGCATCTTCCGCTGCCGTGGCGCCGCGTGGCCGGGTGCCGGCAATGGGACGTATGGTGACTTTGTGATCGCGCAGTCGCACCAGAATTTCCGGACTGGATCCGACCACTGAAAACGCGCCGAAATTCAGGTAGAACATGAAGGGCGAGGGGTTGGTACGACGAAGGGCCCGGTAAAGAGAAAGCGACGTCAGATCAAACGGGAGTTCAAACCGCTGGGATGGCACCACCTGAAAGATATCACCGGCACGGATATATTCCTTCGCCTTCTCCACCATATGGTAATATTCCTGCTTGCTGGTGTTGGAAGACGGTTCAGGCAAGTCTGGAGCGCCATTATCAACACTGGCCGTATGGGGCAGACTGCGCTCAAAGTCCTGTACGGCATCGGACAGACGCTCCGCCGCATGATTATAGGCATTTTGCGGAGACCGATTTTCTCCAGCCCAGACCGGGGTAATGATGGTCACCAAATCAAGGATAGAATCGAAAATCGCCATCACTGTCGGGCGAATAAACATCCCGTCCGGCACGCCCAGATGATTTTCGTTGCTATCAGGAATATCTTCCATCAAACGGACGGTATCGTAGGACATATATCCCACAAGGCCTGCAGCCATGGGCGGCAAGTTCTCTGGCAGGTCAATATGGCTCTCGTCAATAAGGGCCTGCAGGCTTTCTAGAACCGGTAGATCGCAGGCAATGAAGGCGTCAGGATCGAACCGCGCGGTTCGGTTGATGCGGGCTTCAGTGCCGTCACAGCGCCAGATCAGGTCCGGTTTCAGGCCGATGATGGAATAGCGACCACGTACGGCCCCGCCCTCAACTGATTCCAGCAGAAAAGAATTGGGCTTTCCTTCAGCCAGCTTCATTATTGCAGAAACAGGGGTTTCAAGGTCCGCCACCAATGTCGTCCATAGAATCTGGGAGAGGCCCTGGTCGTGTTTTTCCTTAAACTCGGCGAAGGAGGGCTGTATGGTCATTTTTTAGAAATATTCCCGGATCAGGTCTTCCTTGACGGAAATACCTATTTTCTTCTGCAAATAACTCTCGTACTGGGAGCGAATGCTGGCCCGAACGCTTTCCGTTACCTGCGCTGACATTTGCTCTACCGCCTGTTTATCGGCGTTGATATCCGCAGGGATAATCTCGGCAATCGTATAGAGCACATAGCCATCACCCGCGGCATTCAGGCTGACGCCATAGGCGCCGGTCTGTAAATCAAACAAACCTTGCTGGAATTCCTGTGACATTTCGCCGGGCACGCCATTTCTTGCAATCGCTGCCGTGGTCTGAATATCGGCTCCCACGGAATTGGCTGCTTGCTCAAGGGTTTCACCGCCGCTAATTTTTTCAAGCGCGGCGTTCGCCTTAACCTTGGCTTCTTTACCGCGCCATTCCGCCTGCCATTCCGCTGTTGCCATTTCTTTAACGTCAGCGAGTGGCTTGACAGCAGCCTCCGTAATCTCATCTACGCTAACGGCAAAAAAATCACCGTTTTGGGCTTCGCTCAATTCCGGCTCGCCGCCAGTATTTCGTGCAAAAGCGTCGGTTAGGAAATTCGGGCTGGCGGGGAGGCCCTCAACTGCTATCCCTGCCTCGTTATTGCCAGACGCATCTACCCAGTCCATGGTAACGACATCAAGGCTAATTGATTTACCGGCATCTTTGAGGCTGGCACCTCCCGCAAATTCATCTTCGAGCTTTGTGGCCTGACGGAACATGACATCATAGGCCGCTCGCAGACGAATATCGCGGATCAGCTGATCCTTGACGTCTGCCATCGTCTTGGTGTCTTCGGGCTTGACGTCCGATATCTTAATAACATGCCAGCCAAGCACCGTCTTGGTGGGGTTGGAGACGCCATTCTTCGTCAGATCAAAAACCGGCCCTTGTAATTCGGGCAGCAGATCCTGCCGCGTCATCAGTCCAAGATCGAGATCTTCTGGTGTCAATTGTAACTCAGATAGCGCTACTTCTTCGAAGGTGCTGCCGCTGTTTATCTGGGCGAGAGCAGCTTTCGCATTATCTTCGCCGTCAAATATCATTTGCTGAATGCCGCGCTGCTCGGGGACACTAAACTCGCTTAAGCGACCTTCGTATTCCGCCTTGAGATCGTCGTCACTGACATCTGTATCTTCAACAAAGCTATCAGGTTTAAGATATAAATAACTGATTTTCCGATATTCCGGAGCAGAGAATTTTTCCGGATTATTGGTGACATACTCTGTAAGCTCTTCATCGGTCGGGGCAGGCGCCAACCCGATGGAGCTGTCAAGGATTTCGACATAGCGCGCAGAGCGTTTTTCAGCTTGATAGGCATAAAGAGTATCAAGCAGAATTTTGGGCGGCGATATTACAGGGAGAACAAGGCTTTCCACAAGCTGTTGACCGGTGATGTCATTACGAACGATTTCGATATACTCACCCTCGCTGTAGCCGTTTTGCTGTAAAAAGCTCTGAAAGCGAAAGCGATCGAACTGTTTTAGCTCGTTTTGAAACAGAGGCAGGCTTTGCAGTGTCTCGCGGATAACGTCGTCATCGGCAGATAATCCAAGTTGTTTCGTCCGCTGCTCAATCAGAGCGCGAGAGGCAATCTGGTTTACCGTCATCTGTGCGAGGCCAAATTGCCGGGCCTGCTCCAAAGTGAGGCGTGTATTGAATCGCTGCGACAGGATATTCAGGTTCCGTTGATAGTCACGCTGAAATTCGCCCAAGGACACTTGCCGGTCGCCAACTTCCACCACATCGCCGTCGACAGAGCTACTCAGCATGTCGCCGCCAATACCCCAGACGGCGAAACTCGCCACCAGAAGAACCAGTAATGATTTTGCGAGCCAGCCACCGGCTCCTTTGCGCATTGCGTGAAGCATTCTGTCGTCTACCAATTGGTTAAAATAAAAATTACAATCGTCCATACCCTTCGGGCCAGACGCGCCAGATTATAGGGGCCTTGTGGGCAGGGGCAACTCTGAAATTCAGAAAGAACCTCTTTCTCCCTTACTTTTAGCGCCAAAAAGTGGCATACGGTCTTAAAATTGAGACTAATGCCTGATTTTCAACCTGTTTTTTGAGGAATATGATGTCTGAGCCACGACGCAAACTGATCGCCGGTAACTGGAAAATGAACGGAATGGCCGATGCGGCACTTCTTCAGATCAAGGATCTCGCGGCGCGAGCCAGCAAAATTGAACAGCCTGATTGTGACGTTCTGATTTGCCCGCCGGCGACGCTCCTGCGCGAGATGGCCCGTGCAACAGTTGGAAGCCCGGTTAAAACCGGTGGCCAGGACTGCCATGCCGCCGAAAAGGGCGCCCATACCGGGGATATCAGCGCTGAGATGGTGAAAGACGCGGGCGGCCATTATTGCATCGTTGGCCATTCTGAACGTCGTGCTGATCATGGAGAGAGCAATGCCGTAGTGAAAGCCAAGGCGGAGGCTGCGCTGCGGGCCGGAATTGTTGCTATTGTCTGTGTTGGTGAAACGTTGGCGGAACGGGATGCGGGGCAAACCCTGGATGTCATGACTGATCAGGTGAGGAATTCGTTGCCGGCGGGTGCGACAGCCACCAATACGGTCATCGCCTATGAGCCCGTCTGGGCCATCGGCACCGGCAAAACACCAACACCGGATGATGTTGCCGTCGTCCATGCCCATATTCGTGAACAGCTTGCCGGATTACTCAATGATGCTAATCGTATGCGTATTCTCTATGGCGGATCAGTGAAGGGAAGCAATGCCGCTGAGTTGATGGCCGTTGCCAATGTCGACGGTGCCCTTGTTGGCGGCGCAAGCCTCACGGCCGAGGACTTCTGGCCGATCGTGAATTGCTGTATATAAGGGTGGAAAAATGGTGAGCCCGACAGGATTCGAACCTGTGACCCGCTGATTAAAAGTCAGCTGCTCTACCAACTGAGCTACGGGCCCACAATGTGAGATTTGCAATCATGTTGATGAGGGCCCATAAGGCTGATCACCATCGCGATGCAGCGGCAACATAGGGGCGTCGCCTAAAATGGTCAAGCACCCATTTCGTATTTTTTTGGCGGGTAAGAAAAAACCTTACCATTTCCGAAAAAAGCCTTATATTTGAGGCCAGTCAAGGCCCTGAAAGGCTGCGGAATATGTTAAGGTAATTGTACAAGTTGTGAGGGACCACAATGTTTTTTAAAATTCTGTCCAGAACCACCGTGATGATGACAATGATCACTGCTCTTGCGTTACCGATCAAGGCCGCTAACGCTCTGGACCTCGAAAACACGCTGTATCTGGATTTAGAAGGGGGCCGTGTTGTTATCGAAATGCTTCCTGATCTGGCTCCCAATCATGTGGTACGGATTAAGGAACTGACCCGTGAAAAATTCTATGACGGTCTCAAATTTCACCGAGTGATCGAAGATTTTATGGCGCAGACAGGCGATCCTAAAGGTGATGGTACCGGTGGTTCTGGGCGGAAAATTCGCTCGGAATTCTCCTCTACACCGCATACTCGCGGGATTGTCTCCATGGCGCGGGCGCAGTCTCCTCATAGTGCGGACAGTCAATTTTTTATCGTTACCGCAGACTCATCGTTTCTTGATAATAAATACACCGTCTGGGGCCGTGTCGTTGAAGGTATGGAATTTGTCGACATGATCAAAAAAGGCATGGGCCGCAGCGGAATGGTTCGCGGCGAACCTGATACTATTATCCAGATGCAGGTTGCTGCTGACGCCCCATAAGGGCGTCAGGGTGGGTAGAGACAATTAGATACAGCGCCCGCCATCAACTTCCAATGCTACGCCTGTAATAAACGACGCGTCGTCGGAGGCCAGCCAAAGCGCTGCATTGGCAAGATCTCGCGGCGTATTTTCGCGGCCCAGCGGAATGCTGGCGACGAACTTGTCGCGGATTTCCTGGGTATCAACGCCGCCCATAAACTCCACTGCCATGGGTGTATGCGCAAATACGGGACAAAGTGAATTCACTCTCACCTGCTGCGGTGCGAGCTCCACTGCCATGGATTTAGACATAGTGACCACGGCGCCCTTGCTGGCGTTATACCAGGTAAGGCCGGGACGTGGGCTGAGAGCTGCCGTCGAGGCGATATTGATAATACTGCCGCCTTTTTCCAGCATGAAGGGGACAATGGCCTTCGTGGTCAGGAAAATGCTGCGGACATTGACATCGAAAATCTTCTGAAATGTCGCATCGTCCACATCGAACATGGACCCATTGCGTTGTGGCATTCCGGCATTATTGACAAGAATGTCAATCTTTCCGAAATGATCGAGGGTGGAGGAAGCCATAGTAGCTACTTCATCGGCATTCGTGACATCCGCTCTATTGGCACGTGCAGTGCCGCCGGCATCATTAATCGCAGTTGCCACCTTATTGGCAGCCTCTTCGTTAATATCACTGACGATGACCTCAGCGCCTTCACGGGCAAAAGTGGTCGCCATCCCTTCACCAAAGCCAGATCCTGCACCGGTAATGATTGCTGTTTTTCCGATGAGCCGCATAGATTTCTCCCCATTTGTTTTGGAGGAATATTGCGGTCTTTCAGATGGCTTGGCAATAGGCTTGCCAAGTATTTTTTGAATTGGTGAAAAGGGTAATTTGCCGTTAGGCAGCTTCTTGGCGGATGCGGGATTTTGGCAGGGTAAGGCTAACAACTGTACCCTTACCAAGCTGGCTTTTCAGTTCCAGACTACCGTCATGCATTTCAGCAAGATTTTTTGACAATGGCAGCCCAAGCCCCGTTCCCTCGTATTTTCGACTGTTCTCGGAGTCGATTTGAACAAACGGCGTTAGTGCTTTCTCGATATCATCTTCCTTAATACCAATCCCATTGTCGCGGACGGTAATTTTTAGTCCCTCGCTTTCCGGCACCTTAACAGTCGTTACGATTTTGCCACCCGTTGGTGTGAACTTAATGGCATTGGATAAAAGATTAATCAGGATCTGTTTCAACATCCGCCGATCCCCAAAGATTTGCGGGAGCAATGGATCAAATTCCAGCTTGATATTGATATCGTTTTCAATGGCACGCTGCTGGGTCAGGCGGACGCATTCACTTACCAGGATATCAATCTCGATATCCTCCTCATTGATATCCTGCTCTCCCGATTCAATTTTTGAAAAATCAAGGATATTGTTAATTAGTTCTAGCAAGTGGCTACCGCTGGCCCGAATATCTTCTGCATATTCAAGGTATTTCTCTGAGCCGACAGGGCCAAACATTTGTTTTTTGATGACTTCGGAAAAGCCGATAACGGCATTAAGTGGTGTCCTAAGCTCATGGCTCATGTTGGCGAGGAATGTGCCTTTTAATTGCGAAGCGTATTCTGCTTCTTCTTTTGCATGTTCCAGAAACTCTTCGATTTGCACCTGCGCGGAGATATCACGAATAACCAGTTGCAGAATTTTCGTATCGCCATACAAAAGAGCCGAGCCGTCAAGAGCCACATTAATATAGACGCCATCACCTGAGATGATGGCTGATTTTATGGACGGTAAGCTCTGGCCAATCTGCATGTGCTCGGAAGCACCGAACAATTCAGCAAGCTGATCCATATCTCGCTCCGGGAAGAAGGAGCTGATCTGCTTGCCGATCAGATCATGATGTTCTTTTGCTTTAAGGAGTTTAACGGCTGAATTATTGACGTAGACAATAAATCCATCTTTATGAGCAATAATCGCATCAGGAAACATTTCCACCATCCGGCGAAAGCGTATCTCGCTTTCCTGCATGGCTTTTTCCGCCAGTCTGATGGAGGTGACGTCTGAGGCAGTCGTTACAAAGCCGCTACCATCTGGCAGGGCATTATACGTTAGCTCGACAATTTTTCCGTTCTTAAAATAACGATCGGCCTGACCGAAGGGTCTTTCCTTAACATACCCAATCGCTGTGTTAACGAATTCTTCCTTGTCGTCGCCAACTTCTGCGTATTTGTCGTAATTCTCCGAAAGGAGATCCCTGAAATTGGGCTTTTGACGAAGATCTCTTTCATCATGTTCCATTAGGTCAGCAAAGACGCTGTTCCATTTTATCAGGTCCAGTCGCTCATCGAAGACACTAAGGCCGATCTGAATACTTTTGAGCATACTATCAACGGTTTCGTTTTCCGCCGACTGACGTCTATAATTGTGGAAAATAGGAAATAAACAACAAATAACACCGGCGCCAGAGATTATGATGGCAACACTCAGTGTAGGCGTTGCTGCAAATAGGACAGTCGCCATAAAGATGCAGAACAGCCCAAGTGCTGCGATTAGCCAATAGCCATTTCTAAATGCCGTTTGTCTCATAGTGCAGCACAAATTCCTTACGTGATAAAAAATGACGCGTTCATGGCACGCATAGTAAAAAAACAGTCTTAATATGTGGTTTACAAACCCAAATCAGCCTCTTGCAAAAAACCGTACGACGAAAATACGACTTAGTGTTATTGTGCCGCCGGTTTGCAAACCTATATATGCCTACAAATTGTTACTCTATTTACAGAATTGACGGCGAACACATGACAAAAGAACCGATCGAAAACTCCGAAACCGACCCGGATAAAATACCCATTTTGGTGGCGCCAGCACCCAAGGTAAGTGTTTTTTCACGGCTCAGGACCTATTTCCTGACAGGGATTGTGGTTACGGCCCCGATTGCGATCACCATATATCTGACATATGTGTTTGTGACGTTTGTCGATACCAATGTGACGCCGCTTATCCCGGTGCGCTATAATCCAGAAACCTATCTGCCTTTTGGTATACCGGGATTAGGTGTTTTCGTTGCCGCCGTGATCCTTATCCTGATCGGCTTCCTGACGGCAAATTATCTCGGCCGGGCGTTTCTGGTATTTGGCGAGCGTATTGTCGGCCGGATGCCTGTCGTTCGCTCTATCTATAATGCGCTTAAGCAGATTATGGAGACGGTGTTGGCGCAGTCCAGTTCGTCTTTTCGCGAAGTCGTGATGCTGGAGTATCCACGCAAGGGCATCTGGGCGGTGGCCTTTGTCACCAGTACGGCGAAGGGCCAGGTGGGTGATGCACAGGATGACGACATGATCAGCATTTTTATGCCGACAACTCCGAATCCTACTTCGGGCTTTCTGCTCTTCGTGCCCAGAAGGGACCTGACTTATCTCGATATGTCCGTAGAAGACGGCGTCAAGCTCGTGATTTCCGCAGGCATGATCTGGCCTGAAGATCAAGAAAAACCTGGGACCGAGGTTGAAGATGAGCCGGATAAGGCTGAGAAAAAATCAGCCTGAATTCAAATACTTGATGGCGGCGTCCCGCTCAAACAAATAGAGCAGGGTGCGCAGGGCTTCTCCACGATCTGTTGCGAGTTTCGGGTCTTTTTCAAGAATAAGCCGCGCGTCGTCACGGGCAATGGTGAGAAGCCGAGAATGCGCCTGTAAATCGGCAATTTTAAACTCCGGCAAACCACTCTGTTTCGTCCCCAATAACTCACCAGCTCCCCGCAGGCGAAGATCTTCTTCAGCGATGCGAAAGCCATCCTCGGTTTCGCGCATAATGGCAAGACGGGCCTTTTGTGTCTCCCCGAGGGGCGGCGCATAAATCAACAAACAGGTACCAGGAAGCCCGCCGCGACCGACGCGACCGCGAAGCTGATGCAACTGCGCGAGGCCGAAACGCTCGGCATGCTCAATGATCATAACCGTCGCTTCCGGCACATCGACACCAACTTCGATCACCGTGGTTGCTACGAGTATATTGATATCACCCGCCATGAAGAGTTGCATGGCTTCATCTTTTTCTTCTGGCTTAAGACGTCCATGGATCAAGCCTACCTGATCACCGTATTGCTGATGCAGGACCCGGTAACGTTCTTCCGCGGCGGCCACATCCAGAATATCGGACTCTTCCACCAACGGACATACCCAGTAAATCCGCTCACCTGCTTGCAGTTTTCGTTTCAAGCCGAAAGCCACATCATCGAGACGGTCCAGCGAAACGGCGCGCGTATCAACAGGTTTCCGTCCCGGCGGTTTTTCATCAATAATAGAGACATCCATGTCACCATATGCGGTGAGGGCGAGGGTGCGGGGAATGGGTGTTGCCGTCATCACCAGCACGTCAACACCACCATTTTCCGAACGTCCCTTCGCACTGAGGGCTAGCCGTTGATGGACACCAAAACGATGCTGCTCATCAATAACGGCAAGGCCCAGGTCATAAAATTTGACATCCTCCTGAAACAGCGCATGGGTGCCGACCACCATTTGAAGTTTTCCGGCAGCCAGCTCTGCCATCACGGCTTCGCGCTTTTTGCCTTTCAACCGTCCTGTAATCAACGCGCAATTTAGTCCGGCGGCTTCTGCTATAGGGGCGATAGCGGCGAAATGTTGGCGGGCGAGGATTTCCGTAGGGGCCATAATGACTGCCTGGGCGCCTGCCTCCACTGCCTGTGCCATAGCTAACAGCGCCACTGCTGTCTTGCCGCTACCAACATCACCCTGCAATAGCCTCAGCATGCGATGAGCACCGTTCAAATCAGCCTCTATTTCGCCAAGTGCGTTGTTTTGAGCACCTGTCAGTTCATAAGGCAGAACACTCAGAATTTGCTGACGTAATTTGCCGTCGCCCATGAGCGATCGGCCGGGTTTACGTTTCATGCTGCGCCGAACCAGCTCGAGCGCTAGTTGATTGGAGAGCAATTCGTCATAAGCTAATCGTTGCCGCTCTGGTGTATCGCCTTCAAAATCTGTAAGCGATTGAGGCGTATGAGCCTTTTGCAGGCTTTCCTTCCAACCAAACCAGCCCTCACGGGTAACCAGGCTGGGGTCATTCCATTCATGCAAATCGGGTAAGGCGGGGATGATTTGTCGTGCGGCTTTCAGGAAAGTCGTGTTGGTCACCCCGGCCGTCAGGGGATAAACAGGTTCGGTAAGGGCAATACTGTCCTTGTCTTCCAGCGCCACCATATGATCGGGGTGGGTAATTTGATACATGCCGTTATAGTCTTCCAGCTTGCCGCTGACTTTACGGATTTCACCTTCCGGAAGCTGCCGCCTTAGATAATCCTCCCGACCATGAAAGAAAATCAGTGTTAAAGGCTCATCGCCGACCATGCCAGTGATTTTATAAGGTGCGCGGCGGTTGCGGGAGGGGGCATGCTGCGTCACCAGAAACGGCAAGACGACATTCCGATCAACAAAATCGGCGCTTAGCTTTTCTAATTCATGCCGCGTCACTAATCCGGTCGGCAGATGCCAGATGAGGTCGACAACATTTGGTCCTGCCAGCTTCTCTATAAACTCGGTGAGGCGAGGTCCGATACCCTTGAGAGAGCTCACGGGGTTGAACAGGCTATAGAGAATTTCTTGTCGCAACGGAATCCCTCAACTAAATGCAGCTGTATTGTGAAAGGCCGTGTGGTTCAGGTCAATGATGATGGTCAAAAATTTAAAAATACGAGTAGTTCCTGCTGACAGACGAAGCGAGACAGGTTATATCCAGTCTCTCATTCAACGCAGGCTGCCCGTCATGACCGAAGATACCACGATCCGCCGTAAACGGCTTATCCACCGCTCTCGCTACACAGGGATGAAAGAGACGGATTTACTGCTCGGCGGTTTCGCCAATAAATATGTTGCGGGTTTTTCAAGCGACGAGCTGAATATCTACGAAGACCTGCTCGGCGCAGGTGATCCCAATATTTATGTCTGGGCAGTGGGCCGCGAGGAAACACCGGAGGAGTACGACACGTCGGTTATGAAACTGCTGAAAGAATACACCGAATTCGATCATCGTATGGGCTAGTCGACAATGACTGCGACTGCATTCTCGCCTCTTATCTCCAAAATTTCCGGGAAGACGCAACACGCACGCGCCTTTCGTATAGAATCGGTCCCTGATGGTTATGATGCCTTTCTGCTGGCCGAGCTTGCCGCAAAAAAAGATCAGGATATTCTTTATATCCTGCGCGAAGATATGCGGATGGCGGCGACAGAGGCTGCTTTGCGCTTCTTCAACCCGTATTTGGAAGTTCACTTGCTTCCCGCCTGGGATTGTCTGCCTTATGATCGCGTCTCTCCAAATCCCGAGATTGTGGCCCATCGCATGACAACCTTGGGGAGGATGACGGACAAAGCCTCGAACCCCCGTGTTTTCCTGACTACCTTGAATGCGGCCTTGCAACGGGTTCCGCCGGTGGAGATGGTGGTTGGAAGTCGTTTGTCCGTTAAAATTGGCGATAAAATTGATAGCAAGCAGCTAACGGCATATCTTGTTGCCAACGGTTTTTCCCGCATTGGCACGGTCATGGAACCCGGCGAATTTGCGGTGCGCGGAGGTTTGATTGATATTTTCCCGCCCGGCGCAGAGCATCCGGTACGGCTTGATTTATTTGGTGATCAGGTGGATGGAATTCGCCAGTTTGATGCACTTTCCCAACGCTCTACGGGGAAGCTTGAGCGGCTGGAATTTACGGCGGCATCCGAGTTTTTGCTGGACGATCAATCGGTTCCCCGTTTTCGTTCAGGATATCGCGAACAATTCGGGGCTGTGACCGCTGATGATCCGTTGTACGAAGCGGTCAGCGAAAAACGCCGTCATGCCGGGATGGAACATTGGCTGCCTTTGTTTCATGACGGTCTTGAGACAATATTCGATTACCTGCCCGATGCCGCGATTTTTACCGATCATCTGTTGGATGAAGCACGAGAGGCACGGCTCGAAACGGTTACGGATTATTATGAAAGCCGCCGTGACGCTGAACCTTCCGGTGCCGTTCATTACAAGCCATTGCCACCGGAAACCCTCTATCTTGATGAAGACGACTGGAAAGACCGCCTACTGGGACGCGCTGTTGGTGAGTTCACGCCCTTTCGGAGTGGCGGTGAGGGCGACCATATCATCGATGCGGACGGCAAGCTGGGACGGGATTTTTCGGTTGAACGTAACCGGCCTGACAGTAATATCTATGATCATCTAAAGCAGCATCTTCTGGAAGTTCTGGATCAGAAAAAACGAGTGATCCTCAGTCATTTCTCTGACGGTTCGATGGCCCGGAACAAACTGGTGCTGGCCGATCACGGGATCGAACCGGTTCAGGAAATTAGCTCATTTGAAAAACTGCCGGATACGCTCAATCTCGTCTCGCTTACCGTTCTCGGGCTCGAAAAGGGCTTTGAGACACCGGATTTCGTTATCATTGGCGAACAGGATGTCCTGGGCGATCGGCTGGTGCGCCCGCGTAAATCCTCCAAACGCAGCGAGAATTTCATTGCGGAAGCTTCGCAGTTGTCTCCGGGTGATTATGTGGTGCATGTGGATCATGGTATTGCGGAATATGAAGGTTTAAAAACCATCGATATCTCTGCTGCCCCACATGACTGTGTAACCCTACTCTATGCGGGCGGTGACAAGATTTACCTGCCTGTGGAGAATATCGAGATGCTGTCGCGGTATGGCGGCAGTGATATGACGGCGACTCTCGATAAGCTCGGAGGTTCCGGCTGGCAGGCGCGCAAAGCCAAGCTGAAGAAAAAAGTCATGGAAATGGCAGATCAGCTGATCCGTATTGCCGCCGCGCGAGCTTTACGAAAGGCCGAGCGCCTGGCGCCCTCTGATGGTCTGTATGCGGAATTCTGCGCGCGCTTTCCGTTTGAGGAAACAGACGATCAGCTTAAAGCCATAGACGATACCTTGACTGATATGAATGCGGGCAAGCCCATGGATAGGCTGATTTGCGGCGATGTCGGCTTTGGCAAGACGGAAGTTGCCCTGCGTGCAGCGTTCACCGCGGCCATGGCTGGCAAGCAGGTGGCCATCGTGGCACCAACCACATTGCTGTCGCGCCAGCATTATAAAGGCTTCGTTGAACGGTTTTCGAACCTGCCGGTTAATGTTGCACAGCTTTCGCGTATGGTCACCACGAAGGAAGCCAACGAAACCAAAGCGGGACTGAAGGCAGGGCAGGTGGATATCGTTATCGGCACCCACGCGTTGCTTGGTAAGTCGGTGGAATTCAAAAACCTTGGGTTAGTGATCGTTGATGAAGAACAGCATTTCGGCGTTGTGCATAAAGAACGCCTCAAGGAAATGCGGGCCGATCTACATGTGCTGACCCTTACCGCAACGCCGATCCCGCGCACGTTGCAGCAGGCAATGACGGGTATTCGCGACCTATCCATTATCGCGACGCCACCTGTTGACCGGCTGGCTATCCGCACGTTCGTGTTGCCCTTTGACCCTGTTGTTGTTCGTGAAGCACTGCTTCGGGAGCATTATCGCGGTGGCCAGAGCTTCTTTGTCTGCCCAAGGGTCAGTGATTTGGCGGACGTCGGCAATTTCCTTCGCGAGCAGATGCCAGAACTTAAATATGTGACCGCTCATGGCCAACTCCCGGCGAAGGAATTGGACCGGGTAATGAATGCCTTTTATGACGGCGCGTATGATGTGCTGGTGGCGACAAATATTGTTGAATCGGGCCTCGATATTCCCTCGGCCAATACCCTGATTACCTGGCGCGCCGATATGTTTGGGCTGGCGCAGCTCTATCAGATACGGGGGCGCATTGGCCGCTCCAAAACCCGTGCTTATGCCTATCTCACCTTATCACCGCGCAAGCGCCTGACAGATGCGGCGGAGAAGCGCCTGCGCGTTCTGCAATCACTGGATACATTGGGCGCGGGCTTTACCCTTGCCAGTCATGATCTAGATATTCGCGGGGCTGGGAACCTGCTCGGTGATGAGCAGTCGGGGCATGTTCGCGAAGTAGGCTTTGAGCTCTATCAGGAAATGTTGGAAGAGGCCGTAGCCGCCGCACGGGATGCTGATCTCGGGGCCCAAGGCACAGGTGAGGATAAATGGTCGCCCAGCATCAATATTGGGACTTCAGTACTTATTCCAGACTATTATGTGGCAGATATAGGCCTGCGTATGAATCTTTATCGGCGGATCGCAGCACAGGAAACATCGGAAGAAATCAACGCCTTCGCAGTAGAGCTGGTAGATCGTTTCGGCCCGCTACCTGACGAAGTCTCGCATTTGATTGAAGTGATGACCATCAAGCATTTCTGCCGATTAGCGAATATCGAGAAGATCGAAGCCGGCCCCAAAGGGGCAGTGCTCACATTCCGTAATAACAGTTTTGATAATCCGGCGGGCCTGGTGGACTTTATTTCTCGCGCACCAGGCGCGACAAAGCTCCGGGGGGATCACAAACTGGTCCATACCCGGAGTTGGGAGCATGCGGATGACCGCTTGAAGGGCGTTTTATGGCTTGCACAAAATCTGGCGAAGGTTGCCAAAGCCGGGTGAGGGAGCTTTAAGCCGAGGTTTCACCCGCTGCATTTTCCTCAGCAATCTTATCAAAAGCCTGAAGAAAAGCTGCTGGATCCTGAGCGCCGGAAAGCGCATATTTATTATCAATGATAAAGAACGGTACGCCGGATATTCCCATTTCACGCGCCTTCTGATCTTCCTTGGCAACTGTGTCGAGATCGGCGCCCTTTTCAAGTAGCTCCATCACCAGATCGCGATCCATGCCAGCTTCTTCTGCTGCGGCAATCAGGTTTATCCGGTTCCCTAGATCCTCACCATCGATAAAGAAACGCCGAAACAGGATTTCCGCCATGGCGTCCTGACAGTCGGCAGACTCGGCCCAGCGCAAAAGCCGGTGAGAATCCAAAGTATTCGGGGAGCGTTTAATTTTATCGAAATTGAAATCAATTTCAACAGCGTCACCCGCCTGTTTCACGTTTTCATAAAGTTGTTTTGCGCGCTCTTCACTACCAAATTTTGCGGCAATAAACTCTTTACGGTCCGCACCTTCCAAGGGCATGTCGGGATGAAGCTGGAACGGCCGCCAAGTGATATCCACATCTAGGTCGGGGCGCTCTGCCAAGGCTTTTTCCAGTTTGCGCTTCCCGATAAAACACCAGGGACAAACCGTATCTGAGACAATATCTATTTTCATGCTCCATAAGATAAGGAACAGTAATCCCGGATACAAGGTTTATTTGGAATGATCGGTTAGTTTAGCCTCAGGCTGCGCGTTCACCGTCTTTTTTGAACTCGAATCCTCGTTTTATGGCATCTTTTACGCTATCGCCAGATTGCACTTCCGTAAGGCCGAAATAGACATCGGCTTGTACGGGGGCGGTACTGCCGCTGATGGCAAATTCTGTATTGTTGATGACCCCGACGATCCGCCGCAATGCAATCTTCGCTTCTTTTTCGCGAGTGCCGGGTAGGGCAACCAGGAAATGGCCCTTTTTGTAGCAACCGCAAAAGTCTTCGCCGCGTACGAGATTGGAGAGAATTGACCCTATTTGCCGCAACAGCTGATCACCGGAGGGAAAGCCGTGCTTTTCGATCAGCGGCTCCAGATTTGTAATTTTAAAACTGGAGACGGACAACACCTTCTGCCGGTCTTCATGGTCCCGGAACATGTCAGCGAGATGAGGTTGCATGAAACCTGCGGAGTAAAGATCCGTTGGTCCGTCGGAAAGCGGATAGGGTTTGGAAACCCGGAACAGCTTCTGCATGGCGAAACGATAGCGATATTGTAGGATTTGAAGGGACGTGCGGTTAATCAGCGCGTCCATTTCAGTATCATGCATCACCAGATCAGAAATACCATGGATATAAGCCGCTTCGCGGTTTTCTGAATTTTCGAGCACCATGATCAAGGGAAGATTAAAAAGCCGCGTGTCGCAACGAATGTCATTGGCGAGGCGCAAGTTACTGTCGCCGGTGCCAACACCCGATAGAATAACGGCGTCATAGTTATTCTCGCGAAGGTCAGACACGACACTTTCCGTGTCCTTGCTGATCCTGATTTTTGCCCGGTTATCCAGTCGCAGCAGGATATTCCCAAGGACAACACTCTTTCCGCCGACGATTAGGATATGAGTATCGCCAAGATCAGTATCGGGCGGTGTTATTTCGGTCAAATCAATGCCGTAGGCGGCGGTTGTTTTCATCCGGCGCTGCAACTCCTGCTGCATGTTTTCAAGGCGGACAAGCGCCCCAACACGGCGGAGAAGTTCAAGTTCACAATAGCCTGATGAAATCGTCTGCGCCTGACATCTGATATCCGCTGGGCCGATGATCAGGATAGGAAATTTTTGCTCGTCAGCAACCTCAGCGATGCGCTTGATATCAAATTCAGCGTCGTTATTATCGCCGTCGATTATGATCAAATCAAAGGCCTGACTGCCGAATTTCTTTTCAAACATGTCCATGAAAGATAGCCGGTTACAAAGATATCCCGCCGTTTCCAAGCAGGGCTCAAGGCTATTGTCCGGGCTGTCTGAGACAATCAGAAGGGTCGCTGCATAACGCATAAATACTTGGCTCCACTATTTCCTTTGCCCCATTAAGCCCGATAATCCTTAAAATTAGGTAATCTTCCTTACCTTACGCATTTCGTGCCCTGCGGCAAATGGCTTCTTGATTTTATGGGTAAGACCATAAATCATGGGGACCAGTCTCTCATAGAATAAAAATAACGGAGTTTCTAAATGACATCCTCGAACTTGCTTGACGGGAAACACGCCATCGTCACGGGTGCTTCTTCCGGCCTTGGCTGGCAGTTTGCTCTGACTTTGGCCCGTGCCGGGGCCAAAGTAACTCTGGCCGCCCGGAATACTGCGAAACTGGAAGAGCTTGCCCGGGAAATCGAAGCATTTGACGGACGGGCTCTGCCCGTGGTCATGGATGTTACGGATTTACAGTCCATTCGTGATGCTGTTGTGGTTGCCGAGACAGAGCTCGGTCCTGTCAATATACTGGTCAATAACTCCGGTGTGAGCGCCGGGGGACCGTCAGAGAAAATAGCGGAAGAAGATTTCGATCTGGCGATGGATACTAACGCCAAGGGAGCGTTTTTTGTCGCACAGGCTTGCGCTCAAAGTATGATCAAGCATGGCCATGGTGGCAAGATCATCAATATCGCTTCTGTTGCCGCGAAACGGGTTCTGAAACAGAATATTGCCTATTGCATGTCGAAGGCGGCGGTTCAGCATATGACCCACGCGCTCGCCGATGAGTGGGGCCGCTACAAGATCCGGGTTAATTGCATTAATCCGGGCTATATCGTGACAGGCATTAACCGCGATTATTGGGAAACCGACCATGGCAAGAAATTGATCAGCCGCTTGCCGGGACGCCGGGTTGGGGAACCGCATGAATTGGATGGCGCACTGTTGCTGCTGGCTGGACCGGGCTCGGACTTTATGAATGGCGCTATCCTTGACGTGGATGATGGCTTGACGGCAACAGGATTTTAAGATGGCAGACCAGGAATTGAGCGGTATCATTGCCGGTGGCGGCCTTGTTGGACTGACGCTGGCCCTGGCGCTTCATCGCAAAGGGATTGCGGTGAAAGTTTTTGAAAGCGTTAAGGAAATCAAACCCTTGGGCGTTGGCATCAATCTATTGCCGCACTCCACTCAGAATCTCGCCAAACTCGGGCTACTAGACGAAATTGATAAAGTCGCCGTCAAAACCTCCAGCCTTGGGTATTTCACGGAAGATGGCAAAACCATCTGGCGGGAGGCGCGGGGGTTGGATGCCGGATATGATGTCCCGCAATATTCCATTCATCGCGGTGATTTTCATATGATCCTGCTGGAAGCTGTGAGGGAACGTCTTGGCCCTGAAAATATCATCAGCAGTCATCATTTATCACGCTTTGAGCAGGATAAAGCTAGTGTTACGGCGCACTTCATTGATCGAAGCAGTGGCGACGTAGTTGGCCACCATTCAGCGGACTTTCTTGTGGGCGCAGATGGTATTAACTCCAGCCTGCGCCGAATTTTCTATCCCGATGAAGGCCCGCCCAAATATTCGGGCCAGATGTTGTGGCGCGGTGTCACCGAGATGGAACCGTTTCTGGACGGCCGTTCGATGTTTATGGCCGGGCATAATGATTTAAAACTGGTGGCCTATCCCATCCGTTCCGAAAGCGCCAGGCGCGGTAAATCCTATATCAATTGGATCGCTGAGCGGCGACTTTCCTCTGATTTGGCAGAAAGACAGGCGGATTGGAATGAAACCGGATTGCTTGATGAATTTCAGGAGAAATTTAAGAACTGGGATCTGGGTTGGCTGGATATTCAAGCACTTTTCAATAATGCCATCTCTGTCCACAAATTCCCTATGGTCGATCGGGATCCGCTACCGAAATGGACATTTGGGCGGGTGACCTTAATGGGGGACGCGGCCCATGCCATGTATCCCAACGGCTCCAACGGTGTTTCACAAGGAGTGCTGGACGCATTGACCTTTGCTGATATCCTCGAAAATACGACAGATATCGAGACAGTTCTGAAGGATTACGACATCGCGCGGCGGGAGGCCACAAATCGCATCATCCTCGCGAACCGGCAGACAGGGCCGGAACAAGTGATGCAGATGGTCAAGGAACAATGCAAGGGCACCTGCGGGGCGACCCACACATGCGTGCCGGCGGAAACCCTTGAAGAGGTGGCAACGGCGTATAAGAAACTTGCAGGATTTGACAAAGAATCTCTGGGCGTTGGTAAAAATTCTTAATTTTTGCGCCTTTTCTGTTACATATGGGGTTTTCTAAACTAAATGTTGCGTCGAGTCTCTTGAATGGCAAAAGTTTCCGTAGGAATGCCCGTCTATAACGGCGCTGAATTTATCGCAGGCGCGATTCAAAACATCCTTGACCAGACCTTTCAGGATATCGAAATTGTCATCTCAGACAATGGATCTACGGATGAAACCATTGATATCATCAAGGGGTTTTCTGATCCGCGCATAAAGTTAGTACAACAAAACAGCAATATCGGCCCCTTACCAAATTTCGCTTTTTTGACTGAGACTTGCTCTTCAGAATATTTTCTTTGGCGGTCTTATGACGATCTTTCCGATGTAGATTATATTTCGGTTCTTTTGAAGAAAATCGAACAAAACCCCGGTTGCAGTCTTGCTGCCGGTAAAATTGTTCGAAAAAGGCTGGATGGCAGTATTTCTGGGGAGAACCCTTATTTGCCAAGGTATGACGAGTCGTCAATTTTTAAGGTAAGAAGGCAATTACTGGCGTCTCATCCAGGTTGGTTCTACGGATTGTACCGTCGCGAAATCGTATCCCGGCGAATACAGGACGTTATTGCCAATTACCCCTTTGTCTGGGCCTGGGACCATCTCCTGTTGTTCAGTTTCGCCATCCGTAATGAAATTACGGGCACCTGCGAAACGTCATTTTATCCATTGGAGACAGGTAAATCAGACTCCAGCTGGCGTCCGAAAACATCAGCTGATCAGGTAAAGCTATTATCGGCCTTTTTAGGTTGTTGCCGCCATTCTCTAGAAGACGCAGATTTGACGGCTGCACAAAAAGCACTGATCTATTTAAATATGCCGATCTATGTCAACGGCCGTACTGAAAAATTGCGTCGCGTCGCAAGAAATTGGATAAAAGAAAAACTCTCAATAGTTTAGCGTTGGCGAGGTTTTTGAAAGAATCGTCTTATGCGATGTTTTAATTGATGGCGTTTGAACGGATTTGCATTTGATGGTTTTCCTGTCCAGGCAAGATCGTATAAATATTCCTGTGTCCAACTATCGCCACTGTCAAATGCACGGGTTCTATTATCGCTGATAATCAGGCCGCTTTGATTGCCGTTTCTGAAAGTCGAGCTCTTTGGCCATTCCTCAATATTCCAGCATACTCCATCGCGGTCGACGACATAGGGTGATTTCCCCATTTCCATAATCTGGCGGGTGATGCTTTGATCTCCAGATTCCATCATCCGAGCATCATCTTTGGTGTTGATTGGAATAAATTCAATTTGCCGTAGGACGTCTTTTGCGATTAGAAAGCCGTTTGTACGGAGATGGGGATTGGGGAACGGAGGGTCCGTTTCTGAAGAACTCTCCCAACTTCCACTGGCACCAATAATCCCGGCTTTATTCGATTTTGCCAGACCATTATAGAAATGGGAAAGCCAATTATCACATTCGATGACGCTGAAGGAGTTCAAAAAGCAGAAATAGTCATAGTCGAGTGTCTGTCCAGCCTCGCGATAGGGATCAAGATCAAGACCGCCATCGCCGGGGTAGTCGTACCGGACATATTGAAAATCTTCTAATAGGGATAGGTAATCTATGTCATCGCCTGGACCAAAGTCCTTGAATATGAGCACCAGATCATGCTTGAGAGGCTCGTGATGCTGACGATAAGAGTCGAAAAAGGTTTTGAAAGGCGATATCCCGTTGGATTTTCGGATCAGATGCGTAACGGCAATCGAAGGAGATTTCATCCTTCCATCCAATCTTAACCCACCAGCTTCGACAGCTTTTTCCGCCATCCTGTTTTGGGACCCTTTACAGCCAAATAGCGCCAGACAGAGATACCAAAACGGGTGTCAAAATTAGCCATCATTTCAAAATCAGGATCTTCTTTCAATTCTTTGAAAACACGGACACAATCTGGAACGGCGCCGGTATCATGAAACACGAAAACACAGTCTTTCTTGACGATTTCTTTTGCAAGTTCAATATCCTGCATCAATCCCTTGTAACTATGGTCACCATCGATAAAGGTGAAATCGATCTGACCCTGATAGGGTAGCAGGGCTTTGCGGGCTTCCTTGGAATGGGAATCCATAATCAGTTCGAGTACGAACTTGGTTTTTACGAGGTCTTTAATTCGCGCCCAGTGTACAAAGGCCTCATGCTCGCCAATATCCAGTACGATTGTTTTCTCGATAGGGTAATAGTCCCTCAAAAACTTTGTCTGGCCGCCAGATGCGACACCAATATCAAGGCTGAATTTCGACGGCCGTACTTCGGTCGCCATATAGTGAATGAAATCGGCATATTCATCCGGATCTTGCTGGAGATATAATCCGTTCTCATTGACGGGAAAGTGAAAAAACTCTTCGTCAGAAGAACCGGCCTCAATAACAGCCTGCTTTATTTGATCGCGCGATATATCCACGTTACAAGTCCATTCAATTCGATGTCTACGGCTTCTCAAAATATGGGACACTTATATACAGTCAATATGGCAATTGCAATCGGCCTGCAAGGGACATGGACTGGGTGTTAAGAAATCTGATATGGGTGTATGCCTGTGTCGTTATAGGATGGTCAAAAGAAAATAATCATGAATATTACGCACTGGCTATACGTTACCGGTTACTTCATAAAGCTCTTCCGCATAACCTTGTTCCATCCAGTAAGGATGTCGATGTAGTCGTTTGAAACCGCCTGCAATTTCAATCAGCTCCGGTACCGAATTTTGTTTTATTTTTCCCCTATGAGTCTTCTGAGCTTCCTGGTTGATGGAAAGGAAAAACTTTGCTTTTGACCTCACAAGCGCCAGGTAATCCAAGGCTTCATCCGTATTAATCTCAGGGAGTGAATCCATGTTAATTGCTAAATCCAAGGGCTTGGATAGCAGTTCCTTTTGCGTTGAGGGATGGATTGTCAGGGCAGCATCTATCTCTTCTCCGAAAACCGCGACATTACTGGCCCCAACTGTGGCTGACAGGAATGCGGCCTGAATGGCGGTGACATAAGGAATATCCACGATTGTGTAGTTGCGAAATCCTTCCAAATAGGCGTATCGGGCGACGTTCCCAAAGCCGCCACCGATTTCAAGGATCGACGAACTCGGCTTGAAGCCAAGCTCTTTAACCCTATGCATGACATAGGCATGCCGAACGGAATCCGGACTCACACGAAATCTGCCTATTTCCGCAACTGGTGGTCTCCCCACGGCCGGAGCCGTTACAGAAAACCCCAAATATTTCTCGATTTTCTCGACAAATTCTTCCAGATCCCCGTTGGTGGCTTTCAAATAGTCATCAAAAGAGGTCTGCTGGTTAGAGGTTAATGGTTTGAGCCCTAAAGCTTCCGATAATGCGAGGATAGAATCACGACAGCGCAATGAGAAATATTGTGGATTATAAGGGCTTCTCTCCGTCAGGAAGATATCCGTATGACCCATTCCAAAGAGAAGGGGGCCATGAAACAGATTGGTAAAATCATTTCGAAGATGGCCGAAATCCTTCGACCTCAATGCGTCGGTGAAGCCGTTATTGTTTGCGGTTAGTTCAGTCCAGATATCTTCATCGTGATGGCTGTCATGGGCTCGTTGAAAGGCCATACAAATCCTGTCGAGAATCGTATCGTCAAAATCTGCAGCGTTATCGTGAAATTTCGTTTGTAAGGCAGGGGTGTCCAGCAGCGGATGGGTAAGCGTTGGAAAACGAAGCGTACTGATATTGCGGTGCAGGATCAGTTTTCGCTGAAGCTTTTTAAGTATTTTTCTCACGATATGGACTGAAAATAGGTGTTCAACGGTTAGGTTCCTTAGTTGCTTTCAACATAGTCTTGCAGTCCATGTTCCAGTGATCGGACGGAAGGCATTCCTGTTAGCGCCTGTCGCTTTTCATTGCTGCCATAAACAACTGCTTTCGACTGCAATCCAGACAGCAGATCGGACAGAGTTTCTTTTAACTCAGGTTTACCTAACACCTCAGCACATCTAATCGCTATTTCATAGGGTAGGAGGGGAGTGCCTGAGCAGATATTGACGGTACCACTAGCCAAGCCTGAGAGCAGTTTCTCGATGATAATGGCAACGTCATCCACATGAATAAAGTCGACTGCCCGATCAGGCGTCTGGATCGTTGGGAGTTTATCCTCTGAGATTTCCTTAAAAATATAGGAGATGAGTTTACTCCCTGCTTCATCCGGCCCGTAAGGAAAAAATAACCTTGCCCATACTATATTAATATCTCTCCCAATAACATCTGCAAGAGACTTAAAGGCGAGCTTGGAGGCGGCGTAATAACTGTCGGCCTCTGTGGGGGAGGTATCTTCATGCAGTATCTTATTTTCCCATTTATATTCGGCGCAAGAGCCTGCGAGCACCGCTTTTACGCCGCCATTTTTTACGAACTGATCAATTAGATGGGCGCTAGACGAAATCCAGGGGAAATTTTCGGTGGATTGCCAGAATTTTCCGGGCGTCGCTTCCCACGCCAGGTGAACGAGGTAAGTAGGCCTATAGACTTCGAAGAAAGCCGCAACATTTGCAGGGTTATGCAGATCGAGTTTTACATTTTCGAGATTATCATAGGTCGGATCAGAGTTGGTATTTCGCGAGACCGATGTCACTTGCCAGTCCTGCCGGATCAACTCTTGAACGACTTGTCGTCCTATAAAACCGCTCGCGCCGGTTACTAGACAATTTTTGGAATGGTTTTCACTCATCAATTACCCGAAGTTTTCTAGGCCCTTGTCCTTGTCAGAAATGATAGCAGGATCGGCCGGCCAATTGATACCAATATCGGGGTCATCCCACCGAAAGCCGTGATCATGGCCCGGGGTATAGGCCGGACTCATTTGGTAGGCGACTTCCGTATGGTCTTCCAAGGTTAGAAATCCATGGGCGCATCCGGCGGGAATAAAAATCCCAAGGCCGTTCTCACGGCTGAGTTCAAAGCCGACCCATTTTCTGTAGGATGGCGACAGGGGACGTAGATCTACGGCGACATCAAATAGTCGCCCGGCGCTGCATCTGACCAGTTTGGTTTCTTCGTAAGGCGTCTTGTGATAGTGCATCCCACGAAGAGTAAAGGCCGTTTTATTGTAGGAGATATTGCTCTGGGCTAGAATGAAGGGAATGCCCTGCGCAGCAAATTCGTCAGCGCAGTAACTTCGAGTAAAATAGCCGCGTTCATCCTCATATCGTTCCGGCTCAATCAGATAGGCGCCCTGAATATCAGTTTCATTGAACTTCATGGAAGGATTGTCAATTCAGGAATAGGGACGGCAAAGCGTCCGCCCCAATCACGGATAGCGGTCATTTCACCAGTAATTTCTGTTGCCAGATTCCATGGCAGGATTAATAAGAAATCCGGCTTTTCTATGCCGATTTTATCAGGAGAAAAGACGGGGATATGACTACCGGGCAGGAGGGTATTTTGCTTTTCCGGATTACGATCGACGACAAAATCAATCAGATCTGTGCCCACACCACAATAATTAAGCAAAGTATTGCCCTTCGCTGCGGCACCGTAAGCGGCGACTGATTTCCCGTCAGTTTTTGCTTTCCTTAAAAAGTCTAATAAAGACCGCCGGACATGTTCGACTTTTGGTGTGAAATTGTCGTAAGCCACCATTTCCCCAAGGCCAGCAGTTCTCTCCATGGCACGGATATTGGCAAGGCCTTCGGTCGCTGGATATTTTGTGCTTCTAGCATGACAGGCGAAAATCCTGAGTGAACCGCCATGGGTTCTAAGCTCTTCCACATTAAATACCCGAAGACCATGAGCGCCGAGGATAGTTTCAACTGTCAGCAGTGAAAGATAGGAATAATGCTCATGATAAATAGTATCAAACTGCACTTTCTCAATAAGATTGAGCAGATGTGGGAACTCGATGGTAAGGACGCCATCAGCGGCCAGCAATATCCGGAAGCCTTCGATAAAGTCATTGATGTCAGGCACATGGGCCATCACGTTATTAGCTGCCATCAAATCAGCCTTTAACCCTTGCGCTTTGAGCCTTTCCGCTGTTTCTTCGCCAAAGAAAGCAACTTCGGTTTTAACACCAACCGCCTCCGCTGCCTCAGCGACATTTGCTGCGGGCTCAATCCCAAGAACCGGGATACCCTTATCAACAAAATGTTTCAGCAGATAACCATCATTGCTGGCAACTTCCATCACAAGTGAGGTGCTATCAAGACCAAGCTTATCAGTTAGCTGATCGCAATAGGCTTTGGCATGGGCGATCCAACTCGGCGAGAAAGAGGAAAAATAGGCATAGTCGGAGAAGATATCTTCGGCGGGCACCACATCTTCCACCTGCACCAGCTTGCAGTTGCCACACACCCGTGCATGCAGGGGGTAGGATTTTTCGTCTCTAATCTCATCAGTAGATTTGAGGTAACTGTTGGCTAGAGGCGTCTTGCCCAGATCAACCAGTGTCTGTGTAAGAGGCGCACTACAAAACCGGCATGTCAAATCTTTGCTCATCTGCTTGCTTCATACTCTTCGATTTGTGACGATGTAAAGGCGTGCATATCTTGGCCATCGCTAAATGCTTTATACCAGTCCACTGTTCTTTCCAACGTTGTCGATGGTGTCCAGCGAGCTTGCCAGTTTAATGTTTTCCTGGCGAGGCTTGCGTCCAACGCCAAAAATGATTTTTCAGCAGGCTGTTGCTTGTCTTCGAGTGCCCAATCTGCGTCTATGCCAAAGGCAGCCTGAACATCATGGGCGATTTTACCGACGCTAATGCCGTCATTATTTGCGGGGCCAAAGTTGAGCGCCTTGGGAAGATTGGGGCCAGTATCGCCTGCCAATGCCTGGAGGTATGTGAAATAGCCTGAAATGGACTCTAGAACATGCTGCCAGGGCCGAGTGGCGTTCGGGTAGCGTAACGTAACGGGCTCGCCCATTCGGGCGGCACGCCAGATATCCGGGATCAACCGGTCTTCGGAAAAATCACCACCACCGATAACATTTCCGGCGCGCCCCGTCGCGATCTGGGCGGGGCTTTCAATGAACAGGCTTTTTGCAAGAGACGCCGTGGCGATCTCTGCGGCAGCCTTGGAGGAGGAATAAGGATCATCGCCGCCTAGCGGATCTGTTTCGATAAAAGCACGACCAGTCTCCATGTTTTGATAAACCTTGTCGCTGGTAATGATTAATGCCGCCGATAAATCGGTCAGGGCAGATAGACTATTCAGAAGATTTACCGTTCCCATGACATTCGTTTCATAAGTGACCACGGGCTCGCGGTAGGAACGGCGGACCAATGCCTGCGCCGCCATATGGAGGACAATTTCCGGGTTGCTGCCTTTGATGACTTCATCCAGCGTAGCTGCATCGCGGATATCAACCAGTTTTGAGGTGAGCGCAAGTTTATTTTCAAGGACATTAAAGAGAGAAAATTCCCCCTCTGGAGTTAAAGATATTCCTGTGACATCCGCCCCCATCTTTTGGAGCCAGAGAGCGGCCCATGTCCCTTTAAAGCCGGTATGGCCGGTCAGCAAAACACGGCGGCCCTTCCAGAAATCAGGATTAACAAGACAGGTTGTCATGGCATACTTTCAGGACCAGACGCGCCAGGGCGCATTGCCGCCCGCCCAAAGATCGTCAAGATAAGTTTTTTCGCGTAATGTGTCCATGGGCTGCCAGAAGCCATCGTGGCGAAATGCGGAAAGCTGACCGTCGCTGGCGAGACCTGCGAGCGGCTCTTTTTCCCAATGGATTTCATCGCCTGCAATGCGGGAGAGCACTGATGGTTCCAGCACGAAGAAACCACCATTGATCAGGCCGTTATCGCCGGCCGGTTTTTCGACGAATTCTGTAACCCTGTTATCCTCAATGACCGTTGCGCCAAACCGACCGGGTGGGGCGACAGCAGTCAGTGTTGCCTCGCGTCCTTCGGATTTATGAAAGGCGACAAGCGCTGAGATATCCACATCGGCCACACCGTCGCCATAGGTCATGCAGAAAGTTTCTCCAGGATCCAGGTAATCGGCAACTCTTTTTAGGCGCCCGCCGGTCATGGTCTCTTCACCGGTATCTACGAGACTGACCCGCCAGGGTTCGGCTTTGGCTGTGTGATAGGTGACTTCATTGGTTTTAAGATCGAACGTGACGTCGGATCGATGCAGGAAGTAATTGGCGAAATATTCCTTGATGACATAGCTGCGATATCCGAGGCAGATGACGAAATCTGTAATACCGTGGTGGGCATAGATCTTCATAATATGCCATAAAATCGGCCGATCCCCGATTTCGATCATCGGTTTAGGGCGCAAATGTGATTCTTCGGATATTCGTGTCCCCAAACCTCCGGCTAGAATTACAGCTTTCAATGTCATCCCCTCACATTTCCGGATCGTGCTGAACCGGGAAGCACTGACTACCGTCTTATTTCAACTCCCCCGGCATGTGTCAAGGATTGCTGTCATTGCTTTAGGCGTGGAACCTAGTTTACAGGCGGTTTCGGGACCGGGCTCCAGTTCCAGTTTTGTCGGGATGAAAACACTATTTTGTCCGTAATATTTTGGATATCTTCGG
>Ga0315338_1001000_pt1 | contig 43629 bp, 34 predicted proteins | sample ASW8metaG_FD_204518 | JGI IMG/M metagenome (GOLD analysis project Ga0315338, IMG submission 204518) | Ammonia-oxidizing marine archaeal communities from Monterey Bay, California, United States - ASW #8 | ecosystem: Environmental > Aquatic > Marine > Coastal | place: USA: California | collected... | reverse complement strand
CCTCGAAGGCGAGCGCCGACCTGATCGTGCGCGCCTACAACCGGACCTACGGACTCCCGACGCTCATCACGAACTGCTCGAACAACTACGGCCCCTTTCAGCTGCCCGAGAAGCTGATTCCGCTGATCCTGTTGAACGCGCTCGAGGGCAAGCCCCTCCCGATCTACGGCGACGGCGGGAACGTGCGCGACTGGATCTACGTCGAGGATCATTGTCGTGGCATCGCGCGCGTCCTCGAGAGCGGCCGACTCGGCGAGCAGTACCTGTTCGGCGGGCATAGCGAGCGCTCGAACCTGCAGGTCGTCGACGCGATCTGTGACGCCCTCGAGACCCTGCGACCTGCGACCGAGAACGCTGCACTGCGCGAGCAGGGCGTCTCCTCGTACAAGGATCTGAAGAGCTTCGTCGAAGACCGACCGGGACACGATCGACGCTACGCAATCGACTCCAGCAAGTCCGAGCGCGAACTCGACTGGCTGCCCGAGATCGAGTTCGAGAGTGCGATCGTCCGGACGGTCGAGTGGTACCTCGAACATCAGGCCTGGCGCGAAGCCATCCAGGCCGAAGGCGACGTACGCGATCGTCGTGGATTGTCCGCACCCACGAAGGGCGCGCCCGAAGGATCAGATCAATGAAGGGAATCCTTCTCGTCGGCGGCTCGGGCACGCGCCTCTATCCGGCGACGCTCGCCGTTTCGAAGCAGCTGCTCCCCATCTACGACAAGCCGATGGTCTACTACCCGCTTTCGTCGCTGATGCTGGCGGGCATCCGTGACATCCTCGTCATCTCGACGCCCCACGACACGCCGCTCTTCGAGAAGCTGCTGGGCGACGGCCACGAACTCGGGGTCCGGATCGAATATCGCGTGCAGGACAAGCCCGAAGGCATCGCCCAGGCCTTCCTGATCGCCGCTGACTGGATCGACGGTGAGCCGGTAGCGCTCGCACTCGGCGACAACATCTTCTACGGGAGTGGCTTTCCGGATTCGATTCGTCGCGCGGCACGACAGCCGAAGGGTGCGACGATCATCGGCTACCACGTGCACGACCCGGAGCGATACGGCGTCGTCGACTTCGACGAGAAGGGTCGCATCCAGTCGATCGAGGAGAAGCCCACGCGGCCGAAGTCGAACTACGCCGTGACCGGCCTGTACTTCTACGACGAGCAGGTGGTCGACATCACGCGCGGTCTGACGCCCTCCGAACGTGGCGAGCTCGAGATCACGGACGTGAACCGCGCCTACCTCGCAAAGGACGAGCTGCAAATCGAACTCCTTGGGCGGGGCGTCGCGTGGCTCGACACGGGGACGCACGAAGCGTTGCTACAGGCGTCGAACTTCATCCAGGCCGTGCAAGAGCGTCAGGGCTTACGCGTATCGTGCCCCGAGGAAATCGGCTGGCGCAACGGCTGGATCAGCGACGAGCAGCTCCTCGAGCGTGCCGAGTCGATGAAGAACAACTTGTACGGCGTCTACCTGAAACAGATCCTCGAAGAAGAAAATCGCTAGCCCGCGTCGCGAAGACTGCTAGTCCGCGTCCGTCTTCGACAGCTGCGTCTGCCAGCGCCACGCGTCGCGCAGCGCGTCCTCGAGCGAGCGCTCGGCCTGCCACTCCAGCAGGCGTTCGGCCTTGTCGACACTCGCGTAGATCTGCTCGATGTCTCCAGGGCGTCGCGGCCCGACCTCGAACTCGACCGACTCCCCGGTCGCCCCTTCGAAGGCGGCCAGCGCTTGGCGGACCGAGACGCCCCGACCGGTTCCGACGTTCAACACCTCGATCAGCGAGGCTTCTTCTGTTTTCCGCATCCAGGCGAAGCTCTTCACGTGTGCGGCCGCGAGGTCGAGCACGTGGATGTAGTCGCGAATACATGAGCCATCGGGCGTCGACCAGTCTCCGCCGAACACACGAACCGGACCGCGCAAGCCTGCGGCGCTCTGGAGGATCATGGGCATCAGGTTCTGCGGTTCACCGAGGGGCAGCTCACCGAGTCGGCCGCTCGGATGCGCGCCGATCGGATTGAAGTAGCGAAGCAACGTCGCTCGGAGTGGCGCTCCCGAGGCCACGACGTCCCCGATGATCTGCTCGGAGATCTGCTTGGTCGCCCCATAGACCGAGGCCGGAGGGGCAACGGGCGAGTTCTCCGTCACCGGCAGCGTATCGGGCTGGCCGTAAACAGTGCATGAGGAAGAGAAGACCAGGTCGCGCACACCAGCGTCCGCCATGACTTCGAGCAGCGCGACGAGTGACCCGAGATTATTGCGGTAGTAGAGGAGCGGCTTCTCCTGGGACTCACCGACCGCCTTCGACGCGGCGAAATGGATCACCCCGTCGATCCGGCCCTCGGCGGAGAAGATCGCAGCGAGCGCATCGCGATCACAGCAGTCGACTTCGTAGCAAGCGATCTCGCGCCCGCAGATCTCGGCGAGTCGATCCACGACGAAACGTTCGGAGTTCGAGAAGTCGTCGACGATGATCGGCTCGTAACCGTTCTCGACGAGATCGACGACGGTATGGGATCCGATGAACCCGGCGCCTCCGGTCACGATGATCTTGGATGCGGCCATTGCGCCTCGAGCCTTTCTTCAGTGGATTGCCTGGCGGGCGACGGAAGACCAGTCGAGCGCGCGGCCCCCTACGTGTTCTGGATGGTCAATCCACCATCGACCGGAAGGACGACGCCATTGAGATAAGAAGACGCGGGAAGCGCGAGGCTCAGCGTCGCGTGCGCGACCTCCTCGGGCTGCCCATACCGCCTGAGCGGTACCCGCCTGCGAGCGAATTTCTCGCGCATCGCCTCGGGAATCGCCTGGGTCATCCCGGTCAGGATCGGTCCGGGACAGATGCAGTTCACCGTCACACCCTTGGAGCCGAGATCCATGGCCATTGATCGCGTCAGCCCGATCACACCGTGCTTCGCCGCCGCGTAGGGACCGTTCCCAGCCGACGCGCCGAGACCTTCCGTCGAGGCGATATTGATGATGCGCCCTTCGCCCTTCCGCGACAGCTGCGGCAGGCATGCGCGTACAAGGCGCACCTGTGCCGTCAGCAAAACGTCGAAGGTGCGCTGCCATGTCGCTTCGTATTCGTCGTCGGGTTGTTCGAGAGAGGCGGGAATCGCGATGCCCGCGTTGTTCACGAGGATGTCGATCTCGCCGAGCACACTCGCGATCTCGTCGACGACCTGATGGATGCGCTCGAGACTCGAGACGTCGAGCACCCAGCCGTGCGCGTTTCCGCCCGACTCACGAATCTCGCCGACGACCTTCTCGACACCCTCTTCCGTGAGGTCGGTGACGGCAACCCGTGCGCCCTCGTCTGCGAAGAGATGCGCGGTCGCGCGGCCCATGCCGCTGGCGGCGCCGGTCACGAGAACGACGCGATCCTCGACGGATCGACTGAGCTGGGAGAGGCGGGGCATGGTCGGACGGACCCTCGTTGGTGAGCGGAGGTCGATCCTAGCCCCAGCTCAGATCGAAATCGAGCCCGTCGCGGCCCTCCCGACACGACATCCAGTCTCATCGTCATTTTGCCCGCTCGTCGCGTGCAGGCTACACTCGCCTAATAACAAGGGTCGGATCGACTCCAGCAGTCCGGCCGCGCAGCGGAGGTCTCCAGATGGTGAACCCGCTCCGAGCGACCCTCGGCCTCTTCTTCTCCCTCTCCATTCTCGCTTGCGCGCATGCACCCCTCGGCGTCTCGCCGACCTCTCGCTACATGGTCACCGAACGATTTCTCGCGCGACCCGGCGGCATCGACATCACGGGCGTGATCGTGCGATCGGCGATCGACGAACGCGATCTATCGGATGCGGAACTCGAAAAGCTGGGGAGCTTTCTCGCCGCTGGACTTCGCAAGACGACGATCGGCCCGCTCCTCAATCTCACTGGCCATCAGTTCGACGACGAGGCCGAAACGAATGTCGAGTTCATCCTCACGATCGAGATCGACATGCTGAAGGCCGCGACGCAGGAGGATCGACAGAACAGGGTGCCCTCCCACCTGCGCGGCAAGATTTCCATGCATCGGGTCGCATCGGGGAAGCGGCTCGGCACCGCCCACGTCTGGTCTCAGGGCTCGGGACTCGATCTCGCCGCCAGCAACTCGCCTGACACGGTCCGCGAGTTCGTCGCGACGCTTCGTTCGATCATTCAGTAGGCCCGGCGCGAGCGGCACCGCCCCCTCCCACTCGCTATCGTTTCTCGACCCGCAACCGGGCCCTTTCAGGTGCCGGTTCCGCAGAACGGCGAATGAATGATTGGGTGAAGGAAACCGAGGAATGAATTTTCGACTCATCACGAAGACGACAGCAGCCGCACTCGGTGCCTGCCTATTGCTCGCGACGCCGGCCTTCTCGGAGGAGGAGTCCGAGTTCGCGCGAAATGGATTCTATCTCGGGGCCAACATCATCGGCGGTAGCTACGTCCGAATCGACTCGATCGACGACGATCTCGAAACCGATCCCGCCCCTGGTTTCGGGCTGTATGGCGGCTACCGAATGAGCCCCGCCATCGCCCTCGAAGGCCAGTACCAGCTCCTCACCAAGACGGACGTGGATCTCGACGGCTCGAGCAACAGCAGCGATCTCGAAGTCTGGACCTTCACCGGGAATATCAAGATCTTCCTCTGGCCGGAACGATTCCAGCCCTACGCACTCATCGGCCTCGGCGCGATGCGAGCAGACTTCGACGATTTGGCCGGCCTGGACGTGGGCGGGTCGGAAACCGGCTTCACCTTCCGGTTCGGTGGCGGGCTCGATTTCTACATCACGAAGCACGTCGTTGCGCAGCTCGGTGTGAACTACCTGCTCCCCGCTGACACGGATCTCGAGGATCTCGACTACGTGTCGTATGGCGGCGGGATTCAGTACCGCTTCTAGGCAGGGGTGGCGTACTCGGAGAACGCGCGCCGAGCTTCAGCCCCATTCGTCGAATGGGTCGCAGGTCGAGAAGCATCCGTGCATCACGCGGTCCGATTGGTCATGAGGCTCGTGCCGAAACCAGCAGCCCGAAAGCCAGTCGTCTGAACGCGCGTTCCCTTGTGGGACTGCGGATTCGCGATCAACGCAACGAGCGACACGATGTGTCCCGGAGAGTCACTCGTCAGCCTCGAGCGGCACGTGATCGACCGCCTGTGCAAACCGCGCCGGACTCGATGCCTCAGCCGGTCCGACTCCCGGCACCCTGGCCGCGAGACCTATCGTTTTCTATCCCGATCGCTCTCGTCGCCCCGATTCAGGTAGAGGGGATTGCGACCAGCGTTTCGATCCGCCTGCGAAGGATCCCGATCGTCGGAAGATTCACTTCGCGTCGACTTCAGGTGGAGCGGATTTCGGCCTTCGTCGCCGGGGCCCGTCCCGACGGCCGGACGCTGCCGGTCGTCTCCGAGTTCCATCTCGACCTGGTTGAGCCAGCCACGCTCGGCGCCTGCGCGTCGGGCATCGTCCTCGATGGTCGCCAGATGCGCCTCGACCTTCGCGAGCGCCGCGGCGGCCTCGGCCGCGGCGTCACGATGGACGTGGCGCTTGCGCCCGCGTCGATAGTTTCGCCGATTGGCATCGGCGTACAGTTCGCGCTCGCGCGCCACGATCTCACGCAGACGATCGGCCTCGGCGACCAGGTTGCGGTAGCGGTCCTGCCAATACACCCGATCGGACCGCAGCGACGGCTCCTCCGCGATCGCCGGCATGGCCAACAGCGTGACCGCGAAGCCAATCAGAAGGACCAGTCCGATCGCCCTTCGGATTTCACGATTCGCAACGTGCGCCAGGGAGAGCGCCGCCAGGCGCTGCCCCACATTTAGAGATTCCTGCATCAGATCCGTCCTCCCGGGTCCTGGATCGGCAGAAAGCGTGCAGAGCATGAGCACCCCACCGTGAAACGCGCGTCACGGCGAGTTCGCAAGCCTCGCACCCGCCCAGAGGTGTGAAAGGTCAGAGACTGTTCGGTGTCGATGGGTCTCAGCCATGCGTCGGCGCGTGCACCGAGCGGATGAGCCGGCCGGCCGGCGAGAACCCGATCCCCCGCCGCGCCGACTCCCTCGTCGCCGCGCTTCGAAGTAGTCCGAATGGTGACGATGGCCACGGGCGCAATCGGAGGTGCTTGGCATCGACTCCGTAGCGCAAACTGCCTGGCCAAGAACTTACGGATGGGGTCTCGCGTGAAGGCCCAAATGCATAGGTCGAGGAACTCGACGGAAATGGAGCGGCGAAGTGTCACCACCTCGTCCCACGGCAGAACCTGGCCAGAGAACGGTCTACTGATGAACACTTCTGGTCGGGCCGGCGGGACTTGAACCCGCGACCTCTTGACCCCCAGTCAAGCGCGCTACCAGACTGCGCCACGGCCCGACACAAGACGCATAGGTTTAGCCCACGGCCGGGGGTGCTGTCGACGGCTTCGTGGCTCTTCCGGACATTAGAAGTGGTTCGATCGCGGTCGTAAGGCGGGCCGCGGATTCCACTCCACGCAGCCCTTTCGATCCACCCTAGAGATCGTCCTCGATCGGACTCCCCAGCCAATCCTCGCGGCGCAGCTTCGTGTCGAGATCGCTCGGACGTTCCGCCGCCTCGGACGCGAAGATCGACTCCGCGAAGCGATGGACCTGGAGTGGGACGCCACCCGAGAGCGTGTGGATGCGTCGCATCGCGACCTCATCGAGTTCCCAGCCCTCACTCCCGCCACCCAGTCCGGCCCAGCGCATTCGCCCCTTCAGATACGTCGCCGTCTCTTCTTCGCTCATCGGCTGATCGAGGCTCGCTTCCAGTATGCCGAGCGAATCCAGGGATGCGAGCAGCCGGCTCGACTTCGCATCCGGGTTCAGGGCCAGAAGGAGCCGGAGCGGCGAACCTTCGCGGGGCAACCCGTCGACCCACATCCGAATCGTCTCGGGCGGCATCGAGTCCGCGTCGTCCATCAACAGGAAGAACGGCGAATCGCCTGAGTCCGCGAGTGCCGTCAATGCTTCGAGCGCGACACGGCTGTCGTCTGCTTCGCCGGCCTCATCCGTCGATCCCGATCCGAAGGGTGCCGCGCGACCGAGCAGACCATAGACCCACTCGCAGAGGTCCCGGGGAAGCAGCCCGGCGTAGGGCAGATAGATCGCGCGCCTAGCTCCGCCGGCTGCGCTCGCACGGCGTTCGAGTCGGGATTCGACGAGCCTGAGGAGGAATGTCTTGCCGAGGCCCGGCGCGGCGGTCAGGCAGGCGACGGTCGGACCCACTGCGCCTTCGCGACTCCAGGATTGGAGCGCGCCGAGCGCGGATTCCGTTGCGTCGCGGGGTACGTAGGCGGTTGGATCCGCGGTTTCCGAGAAGGCGCGATCTCTCTGCGATTGCGTTCCGCTCATCGCCGAATCCGCGTTCAAGCGCTTTCCTGGAGTACACCCCGTAGCGAGACGAGATCCGCGCGCATCTCCTCGAGTGCCGCATGGATCGGACCCCAGGCCACTCCGGATCCTGCGCCGGACGACGATGCGGAATCGGTCGATCCCGCGCCCGTTCCTCCGGCGGTCGTTCCTCTGGCGGTTGAAGGACGTCGCAGCGACTCGAGAGACTCGTCGACACCGAGTTCCTGGATGCGACGCCGCGCGCCCGCGATCGTGTAGCGCTCGTTCCAGAGGAGTTGCTTCAAGAGCCAGACGAACTCGATGTCGCGCTTGCGATAGAGACGCTGCTTCGATCGCGACTTGGGCGGCGCCATCCAGCGGAACTCGGTTTCCCAATAGCGCAGGACATGGGCCTTCACGCCGGTCAGCTTGCTGACCTCGCCGATGCGGTAATAGAGTTTGTCGGAGGCATCGAGCGCGGCGAGCGCTTCTTCCCGATCCATCGCGCTATTCGGCCCGCGCTGCGACATGTGATCCCCTGACTGAAGCCCTGGCGTGGTGAACGATCCGTTCATCCGACAATGCCACGGCAACGCATGAATTGCACATCGATCTTCATCGATCACAGCGATTGGCCGATCTCTCTTCGAGCGGCGCGACGTTCTCGAAACACCCTCGAAGCCTCCCGCGGGACTGTGCTAAATGAAGATGCCGGATGGGTCGGAATGAAGGATGCGCCCGTGACGACGACCCTCAGTGTGGTCATTCCCTGCTACAACGAATCTGCCACCCTCGACGCCTGCGTCGCGCGCGTTCGAGAGATCGCTTCGCCGAGCCTCGCCCTCGAGATCGTGATCGTCGACGACGCCTCGACGGATGACAGCCTCATGAGGGCTCGCGCCCTCGCCGACACCCACCCCGAGATCCGGGTCTGCTCGCATCCCGTGAACCACGGCAAGGGCGCGGCGCTCAGGACCGGATTCCGCGAGGTCACGGGCGATTTCGTCGCCGTGCAGGACGCGGATCTCGAATACGATCCGACGGATCTCGTGCGTCTGCTCGAACCCCTCGAAGCGGGCAAAGCCGATGTCGTGCTGGGAAGCCGCTTCCTCGCCGGCGGCCCCCATCGTGTCCTCTACTTCTGGCATTCGGTCGGCAACCGCCTGCTGACGCTGCTCTCGAACATCTTCACCGACTTGAACCTGACCGACATGGAGACCTGCTACAAGGTCTTCCGCCGCGACCTCATCCAATCGATCGAAATCGAAGAAGACCGGTTCGGGTTCGAACCCGAGATCGTCGCCAAGCTGGCCGACCTCCGGGTGCGCGTCTACGAGATGGGCATCGCCTACGACGGGAGGACCTACCAGGAGGGCAAGAAGATCGGCGTGCGCGACGGTCTGCGCGCGCTCTACTGCATCGTTCGGTACAACGCGCACAGCGCGCCGGTCGCGCTTCAGTTCATGCTCTACTGCTTGATCGGTGGCGCTTCCGCTCTGGTCAACCTCGGACTCTTCGCGGCCTTCTACGGGGGCGGACTCTCCCTCGCCCTGGCGGCCCCTGCGGCCTTCGGACTCGCGGCCATCGCGAACTATCTGCTCTGCGTGACGTTGCTCTTCCATCGCAACGCGCGCTGGCAGAATATCGCGGAGTGGTCGATCTATGCGGGGGTGGTCGTCGTGGCGGGAACGATCGACTACGGCCTCACGCGCTGGCTCATCGCGAACGAATTCGCGCCCGTCGCGGCCAAGGCGCTCTCGACCTTCCTGCTACCGATTCTGAACTTCGCGCTGCGACGGTTCCTGGTCTTCCCGTCACCGCCACGTGGCGCGTGGGAGCCCGCGCAAAAGCGCTGAGCGTCGCGAGTGGATGAAGTCGCGCGTGGATGCGGTCGCGACCAGGCGAGCGTTGTAACTGGAAGAAGTCGCGACTGAATGAGCCTGTCGACGGGAACCGTCGACGCTCAGTCGTTGCGTTCTGCGGCTTCGCGGTCGGCGTCCGTGACCTCACTCTCATTGAGGACGTTCTTCAGGACGAGACTCGGCTTGAAGGTCAGGACGCGTCGCGCGTCGAGGAGGATCTCCTGCCCCGTCTGGGGGTTTCGACCCTTCCGCGCGTTCTTCTCGCGAACGACGAAATTGCCGAAACCCGAGATCTTGACCTTCTCGCCGTCGGCGAGGGTCTCCTTCATGATCTCGAAGACCTTCTCGACGAGTTCCGCCGCTTCCTTCTTCGAAAAGCCCACTCGTTCGTAGATCTGCTCGACGATCTCTGCCTTGGTCATGGCGCGCTTTCCCCCAGACCCGCCTCGCGCCCTCGCCTCGGGCGAGAGCGCCAGCGGGTCATCACTTCTGGAGCCTTCTCTTACGGATATCCAACGGCCCTTCGCCTACGACTGCGTCGCCTTGGCGACGAGTGCGCTGAATCCACTCGGATCCTCCAGCGCGAGCTGCGCCAGGACCTTCCGATCGATCTCGATGTTCGCAGCCTTCAGTCCACCGACCAGCCGGCTATAGGAGATTCCGTTCTGTCGGGCCGCGGCGTTGATGCGTGCGATCCAGAGTCCGCGGAAGTCGCGCTTGCGCTGGCGTCGATCGCGATAGGCGTACTTGTCGGCCTTCTCGACGGCCTCGACGGCCACGCTATGGAGCTTGCTGCGCCCCCCGAAATAACCCTTGGCCCTCTTCAGGACCTTTTTGCGTCTCTTCGAGCCGGGGACGCCCCGCTTCACTCTCGGCATCTTCTCATTCCCTCTTCATCTTCCGACGATCGCGAATCTCTCTCGCGTGTCGGTCTTCCTCGGCAGGCGTGCCATGTTGCCTGTTCGAGGTGGGTTGATTCCTGGCGATCCACGCGGACCGGCAGAGGTCGAATCCTTCGTCTTCGACCTGTGACCTTCGGCGAGGCCTACTGCCCCTCGCCGATTACCGACTGCCGACTACAGATAGGGCAGCAGCCGGCGCACGCGCGGCGCGTCGTCCGACGACACGAGATCGTGCTGTCGGAGTGTCCGCTTCCGCTTCGTCCGCTTCTTGGTCAGGATGTGCTGTTTGTTGGCCTTGTTTCGCTTCAGCTTGCCCGTTCCCGTTCGGCTGAATCGCTTGGCCGACCCACTATGGGTCTTCATCTTCGGCATCTCGAACCTCTTCCTTTCCTCGGCGCCCTCGATCGGGAGCTCACTGTCGCGAGCACCCGAAAGCGCCCTGCCTATTCCGACGCCTGCGGTGTCGCTTCCTCGGACGATTCGTCCGACGACGCCTCGGCGCTCTCTTCTTTCTTCACGGTCGCTTCCTCGGAAGCTTCCGTCGTCTCGGTTTCCTCGGCGCTCACCTCGTCCAGTCGTTTCGCCTCGGCCACCGCCTCTCGATCGGCGACCAGGATCATCGACATGAAGCGACCTTCCATGCGCGGCGAACTCTCCATCTTCGCAATCGCGCCCAGCTGCTTCAGGACCTCGTCTAGTTGCTCACGACCGCGATAGGTGTGGACCATTTCCCGGCCGCGGAACATCACCGTGACCTTCACCTTGTCGCCTTCCATGAGGAACTTGCGAGCGTTGTTGAGCTTGAAGTTCAGATCGTGCTGATCCGTTCCCGGGCGAAGCTTCACTTCCTTCAGCGTCGCCGAATGAGACTTCTTGCTCGCGTTCTTTTTCTTCTGCTCGTATTTGTACTTTCCGTAGTCCATGATCCGGCAGACTGGCGGGCGCGAGTTCGCAGCCACCTCCACCAGATCAAGACCCCCTTCTCGGGCGACGACCATTGCATCCTCCGGTGTCATTACACCGAGCTGCTCGCCGTCGGCGCCGATCACGCGGACCTCACGGACACGAATACGTTCGTTGACCCGGGTCGCGTCGCGCTCCGGAGCTACGATTCGGAACTTGGATCGAACAGATATCTGACTTTCCTCCTCAGGCGAACGGTGTCGAGCGACGTACGGCGTTGGCTTCCTGAAGGGCTCGGGTGAGCCCCTCTGCCGACATCGCATCCATTGCCTGCTTCGATTTACGCAGTCGCGGAGAAACGGTTCCCCCCTCGACCTCTTCGTCTCCGATCACGAGCGTGAGCGGAATCTTCTGTTTCTCGGCATCGCGAATCCGGAAGCCCAGAGTCTCGCTCCGATCGTCGACTTCCGCACGCACCCCGACCGAAGCCAGTCCGGCCTGCAGTTCGTGGGCGCGGGGCGCATGGCGGTCGGCGATGGGCAGCGCCAGCACCTGCAGCGGAGACACCCAGAACGGGAAATCGCCGCCCGTATGTTCGATGTAGATGCCGATGAAGCGCTCGAGCGAGCCCAAAACGGCCCGGTGCAGCATAGCCGGCTGATGCGTGTCGCCATCTCGTCCCACGTAGCGGAGGCCGAATCGCCCGGGCATCGCGGTGTCGATCTGGATCGTGCCGAGGGTCCATGCCCGACCCAGCACGTCTCGGAAGTCGAGCTCGACCTTGGGACCGTAGAAGGCGGCGTCGCCGGGTTTGATCGTACAGTGGTTGCCCGTTCGCTCGACCGCCGCGATCAGCTCCTTCTCGGCTGCGTCCCAGTCGGCCTCTTCGCCGAGGAACTGCTCGCCCCGCGTCGAGACCGCCATTTCGACGCCCTCGAGATCGAGCTTCTCGTAGACCTCGATCATCAGGTCGAAGAATCGCTGGATCTCCTCGTGGACCTGATCCGGTTCGCAGAAGATGTGGGCATCGTCCTGAGCGAAGGAACGCACCCGCGTGATCCCGTTCAGGGTGCCGCTGCGCTCGTTGCGATGCAGTCGCGAGAACTCGGCCCAGCGGATCGGCAGCTCGCGATAGCTGTGTTTGCCCGTCCCGAAGAGATGGCAATGGCCAGGACAGTTCATCGCCTTCACGCCGAGCTCTTCGCCCTCGTCCGACCCCTCGAACCAGTACATGTCGTCGTAGAACTTCTGATAATGGCCGGAGGTCTTGAAGAGTTCGGATCGGAAGAGCTGCGGCGTCTGGATCTCGCGATAGCCGTGCTGGGGATAGAGATCCTGGATGAACCGCACGAGCTCGTTGTAGAGCGCCATGCCCTTCGGCAGGTAATAGGGAGAACCGGGCGACATCGCGTCGAGATGGATCAGTCCGAGATCGACGCCCACCCGGCGATGGTCTCGCTTCTTGGCTTCCTCGAGACGATGGAGATGGGTCTTCAGTTCCTTGCGCGAGGCGAAAGCCGTGCCGTAAATGCGCTGGAGCTTGGGGCCGGATTCATCGCCCCTGAAGTAGGTCCCGGACGATTCCAGGAGCTTCACGGCCCCGATCTGCTTCGTGTTCCGCACGTGCGGACCGCGGCAGAGATCCGCGAAGTCGCCGTGGCGGAAGACGGTGATCTCGTCCCCTTCCGGAATGTCGGCGAGGCGCTGGAGCTTCAGGTCTTCGCCCAGAGAGCGAAAGAGCGACGCGGCTTCGTCGCGACTGAGGACCTGGCGCTCGAAGTCGGCGCCCTCGGAGAGGATCGACGTCATCTCCTTTTCGATGCGTTCGATGTCTTCCGGAGTAAAGGGCTCTTCGACCAGGAAGTCGTACTGGAACTTCTCGGAGTGGTCGCTGCGACCCGCGTCGACCTGCGCCGTCGGAAAGAGTCGCTTCACGGCATCGGCCATCACGTGTTCAGCGGAATGGCGAATCACGTCCCCACCGAGGGCATCACGCGTCGTGACGATCTCGAGGGTGGTGTCGACTTCGAGAGGCTTTCGCAGATCGACCAGCTGGCCATCGATGCGGCCGGCGAGCGCCGCCTTCGCGAGGCCGGGCCCGATCGCCTGCGCCACGTCGTATACGCTGGCACCACTCTCGAACGGAAGCGTCTTGCCATCCGGCAAGGTGACAGTGATCGAACTCATCGCGCGGAAATCGAGAGCGGGACTGCGTCGGAGGATCGCGCGAGACTCGCGGTGTACGGGGCAGACGCTTCGGGCAACACAGCGGACGAACGCACGGCGCCGCCGACTCGTCGTCGTACGTCGAGTCGCGGGACACGCCGTCCTCTGCTGAATCTGATCCCGAAACCGGCCACTGCGAAACACCTCGATCCGTCGTCCTGCCTCACAACTGGAGGGCGACTCCGGATCAGTGCGACAAGGGATTCTCCTCGCTGGTAGGCACGGGCGGAATTGAACCGCCGACCCCCGCCATGTCAAGGCGGTGCTCTAAACCCCTGAGCTACGTGCCTAAACCCAGCTAAGGCGCCGGTTTAATTAGCCTTTTAGATTGGGGCTGTCAAATCGTTTCCGCACGGGGAAATCCCTGCCCTGAAACCAGGCGCGGTTTCAGCCGGGCGGGGCCGTATCTGCATCAGATTCGGCAAACCAGCGCCCCATCACACGAATCCGCGCACCCCGCGAATCGATCCCGACCGGCTCCAGAACGAGCTGAGGATGCTCGAGACGGCCGAGCCTCGCGAGCAGGGTCTCGGCGCCGAAGGGGCCCTCCACGGCAAGCACCTGCTGCTCTCGGGCGAAGCTGAGCGTCCTGATCCGCGTCGCACCGAGTTGTCGGCGCAGCGCGTCGACCACCGCTGCATACGCCTCGTAGTTCGACAGGCCGACCAGCTCGACCACGACCGCTTCGCCGCCCCCCGCCGCGTCCGCGACGGCGATCAGCCCCGCGTCCGCGAGAGCCGACGTCAGCCGATCGACATCGACGATCACTTCGACCACGACGACGTACTCGACGGAGACGTCGGGCTCGTCGTTGAAGAGCACGGGCACCTCGCCCCGATCCTCGATGATCCGGTAGCTCCGCGTGTAGGGCAGCACGTCGTCGCCCAGCGCGGTGCGCAGGATCTCGACCTCGTCCTCACTGGGATCCCCTGCCGTCGTGGCTGAATCGGCTGCGTCATCCGAGGGGGTCGCATCCGCAGCGTCGTCCAGGAGGCCGTCTTCCGACTCCGTCGGCGCGGCATCGGCGATCAGTTCACGCGCGACACGCGAGACGCCTTCCCAGCGCGCCTTGGCAATCGCCTCGTCCCGAGGAATGACCTTGCTCCGCAGGGCGTCGCGAATGCCGTAGATGCCGACCGCCTCGACGCGCTGGAGTTCGGCCCGCGCGTCGACAGCGCCCATGAGCAGCACCCCGAGGAGCAGCAGCGATCCCCACTTCGAAGACTTCGCCGCACACCTCGCCACGCAGTCCATCGCCATGTTCATTTCTGCCCTCATCCCGGTCGGCCTCTTCGGCACCAAACTCTTCGCCGTCAACCCCGTCGCCACCACACAAGTCGAACCTGCCCTCGTCAAAACTGCCGTCTCCATCCCGCCCCCCATTCGTCGCCGAGCGCGCACGCCCTAGAGCGCGCGCTCGGTTACCGGCCGGCCGAAGAGTCGATCGACCTCACTGCAGAGCGTCTCCGAAGGCGACACGCCGCGAATGCCTCCGACCCCGAGAACCGTCTCGCTCTCGCCCGGAATCGTGATGTGCAGATAGACACCGCAATCGCCTTGATGGGAACTCAGCAGCGTCCGCAGCGCCATCAACCGGTCCCGCGTGACGTCGGGCGACTGCACCCGCACGCGCAGGCTCGCCGACAGCTTCTGTTCTGCCTGATCGAGACGCGTCACGTCGCGAACCAGGATCTTCGGCGGATCGCCCTCTTCGAGTGAGCCGTGGATGATGAGAGGGATCGGACCCCGCTCGCCCTCGGCGCTCGTCTCGTCCTTCGCCTCGCGCAACAGGGCAACGTGCTGCTCGAAGGGCTCGGTGAAAATCACCAGTTCGAAGCTGCCCTCCAGATCCTCGAGCGTCCCGAATCCCATCCGCTGGCCGCGCTTGGTGCGCGTCTCGCGCAGACCCGTCAACAGCCCGCCCGCGCGAACCTCGCGATTCCCCTTGCCCGCTGCGGTCAGCGCGGTCGTATCCGTGTATCGCGCGAGAAGCGGAGCCACCGAACTCAGCGGATGCCCCGTCACGTAGAACCCGAGGAGCTGCTTCTCGAAGGAGAGACGTTCGCGTTCGCCCCAGTCGGAGGTTTCGACGAGCTTCGGCACGTCGAGGCCAGAGTCGTCCGCGAGTCCACCGAAGAGGCTCTCCTGCCCGACCGCGCGGTCGCGCTGCAGGGAGGCCGCCCGCTCGAGCGCCGTATCGATCGTTGCCCAGACGGATGCGCGCGCGGCATGCAGCGAGTCGAAGGCGCCGCACTGCACCAGCGCCTCGAGCACCCTTCGATTCACCTTGCGCGCATCGACCCGATCCGCGAAGTCGAAGATGCTCTCGAACGGTCCTTCACTCTCTCGAGTGTCGAGCACGGCCTGGATCGCACCGGCCCCGACGTTCTTGATGCCGGCAAAGCCGAAGCGGATCGCGCCGTCGACCACGCTGAAATCCTTGTCCGATTCGTTCACGTCGGGGGGCAGGATCTCGATGCCCTTCTCGCGGACGTGTGCGATGTAGCGCGAGAGGCGATCGTGGTTCGCCGACTCGATCGTGAGCACGGAGGCCAGGTACTCCGCCGGATGGTTCGCCTTGAGGAAAGCGGTCTGATACGTGATGTAGGCGTAGGCGGTCGAATGGGCCTTGGGAAATCCGTAGCCCGCGAACTCGACGATCAGGTCGAAGACGTGTCCCGCTTCCGCGCCTTCGATCCCGTTCGCGATCGAGCCGTCGACGAAGCGCTTGCGCTGTTCCTGCATCACCTCGGCTTTCTTCTTGCCCATCGCGCGACGCAGGAGATCCGCCTCACCCAGGCTGTAGCCGGCCATCTTCTGCGCGATCTGCAACACCTGATCCTGGTAGACGATGACGCCGAGGGTCTCCTCGGTCAGGTCCGCGATCATCGGATGCAGGTATTCGATGCGCGTCGTGCCGCGCTTCCGCGCGACATAGTCGTCGACCATCCCGGACTGCAGCGGGCCCGGTCGATAGAGCGCGACGAGAGGGATGATCTCGCGGAAGCTCGCGGGCTTGAGTTTCAGCACGAGGTCCGTCATGCCCGAGGACTCCACCTGGAACACGCCCTCGGTGTCGCCTCGGCAGAGCAGCTCGTAAGTCGGCCCGTCGTCCATCGCGATCGCATTCACGTCGAATGCTTCGCAGCCCGGCTTGCGCCGGATCATGCGCTCGGCATCCGCCATCAGCGTCAGCGTCTTCAGGCCCAGGAAGTCGAACTTGATCAGCCCGACCTGTTCGACGCAGTTCATGTTGTACTGCGTCATCACATCGCCCGACTTCGGATCCTTGTAGAGCGGAACCATCTCGATCAGTGGCTTCGTTCCGACGACCACACCCGCGGCATGCTTCGACGCGTGGCGCGTGATGCCCTCGAGATTCTGCGCCGTCTCGAGCAGGCGCTTCACCTGCCCATCCGTCTGCATCGCGGAACGCAACTCGGGCGACTGCGCGATCGCATCCTGGAGCTTGATTCCGAGGACTTCCGGCACGAGCTTCGCGATGCGATCCACATCGCCGAAGGTCATCCCGAGGACGCGCCCGACGTCACGGATCGCCGCCTTCGCCTGCAGCGTTCCGAAGGTCACGATCTGCGCGACCTTCATCTTGTCATAGCGACCGTCGAGCGAGTCCCCCTCCGGAACCGGCCCGTCGTACTTGTCCGCGACGTAGCGGATCACCTGCTCGCGACCGCGCATGCAGAAGTCGACGTCGATATCCGGCATCGAGATCCGCTCGGGATTCAAGAAGCGCTCGAAGATGATGTCGTATTCGATCGGGTCGACATTCGTAATGTTCATGCCGTAGGCGACCAGGCTGCCGGCTGAGCTCCCGCGACCGGGTCCGACGGGGATCCCGTTCTCCTTGGCGTAGTTGATGAAGTCGGCGACGATCAGGAAGTAGCCGGGGAAGCCCATCCCCTTGATCACGCGCAGCTCGTGTTCGAGGCGTTCGACGTAGTCCTTCCGGTCGTCCTTGAAGGGTTCGTCGGGGTCCATGCCGAGCTTGCCGCGCAGCCCGATCCAGGCCTGTTCCTCCATCACGTCGTCGAGGCTCTTGCCGGCGGGTACCTGGTACTCCGGCATGTGATATTCGCCCATCGGGATCTCGACGTTGCATCGCTCGGCGATTTCGAGCGTCGCCTCGACGGCCTGGGGCATGTCGTGGAAGACCTCGCGCATCTGGTCGCCGTCTTTCACGAAGAAGCCGTGTCCGTCGAAGCGGAAGCGCTTCTCGTCGCTCACGTTCGCGGCCGTGCCGACGCAGAGCAGCACGTCGTGATCGTCGTGATCGTGCTCCTCCAGGTAGTGCGCGTCGTTGGTCGCGACGAGGGGAATGCCGAGATCCTGGTGCATCTTCAGCAGTTCCTGATTCACGACCTCCTGCGCCGGGATGCCGTGCCGCTGGACCTCGAGGTAGTAGCGATCACCGAAGAGGCGCGAGAAGTCCTCGGCGGTCGTCCATGCTCCGTCCGGTTCATTGGCCAGGATTGCCCTTGGCACCGGAGCCGACAGACAGCCCGAAGTACAGATCAAACCCTGGTGGAATTCCTCGAGCAGCGCCCAGTCGATGCGCGGCTTGTAGTAGAAGCCCTCGAGATAGGCCTTCGAGACCAGCGTCATCAGGTTCTGGTAGCCGCGATCGTCCATCGCCAGCAGCAGGAGATGATTGATCGCGTCGTAGCCGGTCTCGGCGCGCTGCTTTTTCTCACGATCGAAACGCGACCCGCCCGCGAAGTAGACCTCGCAGCCGACGATCGGCTTCACGCCGTTGGCGCGCGCCTTCTCGTAGAACTCGATCGTGCCGAAGAGATTGCCGTGGTCGGTCTGCGCGACCGCAGGCATGTTCGCGGCCTTCGCGCGTTCGAAGAGCGGATTGTGCTTGATCGCACCATCGAGCAGCGAGTACTGCGTGTGCAGATGGAGATGGACGAAGGGCGCCGGCACGCCCTACTCCCACTCGATGGTGGCGGGCGGCTTGCTCGACACGTCATAGACGACACGATTGATGCCGGCGACCTCGTTGATGATGCGGTTCGAGATCCGGCCGAGGACCGCATAGGGAAGGTGCGCAAAGTCAGCGGTCATCGCGTCGGTCGATGTCACACAGCGCACGGCCACGACGTTCTCGTAGGTCCGCAGATCGCCCATCACGCCGACGCTCTCGACGGGCAGGAAGACCGTCAGCGCCTGCCAGATCTCGTCGTAGAGTCCGGCGGCGCGAATCTCCTCGATCATGATCGCGTCGGCTTCGCGCAGAGGTCCGAGGCGTTCGCGGGTCACCTCACCCAGGATGCGAATTCCGAGCCCCGGACCAGGGAACGGATGCCGTCCCAACACATGGGCCGGCAATCCCAGTTCCCGCCCGGCCGCGCGCACCTCGTCCTTGAACAGCTCGCGGAGGGGTTCCACGAGGTCGAGCTTCATGTCCTCGGGCAGACCCCCGACATTGTGATGGGTCTTGATCGTGACGGACTTGCCCTTCACCGAGACGCTCTCGATCACGTCCGGGTAGAGGGTGCCCTGCACGAGGAAGTCGACCTCGCCGATCTTGGCCGCCTCCTCCTCGAAGACCTCGATGAAGAGATTGCCGATGATCTTGCGCTTGGCCTCCGGTTCTTCCACGCCGACCAGCGCCGACAGGAAGCGATCGGAAGCGTCGATCGCGACCAGATGGACGCCGAGCGCATCCTGGAAGAGCGCCTCCACCTCCTGGCGCTCGTTCTTCCGCATCATGCCGTGGTCGACGAAGATGCAGGTCAGCTGTTCTCCGATCGCGCGATGCACGAGGGTCGCCGCCACCGAAGAATCGACGCCGCCCGAGAGACCGCACACCGCTCGGCCGGAGCCGACCTGATCGCGGATCGCTCGGATCGCTTCCTCGGCGAAGGACGCCATCGTCCAGGACGGGTCACAGCCGCAGATGCCATGCACGAAGTTCTCGATCATCTGTCGACCGCCGTCGGTATGCACGACCTCCGGATGGAATTGAACACCCCAGAAAGGCGAATCTTCGGAGCGCACCGCGGCGAAGGGCGAGCCACCGGAACTCGCGATGACGGTCAAGCCGTCGGGCAAGCCCAGCACCCGATCGCCATGGCTCATCCAGACCGTATGTTCCTCGTCGCGCGCCAGCCCTTCGAAAAGCGGATCGTCGCGCTCGATCTTCAGCGACGCGCGACCGTACTCGCGATCGTCGGCCGACTCGATCTGACCCCCGAGTGTATGCACGAGGGCCTGCAGCCCGTAGCAGATGCCGAGAACAGGGACGCCGAGTTCGAGGATCTCCGGATTCAGCTTCGGGGCATCGTCATCGAGCACCGAACTCGGGCCACCCGACAGGATGACACCCGTCGGAGCGAACTCACGAATGGCCGCCATGTCCATGTCGGCGGGATGCAGCTCGCAATAGACGTGACCTTCGCGGACGCGACGGGCGATGAGCTGGGAGTATTGCGCGCCGAAGTCGAGGATCAGGATCCGCGAACTCGGAATGGCGTGACGGGAAGACATGAGGGGTCGGTCCTCGGCCCATGAGGTCGATCGAGTGGGGGGAGTTCGATCGACGTTTTCGGTCTCGGGGAAGCTGCGAATGGGATCGATCGTCGAGCCCTATTCGAGTCGGTAGTTCGGAGCCTCCTTGGTCACGATCACATCGTGAACGTGACTCTCCTGCAGACCCGACGAAGAGATCCGGACGAAACGCGACGTACTGCGCAACTCTTCGAGACTCGGTGCACCGCAATAACCCATGCCCGAGCGCAGCCCACCGTAGAGCTGATGCAGGGATTGCGAGAGGCTGCCGCGATACGGCACCCGTCCTTCGATGCCTTCCGGCACGAGCTTCTCGTTCTCGACGTCGCTCTGGAAGTATCGATCCCGGCTGCCGTCGGCCATCGCGCCGAGCGAACCCATGCCCCGATAGACCTTGTAGGAGCGACCCTGGAAGAGCACGACCTCGCCGGGAGACTCATCGGTTCCCGCGAAGAGTGAGCCGATCATGATCGTCGCTGCGCCCGCGGCGAGTCCCTTCACGACGTCGCCCGAGAACTTGATGCCGCCGTCGCCGATCACCGGGATCCCCGACTTCGAGGCGACCTCGGCAGCGTCGCGGATCGCCGTGAACTGCGGAACACCGACACCGGCCACGACGCGCGTCGTGCAGATCGAACCGGGTCCGACGCCGACCTTCACGCCAGACACGCCGGCCTTGATCAGGGCTTCCGTGCCCTCGGCCGTCGCGACGTTGCCGCCGATCAGCGAGAGCGTCGGGAAGTGTCCCTTCAGTTCCTGGATCGTGCGGAGCACGCCGGCCGAATGTCCGTGTGCCGTATCGACGATCACGACGTCGACGCCGGCATCCACGAGCGCCTGCGCCCGGTCGAGTCGATCGTCTCCGACGCCGATCGCAGCGCCGCAGCGCAGCCGACCAAAGTCGTCCTTGCAAGCGTCCGGATACCGTTCGGTCTTCTCGATGTCCTTGATGGTGATCAGCCCGCAGAGCATGCCCGCGTCGTCGACGACGAGGAGCTTCTCGATGCGATACTCGTGGAGGAGTTCCTGGGCGCGCTCCATCGTCGTGCCGGGGGGTACCGTGACGAGGTTGTCGACGGTCATCACGGTCGAGATCTCCGCGGTCACGTCCTTTACGAAGCGCAGGTCGCGGTTGGTGAGGATACCGACGGCCTTGCCGTCCCGCGTGACAGGAACGCCCGAGATGCGGAACCGGCTCATCACTTCGAGCGCTTCGCGAATCGGCTGTTCGGGACGCATCGTGATCGGGTCGACGATCATGCCCGACTCGGAGCGCTTCACCTTGTCGACCTCGGCGGCCTGATCCGCCACCGAGAGGTTCTTGTGGACGATGCCGATGCCGCCGTTGCGGGCCATGCAGATCGCCGTCTCGTGCTCGGTCACCGTGTCCATGGCGGCCGAGATGAGCGGTGTATTCAGTTCGATTTCGGATGTGAGGCGTGTGCGGAGATCGACTTCGTTCGGGAGCACTTCCGAGGCGGCGGGCACGAGCAGGACATCGTCGAACGTCAGGCCCTCGCGAATCTCCGGTTGACTCATCGCCTGCTCCACATCCCCTCGATTTCGTGACGCGCTTCCGGCTCGTTTCCGGCTCGTTCAGGAACGAATCTCGAAGGATTCGGCCCCGAACTCGGGCCCCGAATACGAGAAAGCCGACGGGGGTCGACACGTCGGCTTGGATCCGGAAACTCGAAACGGGAGGATAATCGCGGCACGTGAAACGGTCAATGGAGACGGGGCCGGAGATCGCCCGGATCGCCGGAATACCGGAGCGTCTTCGTCCCGACCTAGTCCCGCTCGACCGTGTGCTCGACGAGCAGGTCCACGCTCGGCTTCAAGAGCGAGACCAGTTCGCTCGCGATGGCTTCCGCGAGCCGGAACGCCGCGCGCGGAGAATCGTCGACCAGGCGGGCCAGCCCCGAACGCGAGAGCGTCCAGACGGTCGACGGACCATCGGCGAGCGCGGTCACTTCCCGCTGCCCGAGCCCGAAGAGAGCTCCGCCGCCCAAATGCTCCTGCGCCACGAGGACACCGACGATGCCGCCGGTGCGACGGCTCTTGAGCTTGAGCGAGCCCTTCTCGAGGAGCACCAGGCCTTCGGCCTCGGAGCCCTCACGAAAGATGCTCTTGCCGTTGGGCAGGATGCGCTTCTCGAGGACCTCGGTGAGCGCGTCCCGCTCATCCTCGCTGAACTCCGCCAGCAGCGCGAATTGCTTCAAGACGTCGGGTTTCAAGGCACGATCCTCGCGAAGAGGCTGCGCAGCAGCGAACCCGGATCCTTGTCGGGCTCCATCGGCAGGAGGAAGAGGCTGGCGTCGTCGATCAGCGACAGGTTGTCCCGGAGCTCGTCCGGCGACAGGCGCTCACCCGCGGCCAGCATGACGACGTGGAAGGTCCGTACGCCCGGCGTCATGCCGAGGGCCGCACCGATCGGCGCGAGATCGGCCGCACTGGCGCTGACACGAGCATCGAGAAGGAAGATCGTTCCGAGCGCCCTGTAGCCGGCGAAGGTCCAGAGCGGTTCGTTGGCGACATCGTCGGGCAGATGAATCAGGTCGATGCCGAAGTCGCCGTCGACGTCGATGCGCGCCATCACCTCGAGGTCGCCCTGCCCGACCTGATCACGCTCGAAGCGCGGCGACAGCTCGGCACCGGGGACCTTCGTCAAGAGTCCCCCGAACTGCTTCGCGATCGAAGCGCTCGGGGCCGCCACCAGGAGCTTCACGCTGGTCGGCGCCAGATCGTTCACGCCCTCGGGCTGTGCGAAGCCGCGCAGGCGGCGACATTGGGCCTCGTTGAAGAGCGCGTTCGCGGTCGTCTGGACGGGGACGACGTGCGCGCGACCGAATTCGATGATCCCGCGCTCCGCCAGCGTGTAGAGGGTGCGGAGCACCTGGTAGTCGGGCTGGCTGCACTGGTCGACGACGTCTCCGACGCGATCGAGTTCATCGAGGAGTCCGAGGACCTCCTGGGTCAGCGGATGGATGACGTTCGGCAACTCCCCACGGTCGATGGAGAGCTTGACCGGTGACTCGAGCGGCGGGAGCTTCGGCGCCAGTCGATTCCATTCCTCGAGCTGCCGCAGACCTTCAGCGAGCACGGTGCGCGTCGGCGTGCGGATTTCGGCCACGCCTTCGATCATGGTCTGCTCGAAGTGAAACTCGCCCGAGACCCAATCGAGCATCCGGAACAGCGCCTTCTCGGCGTGCACCAACCCGGTCGATGCGGACACGATCTCGCCCTCGACGACCACGACCGATCCGGTCGTCGTCGCGCCGCCATCGAGTTCGGGCTTGAGCGTGAGTCGGCCGGTCGCGCCCCGCATATGGAGCATCTGAAGGATCTCGGCCGGCTGAAGCTCGACCAGGCGTCCGTCGAAGTCTCGATCCTCGTTGGCGCGGGCCTCGAGACGCTCGATGCGAGACTGCCGCTCGAGCAGGACTTCGACCGCCTGCTGGATCTCGTCGACCTCGGCATCGGCCTGGAGCGCCGAGTCGCCGACGCTGCCCATCAGATGTCCGCGTCCGGACTCGCAGCCGACGAAGAGGAAGCGGACGCTGCGGGTTCGCGGATTGGCGCGCAGGATCTCGGCCAGCTTGTTGGCGTCGACGAGAGGCAACTCGACCTGGGCCACGACGACGGTCGGTTGCTCGGAGAGCGCGACCTCGAGCCCCGCGGCGCCATGCGTCGCGACCTGACAAGAATGCCCGGCGCCCGAGAGCGCGCTTGCGACGCGCTGGCCCCGGCCCGTATTGCCGTCGGCGATGAGGATCTTCTGGGTCGACATGTCGATGTCCTCTCGGGCCCCTTAGAGCGAAATCAAGATGCCGAGCTCGTGCTGGAGCTCGAAGGCAAGGAATTCGACGAGGCTGCGGTCGGCACTCTGGAAGATCGGCGCGTTCGCCTGAGGTACCAGGGTCGAGCCGATCATCGCGTAGGCCGGTCCGTCGCCGTAGTACACGACAAAGGGTCGACGTGAGTCGAGGGCGGACTTGGCGATCCACGTGACCTGCGGATTCGCATCCCGGTCCGCGCCCTCGGCCAGCACGATGATCTCGGTTCGTGTTTCGTGCCCCCGGATGTCATGCAGCGTCTCGAGCACGTCGGGGAGCCAGCGGGATCCGGGCGCCAACACGAGCACGCCGCGATCCCCGGGCCGTCGGACGATGTCTTCGAGGACGAAGCGAAGGATCTGTCCCTCGGCCTCGCCCGGCTGAACGGCACCCAGCTCGAGCAGCCGATCGAAGAGCATGTCGAGCTGCGGCGTCTCTATGAGATCCGGTCGCTTGACGAGCAAGCTCGAACGGGACTGCGCCACGCGCTCCGCGAGGACACGGACCAGCGATTCCAGCTGCGTGCCATCGACGGGAAAGGTCGCGCTCGAACAGTGGGCCGTCGGCCCGCGACCACCCTCGTCCATCGAGGCCAGGGCCTTGCCGATCCGCTGGGCGAGAATGCTGGCGCCGAGCGCATCGGTCTGGGGCAGGAGCACGCGGTAGGCGCCGTCCTCCGCCGTCGCGAGCAGATCCGTCGTTCGCAGCGCACCGCCCAGCTGCTGAGCGATCTCGAGTGCGTCGATGTCGCCCGCTTCGAGGGTGTCGACGTCGACGCGAAGGATCGAGAAGCGATGCGAGAAGCGGTTCGCCTTCTGGATCTCGTTGCGCACGGCGTCTTCGAAGTAGGCCTGGGTATACGCACGCGTCTCCGGATCGCGCAGCGTCCGGCGTTCGAGTGCTCGGAAGCGCATGGCGTTGTGCAGCGCGATGGAGCCGAACTCGCAGTACTTCTCCGACATCGCGCGATCGGACTCGGTGAAGGGCTCCTCGTCGAGCTTGTCCGTCAGGCGAGCGACGCCGATCGTGACGCCACCCATCGCGATCGGCACGTAGAGCGCCTCGACGCCGTTCACGTCTTCGGGCATCGCCGTGATCGCCGAGCGACCGTTGTCGAGGCTCGGGCACCAGGCCGAGATGACCTCGTCGAGTCCGACCGTCGCCGGCTCGCCGTCGACGCGGACGAGACCGCGGGCGCCAACCAGATGCAGGGTCCGCCCGCCCGGCTTCTCCGCCACCCAAAGCACGCCCGACTGAGCGCGCGTCTCGAGACACAGGCCCTCGATCAAGCGTTCGGCAAGCGGCTCGACGGAGAGCGTCGAGAACAGGCCCGCGGCGCGCTCGAAGAGCGAGAGCACGCCCATGAACTCGAGGTTCTCTTCCATCAGCAGCGCGTGCTCTTCGTGCAGGCGGCGCTGTTTCAGGATCCGATCAACCGAATCGACGAGGACGTCGCGATCGAAGGGCTTCAGGATGTAGTCGACCGCACCGAGCTTCATCGCGTCGACGGCCGTCTTCACATCGACGACGCCGGTGACCATGATGATGTCCTGCTCCGGTCGCCGTTCCTTGATTCGCTGGACGAGTTCGCTGCCGTCTATTCCGGGCATCACGAGATCCGTGATGATGATCTCGAAGTCCTCGCGTTCGAGGATGTGCAGCGCCTCGTCGCCCGAACTCGCGGTCTGGACGTCATAGCCCGCGTCGCCGAGCAGACCCTCGGTCAGCTCGCGGAAATAGCGCTGGTCGTCGACTGCCAGGATGCGCGCTTTGCTCATGACCCCTCGAGCGGTCGTCGGCGCAATGAGCGTCGCGGGGATTCTCGGTGAATCCCCCGGCGAGGCCCGGGTCCGATCGACACGTCCGATCTCATCGGCGCATCGACACGCAGACTTCACTCTAGACGGCGGATTTTGCGAGTCAGGCGACGTTCGAGGCGGCGTCCGGAAGCGGCTCCGCGAGGAGCGAATGCGGCGTCGCGCCCAGGATCCGCGCCGAGACGACGCTCCCCGGCCCTACGTCGCCCCGCGAGCCCGGCTCGAGATTGACCACGCGATGCTGGAGGTCCCGCCCCGAGAGCTGGTCGCCGCCATGGCGGCTGGCTCCGTCGACCAGCACGAGGGCGTTCCCCCCTACCCTCGACTGGTGGTAAGCCAGGGTTCGCTCGCCCTGGAGAGCTTGAAGCCGTTCGAGTCGCTGCTGAGCCACCTCGGGCGCGACCACCCCCGGCAAATCGGCGGCAGCCGTACCGGGTCGCGGCGAGTACTTGAAGCTGAAACTGTCGACGAGGTCGGCTTCGCCCACGAGGGCGAGGGTCTCCTCGAAATCGGAGTCGGTCTCGCCGGGATAGCCGACGATGAGATCGGACGTGACGACGAGGTCGGGCCGGGCGGCTCGCAGCCCCGCCACGATCTCGAGATATCGCGAACGCGTATAGCGACGTCGCATCGACTCGAGGATCCGGTCGGATCCACTCTGCACCGGTAGATGCACGTGGGGACAAAGGCTCTCGAGCTCGCCGTGGGCGCGGATCAGATCGGCGTCGAAGAAGAGCGGATGCGGACTCGTGTAGCGGATGCGTTCGATCCCGGGGATCGCATCGAGCCGCGCGAGGAGCTCGGCGAAGGGCATCGTGCCGGCCGCCTGCGTCCGCCCACGCCGCACGTCGTGTCGGCCATAGGCGTTCACGGTCTGTCCGAGGAGCGTGATCTCGAGGATCCCCTGCAAGGCCAGCGCTCGCACCTCGGCCTCGATCTCGGCGGCGGTGCGACTGATTTCTCGACCGCGCGTTGAGGGCACGATGCAGAAGCTGCAGAACATGTCGCAGCCTTCCATGACGGTCACGAAGGCCTTGCGACGCACACCGGATGGCGCCTCGGGACGCCGCATCGGCAGGTCGAACCGCGCCTGACTCGCCTCTTCTCCGATCCAGGCCGCCCGCCGGCCAGCGACGGCGCCCTCGAGCATCTTCGGCACATGGCGGAGATTATGGGTCCCGAAGACGAAGTCGAGATGATCAAATCGTCCGAGCAGTCGGTCCCCGACCTGCTGGGCCACACAACCCCCGACCCCCACGATTCGCCCCTCCCGCTCGCCCTTCCATTCGCGGAGCCGTCCGAGGTCGCTGTACAGCTGGTGCTCGGCCTTGTCTCGAATAGAACAGGTGTTGATGACGAGGAGGTCGGCCTCCGACTCGTCGGCGGCGGCCACGAGCCCGGCGTCCTCGAGCAGAGTCGAGACCTTCTCCGAGTCGTGGACGTTCATCTGGCACCCATAGGTGCGGATCGCGAAGCGCTTGCTTTTCAAGGGATTTCCGGGGCCGCGGGTGAGCTAGGGGCGGTCGTGCAGGGGTCTCGATCGAGCGCGCGCCAACGTACCGGAGACGCCCCCGAGCGTCGATCCGCGGGTCCTCCGAGCCGCTTCGATCGGGCATTAGGCACTTTCTCGAAAAACCACAAAAACCCTTGAAATTGCATCGTTTAGTCCATTCAGGTGATTGAGCATCAAAACGCGATTGACAAGCTTCGCGGGACCGCCATAATGACACCAAGTCATAGGGTTACGGAGTGGCGGTGGAATGGTCATTTCCCTGGAAATGTCCAACCTCTCACCCCCCATTGAATGAGTCCACCGCCCCTCCCCCTGACGAGCGCCCCGTCGGCACATGCCGGCGGGGCGTTTTTCTTTTTGCCTCTTGGATGATGTGACGTGCCGCCGCAGGGGGACTGATGGAGGTCGCTTTCTTGGGTGGCCTGGGGGCGGAGGGGTCGCTGCATCATTGGCGGCGTTGGCGGCGATGCTCGTTGTGCCGAGGGCGTTCGTTCTCGATGTCGAGCGGTGAACCCGCAGATCACGCAGGCGCGCGAATGGCGTTCTTGGATGCTGGGGCTTTGCCGGCTGTCCGCGCCTTTGGCCTTCGTTAGAGAATGACGAAGGCGATGGCGGCGGCGATGGCGCCGCGGCGGCTGTAACGGGCGAAGAAATCTCTCGGGAGGGTCGAGAGGGCCTGGATGCCGGTCATGCCGGAGCGGGCCTTACGGATCACCGGGAACTCGACCGAGGCTGCGAAGACGGCGAATCCGAAGGCGCCCGCGACGAGCGCCGCCTGGCCCGGTGTCGAGACCGGCAGCGCGAAGAAGAGGACCAGGACCGCCGCGATGTCGGCGGCGTTTCCGCCGATGCTCATCCAATCGAACGCGCGCGAGTCGTTGTTCTTGTAGTCGAAATCGAAAAGGGTCGGGAAACTGCCGATCGGTTTCAGCGGCGCGTGCCCCCCGGCCAGTCGAGCGCCCGCGAAATGGCCCCATTCGTGGAGCAGTCCGGCGGTCGCTACGCCGACGAGCAGCCCGTCGACGACGGAGAGCAGACTCGCGAGCCCGAGGCCCGAAGCGGTCGCCCAGGTCTCCGCCGCGGCGAAGAGCGACAGCAACGCGGCGAGGATGGCCACGTCTCGGAGGATCACCTGGGAGAGCTTCGCCTGGTCCTGCTCGGCGACATCCTTGGTCAACGCGGACAGCCGCGGGTCCGCCTTGCGGGATCGACCGGAAGCGTCTCCCGACGAGTGCGGGGAGAGATCCTCGACGGATGCTTCAGCGGACGACATGGCGACCTCCCCTCGATCGGCACCGATTCAGCGCGCGATCACAGAACGATCTGATCGACGACCTTCGAGAGTTGGCGCAGGTTTCGACATTCTTCGACGACATCGCAATACGGCATGTAGCGATCCATCACGGAATCACCGAACCCCCAGGCGCTCGGGCTCTCGGGATTCAGCCAGACCAGATTCTTGGCCTTGTTCTGGATGTCGCGAATGCACCAGGCGCGCGCGTCGTTGTAGTTGTTCCGCGCGTCGCCCAGGATGATCACAGTCGTCTTGTTGTCGATCGACGAGAGATGATTCTTCCAGAACTCGTGGAAGGCGAAGCCGAAGTTGCTGCGGGTGTAGACGTTGATCACGTCGCCGCCGTCGAGCGCTTTTTCGACCGCAGTACTCACGTCGCGATCGTGGAAGACGTCCGTCACCTCGCCGAGCTCGGCGACGAAGACGTAGCAGCGGATCTTCGTGAAGGCTTCCTGCAGGCTGTACATGAACTGCAGCATGAAGCGCGACACGTTCGCCACCGAGGAGGACACATCGCACATGATCACGAGCTTCGGACGATCCTTGCGCCGCGTCTTGTAGACGACCTCGAAGGGAATACCACCGCGCGCCATGTTGCGGCGCAGGGTCTGATGCAGGTCGAGCTTGCCGCGCTTCAAGCGCTTCTTGCGAATCGAGAGGATGTTCTTGATTCGCTGGGCGAGTCGCGTGACGACCTCGCGCATCTTGGCGATCTCGTCTTCGGTCAGGTGGTAGAAGCTCTTCTCCGTCAGCATCTCGCGACGGAACTTCTCCATGTAGTTGTGGTTCTGCTGCTGGAGTTCGCGCTCGGTGAAATTGCGGACGGAGCGTCGCACCGTCTCCATCAGCTTCTTGATGAGCTCCTGCATCTGGGCGATCGCTTCTTCACCCATACCCTGGGCGCGCATCCGCTCGGCGAGGCCTTCGAGCTCCTGCTGTGCGCCTTCCATGCCGAGCTGTTCGGTCGTGCGTCGGCTGAAGAAGCCGACCTGCAGCATGTTCTCGATGCGATCGGTGCCGGCCTGCTCGGCCGCCTGCCGGATCATGTTCTCGAGTTGGGAGAGGTCCTGGGTGAGCAGCGCCTTGGCGAGCTCGCCCAGGTCGAGGTCCCCATCCATGTTCTCCATCATCTCGGCCAGCTGCGCGAGCAGCTGTTCGAGATCGATCCCCATCTCGCCGAGATCGCCTTCCATGTCACCGAAGGAATTCTTCAGATTGTCGTAGAAGCCCGACCAGTAGAGATCGAAGAGTTCGTCGTAGGTCGCGATCTCGTCGCCGCGCTTCACCATCGCCGAACGCAGTGCGTCCCGGAAGACGTCGCGGTCGTCGAGCGAAAGCTCGTCTAGGGCGTTGAACGCGTCGATCCCCTCGGCGACCGATACGCGGATGCCACTCTTCCTGAGCAGATTCGTAAACTCGATGATCTTCTTCTGCATCGCTAGTGCAGGATCCCCTTCTTCGCCGCGGACTGCTCGGGCGCCGGCTGCGGCTTCTCGGCCGCGGCCTCTGCTGTCTTCTTCTGGATCAGCTTGCCCAACTCGTTCTGGGCCTTCTGGACGTCACCCTCGTACTTGAGAATCACGTTCAGCGTATCCGACACGATCTGGTCCTCGAGCTCCTCGGCGTTCAGCGCGAGTAGAGCGCGCGCCCAGTCGAGGGTCTCCGAGATCGACGGCGTCTTCTTGAGGTCGAGATCCCGGATGCGGTTCATCAACTGCACGACCTCTTCGGCGAGGCGCTTGTCGATGTTCGGGACCTTGCGATCGAGGATGCGGACTTCGAGCTCTTCGCTCGGGTAGTCGATCCACAGATGCAGACAGCGGCGCTTCAGCGCGTCGCTCATCTCCCGAGCGTCGTTCGACGTCAGGAACACCAGCGGCTGCGTCGTGGCCTTGATCGTGCCGATCTCGGGGATCGTCACCTGGAAGTCCGACAAGATCTCGAGCAGGAACGCCTCGAACTCGGGGTCCGACTTGTCGACCTCGTCGATCAGGAGCAGCGCGGGCTTCTCCGAAGAAATGGCCTGCATCAGCGGACGCGGCACGATGAAACGATTGGAGAAGAAGACCGAGTCCTCCGCACCAACGCGCTCCGCTGCGTCCGAGAGCGACGACGATCCAGCGATCGTCTCCGACACCTTGTCCTTCAGGATCTGCGTGTAGAGGAGCTGCTTCGAGTACTCCCACTCGTAGAGCGCCTTCGCTTCGTCGAGGCCCTCGTAGCACTGCAGCCGGATCATCTCCCGACCGAGCGCCTTCGAGACGACCTTTGCCAGCTCGGTCTTGCCGACGCCGGCCGGTCCTTCGACCAGAACGGGCTTGTCGAGCTGTTGCGCAAGAAATACGACTGTCGCGATCTGCTTGTCGCAGAGATATTCCTGATCGCTCAGCTGCTGGATGACGTCTTCGACCGACTTGAACATGGCTTCCTCTCGTTGACCCGGAAATTCTCTCTCTCGGTATCTCTTTGATGAACGGCGAGGCTCGCTCTAGATGCGCCCGCCTTAAGGACAGGGCGCGCCTCAGGACATGAGGTGCAGGACGTGGCCGAGCTTTTCCTTCTTCGTTCGAAGGTAGTCGACGTTATTTGCGTTGGGCTCGATCTCGAGCGCGACGCGCTCGATGATCTCGACACCGTAGCCGCTGATCCCGGCGCGTTTACCGGGATTGTTGGTCAGGATGCGGATCTTCTGCACGCCGAGGTCGGCCAGGATCTGTGCCCCGACCCCGTAGTCCCGGAGATCGGCGCCGAAGCCCAGCTTGTGGTTGGCCTCGACCGTGTCGAGCCCTTCCTTGTCCTGGAGCTCGTAGGCCTTGATCTTGTTCTTGAGGCCGATGCCGCGTCCTTCCTGGCGCATGTAGAGCACGATGCCCGAACCCTCTTCGGCAATCATGCGCATCGCGGCCTCGAGCTGTTCGCCGCAATCGCAGCGCAGCGACCCGAAGGCGTCGCCGGTCAGGCACTCGCTATGCACGCGGATCAGGACGGGCTCATCCGTGTCGATATCGCCCAGCACCAATGCCATGTGGTCGACGTGATCGATGTCGTTCTCGAACACGATCGCCTCGAAATCGCCATAGCGTGTCGGCATCCTGGCGATCGCCGAGCGATGCACGAGCTGCTCCGTGCGCAGGCGATACGAAACGAGGTCCTTGATCGTCACGATCTTGAGATCATGTTCCTCGGCAAACTCGACCAGGTCGGGCAGTCGCGCCATCGTCCCGTCGTCGTTCATGATCTCGCAGATCACGCCGGCCGGACTGCAGCCCGCCAGGCGTGCGAGGTCGACGGAGCCCTCGGTCTGTCCCACGCGCCGTAGCACGCCGCCGGGGCGCGCGCAGATCGGGAAGACATGTCCGGGACGCACGATGTCGGTCGCCTTTGCATCAGGGGCCACGGCCGCCTGGATCGTACGCGCGCGATCGGCGGCCGAGATGCCCGTGCTCACGCCCTCGCGCGCCTCGATCGAGATCGTGAAGGCCGTGCCGAAGGACGCCGTGTTCTCGTAGTCCGGCACCATCTTGTTCAGGTGCAGACGTGCCATCCGCTCCTCGTCGAGGGGCAGACAGATCAAGCCACGGCCGTACTTGGCCATGAAGTTGATCGCCTCGGGCGTGACCTTGTCGGCCGCCATGCAGAGGTCGCCCTCGTTCTCGCGGTCTTCGTCGTCGACGAGGATGACCATCCTGCCCGCCGCGATGTCGGCGATTGCATCAGAGATGGTCGAGAGACCGGGGCCCGGCTCGGGCTCGGGCATGGTCTTTCGGGTCTTGGTCGGTTGTCGGGGCTCAGCAGAATCAGACATGGATCGGGTTTCACCTTCCGTACGGACCACCACAGCGGTTCCGGCGGGCGCGCTTCGGGTTGAATACCCGAGGGTGATAGCCGACGACGGTAACCATCGTTGACTGGGGTGTCAATCTTGGTTCGGGCCCCGGAATGCGACTCCCGGTCCACCGGAATCGCACGTCTTGAGCGTCAGCGGCGCGACGATTGGGCAAGCGGAAGGCGCGTTATCGGCGCGACGGATGGACGTGCGGAGCGACCGTCAGCGGCGCGAGGAACGGGACGTCCGGACGGTCGCCGTCGGCGATGAGCACGCCTGACCATCCGCCCGATCGACGGTCGCGGTCACCGGCATCGCAGAGGCAAGAGGTCTAGCTGGGTGCCTTGAAGTTCTTCATCACGCCCTTGAGGAAGTCGTCCTCGGAGACGGCGAATTTGGCCGAGAAGTCGTGTCGCTCCTCGAGGCCGCGATACAGCACGCGCATCAACTCGTGGAAGGTCTCGAGGATGCCTTCGCCGCGATTCGCGACGGCGGGGAACGTCGGCGTGTCGCCCCACTGTTCCTTGATCTCCGCAAGCGACTTCACCTCGGGCATGTCCCGCTTGTTGAACTGCACGACCTTCGGGAGATTCTCGAAGTCGATGCCATGGGCCTTCAGGTTGGCTTCCATGTCGCGCCATGAGTAGGCATTCGCGCTGGCTGCTGACCGCTGGGAATCGGCGATGAAGGCGATCGCGTCGGCACCGGCGAGCACGACCTTTCTGGTCGACTTGTGCATGACCTGTCCCGGCACGGTGAAGAGCTTCATCTTGATCGAGAAACCTCCGACCGTGTCGAACTCGACGGGAAGGAAGTCGAAGTAGAGCGTTCGATCGTCCTTGGTGTCTAGCGTCAGCATGTGGCTTCGCGTCGCCGGGTCCATCATCTCGTGCAGCATCTGAAGATTGCTGGTCTTCCCGGACAGGGCCGGGCCGTAGTAGACCACCTTGAGTGTGATCTCCTTGCTGCCCATGTTGATCTGCACCATCGCGCGACTCCCGTCCGACCTAGCGACGCGATCCATCGCATCTGCTGCCTCCCCATCGGCCGATTCGAGTCGTGGATCAAGCGGCGAATCTGCAAACCGGGAAAAGGTCGCCCCGCAGGGCCGCCGAGCACAGAGCGACCCGCCACGAGGCGACCGCACGCCCGATCGATCGATCGAATCGGGTCGGGTCGGGTCGGGTCGGAATTGGATCGCGAGATGTCTAGGAAGCCGTCCCGGACGTCGGGCGGCGCAGCGCCTCGCGAAAGGCTTGCAGCAGAGTTCGCGCCGCAGCGGCGGGCGTCGTCTTCTGCGCGGCGACCGCGGCTTCCTCGCGTGCGACCGCTTCGCGCATGCCTGGAAGCTCTCGAAACGCGCGTTCGATCCCCTCTTCGACCAACTTGCGCATCCACGCGCGCGACTGCTCGCGGCGGCGCTCGTCGAATCGGCCGGTCCTCTTCATCAACTCGTGATGCTCGACGACCGTGTCCCAGACTTCGCGAATTCCCTTCGACTGGGTCGCGCTCGCCACCATTGCTCGCGGACTCCATGCGTCCGCGCCCGATCGAATCAGCTCGAGCGCTCCCGAGTAGTCAGTGCGCGTTCGCTCGGCGATGCTCTCCATCGCACCATCCGCCTTGTTGACGACCAGCGCATCCGCCAGCTCGACGACGCCCTTCTTGATCCCTTGCAGCTCGTCACCGCCCGCCGGCAGGAGCATCACGAGGAAGAAGTCGACCATCGACGCGACCGTCACCTCCGACTGTCCGATGCCGACGGTCTCGATCAGTACGACGTCGTAGCCGGCGGCTTCGCAAAGCAGCATGACCTCGCGTGTGCGATGCGCGACGCCGCCCAGGGAGCCGCTCGAGGGTGATGGCCGGATGAAGGCCTCTGGGCGAACGGTGAGGCGCTCCATGCGCGTCTTGTCACCGAGGATGCTGCCGCCGGTGACCGGGCTGCTCGGGTCGACCGCGAGGACGGCGACACGCTTGCCCTGGTCGACGAGATGGAGCCCGAGCGCCTCGATGAAGGTGCTCTTGCCGACGCCGGGCGGTCCCGTGATCCCGACGCGGATCGCCTTTCCGCTCTCCTCGATCATCGCTTCGAGGACGGCCTGGCCCGCTCCGCGATCTTCGTCCCGGGTGCTCTCGAGACGCGTGATCGCGCGCGCCATCGCGCGACGATCGCCCGCGCGAATCGCGTTCGCGGTCTCGCGCGCTTCGGCGTTCGCGTTGGCGGAAGAAGAATCGTCCTTCACGCTGCCTCTCCCCGAACGCATCGCACGACTCTGGATGACATCGATGGCTGCTCGCTCGCGATCAAGCCGCCTGGCGCGCCTGCAGAACCTCGAGCACGCTGGCCGCCGCTTCGGGTGCCGGCGTGCCGGGTCCGAAGATCGCCGCGACGCCCGCCTCGCGAAGGAACTCGTAATCCTGTGGCGGAATGATGCCGCCGACCACGACCGCGATCTCCGAAGCGCCCGCCTCGCGCAGAGCCTCGACCAGTTCGGGCACGAGCGTCTTGTGCCCAGCCGCCTGGCTCGACACCCCGATCGCATGCACGTCGTTGTCGATCGCCTGCTGCGCCGCTTCCGCGGGCGTCTGGAAGAGTGGGCCGACATCGACATCGAAGCCGAGATCGGCGAAGGAGGTCGCGATCACCTTCATGCCGCGATCGTGTCCGTCCTGACCGAGCTTCACGATCAGCATGCGCGGGCGCCGACCGTGCTCCTCGGCGAAGCCCTCGACCGCCTTCGTCACACGCTCGAAACCCTCTTCGTCCCGATAGACCGATCGATAGACACCCGACACGGATCGCACCTCCGCCCGATGCCGGGAGAATACCTCTTCCATCGCGTCCGAGATCTCGCCGACCGTGGCGCGTACGCGAGCCGCCTCGACCGCCGCGTCGAGCAGGTTCCCCTCGCCGCTGCGCGCGAGCTCGGTGATATGCGAGAGCGCCTTGTCGACCGCGGCGCTGTCCCGACTCGCGCGGATCTGTTCGAGGCGCTTGATCTGCGAATCGCGCACCGCCGTGTTGTCGATGTCGCGGACCTCGAGCTGGTCCTCCTTGTCGAGGCGGTACTTGTTCACGCCGACGATCACGTCCTCGCCGGTGTCGACCCGCGCCTGACGCCGGGTCGCCGACTCCTCGATGCGGAGTTTGGGCATGCCGGCTTCGATCGCCTTCGTCATACCGCCCAGGCCCTCGACCTCGTCGATCAGCTCGTTCGCCGCGTGGTAGACGCTCTCGGTCAGCGATTCCATGAAGTAGGAGCCGCCCCAGGGATCGACCACCGCGGGAATGCCCGACTCCTCCTGAAGAATCAGCTGCGTATTTCGGGCGACGCGAGCCGCCGTATCCGTCGGCAGGCTGACCGCTTCGTCGTATCCGTTCGTATGCAGCGACTGCGTCCCGCCGAACACCGCAGCCATCGCCTCGACGGTCGTGCGGATCACATTGTTCATCGGATCCTGCTCGGTCAGGCTGGCGCCCGAGGTCTGGCAATGCGTCCGCAGCATCAGCGAGCGCTCGTCCTTCGGCGAGAACTCGGCCTGCATGCGCTCGGCCCAGATACGGCGCGCAGCACGCATCTTCGCGATCTCGAGATAGAAGTTCATGCCGATGCACCAAAAGAAGGAGAGTCGGCCGGCGAAGCGGTCGACGTCCATGCCCTTACCGATCGCCGCGCGCGCGTACTCGAGGCCGTCGGCGATCGTGAAGGCGAGTTCCTGCACCGTCGTCGCCCCGGCTTCCTGCATGTGGTAGCCGGAGATCGAGATCGAATTGAACTTCGGCATCTCCTGCGCCGTGTACTCGATGATGTCGGCGACGAGGCGCATGCTCGGGGTCGGCGGATAGATATAGGTGTTCCGAACCATGAACTCCTTGAGGATGTCGTTCTGGATCGTCCCGGCGAGCTGACTGCGTTCGACGCCCTGCTCCTCGCCCGCCACGATGAACGAAGCGAGCACGGGGATCACCGCGCCGTTCATCGTCATCGAGACGGTGACCTCGTCGAGCGGAATGTCCTGGAAGAGGATCTTCATGTCCTCGACGGAATCGATCGCGACACCCGCCTTGCCGACGTCACCCGATACGCGCGGGTGGTCGGAGTCGTAGCCTCGATGCGTCGCCAGATCGAAGGCGACGGAAAGGCCCTGCTGCCCTGCGGCCAGATTCGCCTTGTAGAAGGCGTTCGACTCTTCGGCGGTCGAGAAGCCCGCATACTGTCGCAGCGTCCACGGACGATTGGCATACATCGTCGCGCGCGGGCCGCGAAGGAAGGGGAAGAGTCCGGGCAGTGTGTCCGTGTGCTCGAGGCCTTCGAGATCCGCCGCGGTGTAGAGCGGCCGGATCGGCAGACCGTCCGGGCTCGTCCGCGTGAGTTCTTCGGCCGACTTGCCGCGCAGCTCCTTGCCGGCCAGCACGTCCCAGTCGGAAAGACCCTCCGTGGTCTTCACGCCGCCACTCTTCGCACTGCCATCTTTGCTGGATGATTTCGCCATCGATGTCCTCGACTCTCCGTTCGGATTCTGCGGGCGGCGAGTCTAGCAGGCCGACACGCCGCAGAGGGCGCTACATCGCGCGGCGGTATCGCCCGCCAACCTCGAAGAGCGCGCGGCTGATCTGCCCGAGACTCGCGACCTTCACCGTCTCGAGGAGTACGTCGAAGAGGTTCTCCCCGCGACGGGCGGCCTCCTGCAGCTCCGCAAGCGCGGCCGCCGATTCATCGACCCATCGCGCCTGGAAATCGCCCAGCGAATCGAGCTGCGCGCGCTTCTCGTCGTCGGACGACCGGATCAGGTTCTCCGCCGCAACCGACTGCGCCGCAGGGTCGTCCGGAAGGAAGCTGTTCACACCGATGATCTCGAGCTCGCCGGAATGCTTGAGCTGCTCGTAGTGCATGCTCTCGTCCTGGATGCGCCCACGCTGGTAGAGCGTCTCCATCGCGCCGAGCACGCCGCCCCGCTCGCTCAGTCGGCCGAACTCCTCGATCACCGCCTCCTCGACCAAATCCGTGAGCGCATCGATCACGAAGGCGCCCTGGATCGGATTCTCGTTTCGCATCAAGCCCGCCTCGCGGCCGATGATCAGCTGGATCGCCAGTGCCCGTCGAACCGAGGCCTCGGTCGGCGTCGTCACGGCTTCGTCGTAGGCGTTGGTATGCAGGCTGTTGCACGAGTCCTGGAGCGCCGTCAGCGCCTGGAGCGTCGTGCGGATGTCGTTGAAGTCCATCTCCTGCGCGTGCAGCGAACGCCCGGACGTCTGGATGTGATACTTGAGCTTCTGGCTTCGCTCGCTCGCGCCGTATCGCTCGCGCATGGCAACGGCCCAGATGCGCCGCGCCACCCGCCCCATCACGGAATACTCGGCATCGAGTCCGTTGCTGAAGAAGAACGAGAAGTTCGATGCGAACTCGTCGACCGACATGCCGCGCGCGAGGAAGTACTCACAGAACGTGAAACCGTTGGCGAGGGTGAAGGCGAGCTGCGTGATTGGATTCGCACCGGCTTCGGCCATGTGATAGCCGGAGATCGAAACCGAATAGAAATTCCGCACGCCCTCGCGACAGAAGGTCTCCTGGATGTCGCCCTGCGTCTTGAGGGAGAACTCGGTCGAGAAGATGCAGGTGTTCTGGGCCTGATCCTCCTTGAGGATGTCGGCCTGCACCGTGCCGCGCACGGAACCGAGGACCTCGCTTCGGAGCTCGCGGTAGACCTCGGGCGGAACCACGCGATCACCGGGAATGCCCAGCAAACCCAGACCGAGCCCGTCGTGACCGGGCGGCAGCTCTCCGCGGTAGACCGGAAGCGCCCTTCCCGCCTTCGCCAGATCGGCCTCGAAAGCCGCTCGCGCGTTCTCCAGCTCGCCCTTCTCGGCGAGGTAGCGCTCGACGCGCTGGTCGATGGCCGCGTTCAGGAAGAAGGCCAGGACAGTCGGCGCCGGACCGTTGATCGTGAGCGACACGGACGTCGTCGGGTCCGTCAGATCGAAACCCGAATAGAGCTTCTTCGCATCATCGAGCGTGCAGATCGAGACGCCCGAGTTACCCACCTTGCCGAGGATGTCCGGGACGTCGGCCGGGTCGGAGCCATAGAGCGTCACGCTGTCGAAGGCGGTCGAGAGACGCGCGGCCGGTTGCCCCGCGCTCAGGTAATGGAAGCGCCGATTGGTGCGCTCGGGCCCGCCCTCGCCGGCGAACATGCGAGTGGGGTCCTCCTCGCGGCGCTTGAAGGGGAACACGCCGGCCGTGAACGGGAAGCGACCAGGGAGGTTCTCGAGCCCGAAATACCGAACGAGTTCGCCCCAGTCCTTGGTGCGCGGGAGCGAGACGACGGGAATCGACGTGCCGGAGAGCGAACGGGTCGAATTCTCGACCTCGACCGAGCGATCACGCACCTGGTAGCTCTGTCGCTCGGCTTCGTAGTCGCGTCGCACATCGGGCCAGGCTTCGAGCTGGACCGCCAGGGTCGGGTCGACGGCATCGACCGCCTCGCCATAACCTGCGGCCAGCTGCGACACCTGTGCCGCGTCGTTCGAGCCTTCGCGTGCGGCAGCCTTGGCGGGATCCGAGATCCGCCTCATCGGGCGTTCCGGGCCCTCGCCGCTCTGCGACAGGATCCGCGCGTATCCGTCCGCGAGCGCGGCTGCCTCCGCGGATTCCTCGACGTCCGTTCGATAGGCGCGCAGGGTGTCGCCGATCTCCGCGAGATAGCGCTGTCGCGCGCTGGGCAGGATTCCAGGAGACTCGAACATCTCGATCGCGCCTTCGGACTTCTCGTGGTTCGAAAGGAAGTCGCCGAGCCCGAGTTCGATCAGCTCGTCCTCGAGTGCCATCGCGAGGCGCTCGGTGCCAGGATCGTTCCAGTTGCGCGCCACCGTCGGATAGACCGGCACATCGCCGTCCGCCACGTCGAAGGCCTCGCGGTTGCGGCGCCACTGCTTACGGATGTCACGCAGGGAATCGAGTGCGCCACGACGATCGCACTTGTTCAGAACGATCATGTCGGCGAAATCGATCATGTCGATCTTCTCGAGCTGCGAAGGCGCGCCGTAGTCGGGTGTCATCACGTAGAGTGATCGATCGACCTGATCGACGATCTCGGAATCGCTCTGCCCGATGCCCGCCGTCTCGAGGAAGACGAGGTCGAAACCCGCTGAACGCAGCACGGCGAGCCCATCGCCCACCGCGGCGGCCAGGGAGAGATTCGCGCGGCGTGTCGCCATCGACCGAACGAACACGTTCGGTCCGCCGATCGCATTCATGCGGATGCGATCGCCGAGTAGAGCGCCACCGCTGCGGCGCCGTGTGGGGTCGACCAGGAGCAGCGCGATTCGCATGTCGGGCGCGTCTCGACGCAGACGCATGACGAGTTCGTCGACGACGCTCGACTTTCCGGCGCCGCCCGTGCCCGTGAAGCCAATCACCGGCGCCTTGCGGCTCGCCCGCTCGGCCAACGCGGCACGCAGCCTGCTCGCCTCTTCCTTGTGTGATTCGGCGTGATTCTCGAAGAAGCTGATGAGTCGCGCGACGTCCGTCGCGCGCCCGGGCTCGAGACGCGTCACGACGTCCTCGAGGTCGGCAGCGGGATCGGCCTCGAATGCGCGTCGTGCCTCCAGGCATTCGTCCACGATGCTGCCGATCATGCCGACCAGACCCATCTTGCGACCGTCGTCCGGGCTGAAGATGTGCGCGACGCCCTTGCTATGCAGGGTGGCGATCTCGTCGGGCGTGATCGTGCCCCCACCGCCGCCGTAGACACGCACATGCCCTGCCCCGACCTCGTGGAGTCGACGCACGAGATACTCGAAGTACTCCATGTGCCCGCCCTGGTAGGAAGAGATGGCCACCGCATCCGCCGCTTCTTCGACGACGGCTTCGACGATCTCCTCGACTCCGCGATCGTGTCCGAGATGGATCACCTCGGCACCGCGAGCCTGGAGGAGCCGGCGCATGATGTTGATGGCGGCATCGTGCCCATCGAAGAGCGAAGCCGCGGTCACGACCCGAACGGGCGGTCGAGTTGAGTCCGTCCCATGGAATTCGATTTCACTCATCCGATCATTTCCCTCTCGTTCGTGTTCACGATTTCTTGGACGTCGTCTGCGACGTCCGGTGCGCTCGGATCAGCGCTCTTCTGCTCGTCCTCACCGACGCGCTCCTCGACGTGCTCTCGATAACGCAGCAGGTCGTCGCGCAGCGCGCCGAGATCCGCGAGGCGCCGATCGACATCCTCGAGATGCACACCCAGGAGTGCGTGCAGTCGTTCGAGCATCGCGCCCGTCGAACCGCCGATCGCGTAGACCGCATTCAGCTCTCCGATCTCCGCGAGGGGAAGTCCAAGCGCCTTCAGTCGACTGATGAAACCGAGGCGTTCGAGTTCGTCGGCGCCGTAGATCCGGCGCCCGCTCGACCGACGCCGTACGTCGCCGAGCAGCCCGATCTCTTCGTAGTAGCGGACGGTTCTCGGGGAGAGACCCGTCTGCTCACAAACCTCGGTGATCGTCCACATGGCCGGGAGATTGCCTCTGTTTGCCAGTTCACGTCAACTGAAATATCGACGAAACCGGCACAGAGATTGAGCCTGCCGACCCGTGGGGAACAGATGCGGCCACGATGCGTCGCGGTGAGGCGGGAAGCGAGCCTGATCCGGCCCGCCGGGCGGCGAGCCCTAGCTGTACCCGAGTTCCTCGATGCGCCGGTCGCTCTTCTGCCAGCTCGGGTCGACCTTCACGAAGAGCTCCAGATGAACCTTGCGGCCGACCCACGCCTCGATCGCCTCCCGAGAACGGATGCCGATCTTCTTGATCATGCTCCCGCCCTTCCCGACGACGATGCGCTTCTGCGAATCCCTTTCGACGAGCAGGTTGGCGGAGATCTTCAGGACCTTCGGGTTCGACTCGTCGAAACTCAGGACGTCGACCGCCATCGCATAGGGCAGCTCCTGATCCAACAACCCGAACACCGCTTCCCGAATCATCTCGCCACACAGCCACCGCATCGGTCGATCCGTGAGATCGTCCTCGCCATAGAGCGGCGGCGAGACCGGAAGCGCTTCGACGATGCCATCGAGCAGCGCTTCGATCCCGTCCCCCTCGCGCGAAGAGACCGCATGGGCGGGCCATTCGGAAGGCGCGGCGTCGAGCGGCCAGGGGTTGCGCTTCGCGCGCGCGAGATCGCTCTTGGTTCCGACGACGAGAGTCGGCCGACCTTGCGCGCGAAGTGCTTCGGCCAGTTCTTCGTGCACGTCCGTCCAACCGACGCAGCGGTCGACGAGCAGGCACGCGACGTCGCAGTCGCGCGCGACCTCCTCGACGATCGAGTTCAAGGCTTCGTTCAGCTTCTTCGGACTCTCGTGTCGGCCGGGTGTGTCGAGAAACAGGATCTGAGCCCCGTCTCTCGGGAGGATGCCGAGGATGCGGCTCCGCGTGGTCTGCGGTTTGGCGCTCACGATCGCGAGTCGCTGCCCAAGGATCGCGTTCATCAGGGAGGACTTGCCGACATTCGGCGGTCCCAATAGCGCGACGAATCCGGCGCGGAACTCCGACATCGTGTTCAACCCTCGTCCGGGTGCTCGTCGCACCATCGCGCGAGCGCCTGTCTGGCGGCGCGACGCTCGGCCGCGCGCTTGGTTCGACCGACACCGCTCGCCAGTGTCCGATCGCCGAGAAAGACCTCGACCGAGAAGCGCTCCTCGTCGCCGTCGACCTCGCTGTCGACGACGACGCGATAGGCCGGGAACGAGCCCTCTATGGCCATCACCCGCTCCTGGAGTTCGGTCTTCGGATCTCGACGCACGGGCGGCGCGTCCGCCGAAAGCGCGTCGCCGAAGGCGCGCTCGACGAAGGCACTCGCTGCAGGCAGCCCTCCATCGAGATAGATCGCACCGATCACCGCCTCCATGGCATTCTCGAGAATCGACGCCTTGTCGTGCCCGCCCGACTGTTGCTCGGTCTGCCCCAACTGCAACATCGATCCGAGGTCGAAGGAGCGGGCCAGCTTCGCGAGCGACCGGCCTTCGACCAGCGCGTGCAGTGTCCGACTGAGATCGCCCTCGCGCCAATCGGGCTGGGCGAGATACAGCGCGTGCGCCACCGTCAGGCCGAGCACGGCGTCGCCCAGGAATTCGAGCCGTTCGTTGTGCCCGGTCGTCTCGTGGTCTGACTCGTGCCCCGACTCGTCGGTCGCCGAATCGCTCTGCGAGCCGGCCCTCGCCACTTCGTTCGAATAGGAAGCGTGCCGAAGCGCGGTCTCGAGCAGCGACCGGTCTTCGAAGCGATGATCGAGTCGGTGCTCGAGTCGTGATAGCGACTCCGCCCGATCGCCGGGTCCGCTCACTTGTGTCCCTCGGCGATCCAGCCGCCGCCGATCACTTCTTCGTCGTGCTCTTCGTCGTAGAAGACCGCCGCCTGACCGGGCGCGACCGCGCGCACGGGCTCGTCGAATCGGACCCGCGCCGCATCCCCGTCGACCGCCTCGACCTCGGCGGGCACCGCGCCATGTCGATGTCGCACCTGCACCCGCACCCGACGGGGCGAGTCCGGCGCGTGGCCCGAGATCCAGTTGACCTGCTCGACGTGCGCACCGCGACAGTCGAGATCCGCGACGTCCCCGACGACGACGAGCCGCGACCCCGCGTCGAGCCGCACGACATACAACCGGCGGTCGGAGGAGATCCCGAGGCCGTGTCGCTGACCCACGGTAAAGCGATGGATCCCCGCATGGCGGCCGAGAACCTGGCCCGACTGGTCGACGATCTCTCCGCCGCGCTCCTTCGCCTCGGGTCGAATCTGCTCGACGACGTCGGCGTAGTTGCCCTCTGGCACGAAACAGATCTCCTGACTCTCCGGCTTGTCCGCCGTGCCGAGGCCGAGCCCTCGGGCGCGTTCGCGCACTTCGTCCTTGCTCATTTCACCGACGGGGAAGCACGCGCCACGCAGTTGTTCCTGGCTGAGTGAGAAGAGGAAGTAGGACTGGTCCTTCTCCCGATCTGCCGCTCGGCGCAGTCGGGCCTCGCCGGTCTCGGGATCGTGCGTGATGCGCGCATAGTGTCCCGTCGCCACGCGATCGGCTCCGAAGGCCTTCGCGCGTTCGAGCAGATGATCGAACTTGAAGCGCTTGTTGCAGGCGACACACGGGATCGGCGTCCGACCGGCGAGATACGAGTCGGCGAAGTCGGCGATGACTTCTTTTCCGAAAGCCTCGGCGTAGTTGGCGACGTAGAAACGGATCCCGAGATTCTCCGCGACACGGCGCGCGTCGTCGGCGTCCTCGAGTGAGCAACATCGCGATCCGCTCTCCGAGAGACGCATCGTGACGCCGATCGTCTCCGCTCCGGACTCGCTGACGAGCGCCGCCGCGAGCGATGAATCGACGCCCCCGGACATCGCCACCACGACCCGATCACTCATGGCGCCTCCGTCCCTCGAACTCTCGGCACGAGTTCGCCGAGCAGCGCGACGACGCGATCGATCTGGCTCTCGTCGACACCCCAGCCCACCGAGAATCGAAGACTGGCGCGCGCCTCCTCGGGCGTCCTTCCCATCGCCGTCAGCACCTTCGACGGTTCGATCGAGCCCGAATGACAGGCCGCACCGGCCGAGA
>Ga0315338_1000999_pt1 | contig 43669 bp, 29 predicted proteins | sample ASW8metaG_FD_204518 | JGI IMG/M metagenome (GOLD analysis project Ga0315338, IMG submission 204518) | Ammonia-oxidizing marine archaeal communities from Monterey Bay, California, United States - ASW #8 | ecosystem: Environmental > Aquatic > Marine > Coastal | place: USA: California | collected... | reverse complement strand
CACCGCCATTGCCTTGCTCATCATTATTCCGCTCATGGCGACGGATAATCTCCCGACCCCAGGCGGGATGTCGTCGCTCCTGGTGCTCCCGCCCCCGCCGTCGCCGCCGCCCCCCGCGGCGCCTCGGGTGAGAACTTCCTCCTCGCCGCCGACGGTGCGTACGTTCGACACCGTCGTGCCTACTTTCACCGCGCCCATCGAGATCCCGGATACGATCGCGCTCGACGACGGGCGAGGTGGTTTCGATGAGGTCGGCGTCCCTGGAGGCGTCCCGGGGGGAATTACGGAGGGGATCGTTGGACTGCCATCGTCACCGGCCCCGCCGGAGAAGGAACCCGCGCCGGTGCGAGTCGGTGGAGAGATTCGACAACCTCGCCGGACCCATCATGTCATTCCCGACTACCCGGAGATTGCACGGCAAGCCCGCGTAACGGGCATCGTGATTCTGGAAGCCGTGATCGATGCCACCGGACGCGTCGTCAATGTACGTGTGTTGCGCTCGGTTCCGATGCTGGACCAGGCCGCGATCAATGCGGTGCGGAAGTGGCGCTATGAGCCGACCCGCCTGAACGGTGTTCCAGTGCCGATCGTGATGACGGTGACGGTACAGTTCGTCAGCGGCGCTCGGGGTGGTGGATGTCTTGAGTGAACGCGGCGGGCCCCAATACCCCGGAAGGGAGCACTGGGACCCGCGCGTCCGCGCCGGTCTTCCTAGTAGCAGCGACGAACCAGGTCCGCCGAACCGCTGGAGCGGAGAATAGCAGCGAACGGGCGTCGCTCCTGTGACCTGCGTCGTAGGCGAAGGCCTACTGACAGTGTGGGTTTTCCCCCTCGTGACGCACTTGCGACACGCGACTGGGGCTTCGCTGCCTACTCTGTTTTGTCGGCCGGATGCTTCTTCATCTCAACGAGAACGATGACGATGTCCTCGTCCCCGAGGTTCTCCGTGACGTGCGCGGGTTGGCCGGTCGTCCAAAACGTGGACCGTGCGTCCCTATCGATTGGGATCGCGTCACCCTCGAGGGGAATGTTCTGTCCGTGCGCATCCGTTAGAAAGACGCCGTAGCCGATCCGATGCGCGTGGTGGGGCGTCTTCGTGCCGGGCGGATACGTCATCCGCACGACGCGCACCCATTCGTTCTCGAAATCGACCACGTGATGCTCTGGGTCCAATGCGACGGCGTCCGGCTCCGGCACCGGGACCTCTTCTCCGTCGAGATCGACGAGCTCGATGGAAATGTTCTCGATGTCATCAACGGCCGTTCCGCGATGCGTCGTCGCTTCTCCCCAGCTCGTGCTCCCGGCGACGAGGCTCGCCTCGAGTCCTTCACTGTCCTCGTCGGGATAAATGGTGACGCCCGCGTCGTTCAGGTAGACGGAAATGCGATCCCGGTGTGAGTGGCGCGCGCCTTGTGCTCCGGCGGGTAGGTTCTCTCGCAGGACGCGGACGTATTCATTCTCGAACTCGAGCGCGTAGTGCGAGGCGTCGGAGATGACCGGGTCGAGGAACGCGGCGGCACTCGAGGCGTCGTCTACCGCTGGCTCCGGTTCATTCGACTGACAGCCGAACACGGTTGTGAGCAGTAGTGGGGCGAGAGCGAGATAGACGATCCCTGTACCTTGACGCATCGTGCATCCTTTCCGAGCTGGTCTCAACGTTCCATCACTTCCACCGCCGGTTTCGACCGCAGAAAGATTCGCTTCAAGGTCTCGTTGTCGATGTCGTCGGCAATGGCCTCGACGTCGGATTCTGCGCGTGCGGCGAGCTCGGCCGCACGGGACTCCTCTCCGTTGTCGGTGCACCATGCGCTCAAGCGCGACGCGACCGGAAAGCCGATCGTCGGGCTCGCGAGCGATTCAGCTCGTGCGTGTGCCCGTTTCCAGCACTCCCCGGCGGCGGCGACGTCGCCGTGCTGCTGCGCGAGCCTCGCCTCGAGCGCGTGGCCGGCAACGATATATTTGGCCGACGACGTCTCGTTCGCGCGTTCCATCGCCTGGTCGCAGATGCGTTGAGCGTCCTCGAAGCGGCCGGCAGCGAAGTGGACTTCCGCTAGCATGTTGAGGAGTCGGACCATCCAGCGCCATCGATGAGAGCCGATGCCCTCTTTGTCGACGCGCTCGAGAGTAGGTTCGATCAGAGAGCGCGCCCGATCCAACTGGCCGAGGGCGAAGTAGTCGTGCCCGAGATCGATGAGAGCGCTCACTTCGACGTTCAGAACACCGGCCGCTTTGGCAAGAGCGAGGCCATTTTCGTGCAGCTCGATCGCACCGTAGAAGTCGCCGAGATCGCGGTGAAACCAACCGAGGCTATTGCACAAGCGACCCTCGATGAAGCGATTTTCGATCGCACGCGCTTTTTCGATACCGGAGGCTACGAGCGCGAACGCTTCCCGGTACCGACCGGCGCCCCAAGTAGAGAGACAAACGACGGCGCGATTGAAATGCTCTTGGAAGCTGTCGCGGATCTCGGCGGAAACGTCGACGCCTTCTTCACCGATCCGCTTCGCTTTCGCAAAATCACCTTGCCAGTAAGCTTGCTGTCCCAGGTGAAACAAGTTCTGGACGAGCGCGTGGTGATAGCCCTCCCGCCGGCAGATATCCGTCGAGCGTTCGAGCTTTTCGATCGCTTCTGGAAGCTGTCCCCGGGTCTCGTGGACGATGCCGAGTGTCGTGAGGCCTCTGGACAGTATGTTCTGATCGCCGGTGTCCTTCGTCAGGTCGAGTGCTTCCTGGGCGAAGGCCTCCATGACAGGAATCTGATCGTCGTCCATTTTGAGGAAGTGACAGTAAGCGAGCTGGCAAAGTGCTTCGGCCTCGTTGTGGACGTCACCCGCATCATGGGCGAGGCGTCGCATCTCGCCGAAATCGGCGATAGCGTCGTCGAAGCGCGTCAATGACATCGAGACCCGCCCGCGGCCCTCGAAGGTTCGCATGAGCTGTTCGTTCCGCTCGCCCGTCGCCGCTTCGTCGCTTTGCCGATGGGAGGCAATCGCATCGTTGTAGTACGCCATCGCCTCTTGAGACGCGTAGGCACGCCTCGCCTTATCTCCAGAGATCGACAAGTAGAACGACGCCTTGGCGAGCAGGCCGGCGTGCTCGAAGTGACGCGCGAGCTGAACGGACGCGTCCTCGGCTTTGTCGCCCAGTAGCGACTCGAGCGTCGCTCCGGTCTCTTCGTGAAGGTAGGACCGCTCTACGCGATCGAGGCTCTGATAGAGATATTTCTGAAACAGAATGTGCCGAAAACGGTAGACGGACAACCGCTGGCTCCCGGAGCGGCGGGTATCGAGAGCGCGCACGAGCTGGTGCTTCTTGTCCGCCTCGTCGCTCAGAAGCCGGATGATCTCCCGCTCGTCCATCCCCTCGATCTTAGCGATGACCTCGGCGGTGAGATCTTCTCCTTGAACGGCCCCGAGCGTAAGAACCCGTTTCAGCGAGTCGGGAAGCCGGCCGATACGCTCCGCGATCATCGCTTCGACCCGCGCCGGAAGCGCATCCCAGTCGATCGCCTGGGCGACGGTCTCTACACCGTCCTCGCCTTCGACCAGCATTCCTCGCTCGCGCAGGTCTCTCATGAGCTCTACCGCGAAGAGCGGGTGGCCTTTCGTCTGCCGAAACATGGCTTCGCGAAAGTCTTCGTCGAAATCGTTCGCCGACGTGTCGACGAGCGCGTCGATGAACTCCCGCCCGTCTTTCTCGCCCACCCGGACTTCGAAGTCGCCGTACTTCTGTCTCAATCGGTGCCGGGCGGCTTCTAGCGGGTGGGGCGACGTTCCGTTCGGCCCGACGAGGTCCGCCGGGCGGTAGCTCGCGGCCAGCATGATTCGGTAGCCGCCGATCCGCTCGCACAGATGGCAGAGCATGGCGATCGTGCCGGCATCGGCCCAGTGGATGTCCTCGAACATTAATAATAGAGGCCGTCGGCGCGACACCGCATTGATGAACTGCGCGAACTGATCGAGCAGCACGGCTTGCTGGACGTTGCCGCGATCGCCTTCGCGCTGTTTGCGACCGACGAGCTCACGGAGTCCTTCCGCCTCTGCGGCCGCGACACCGGATGGAGTGACTCGTGAGAGAAGGGCGGGGCCGTTGACGAGAGTACCGATGAGCTCGGGACTCTCGGTCACGAGCGCTTTGAGCGCGGCCGGTAAGAGCTGCCAGAGGCGGAGCGCGTCTTCCCGCTGCATCGCTCGGGCTTCGCGTCTCGCTTGAACGTCGCCCGTGAGCAAATCGATTAGCTCCCGGATAGGAAGGTAGGGGTCGCCGCTACCGGTCTGAGCGTTGCAGTGGCCGACCGCCACGACGAGCTCCTCGTGCACTTGTTGGGCGCGCACCGCCAGCTCCTGCATGAGGGACGTCTTCCCGCTGCCCGGCTCGCCGGTGATGAAGACGAGTTGGCCTTCGCCATCGAGAGCTTTGTCGAGCTTTTCCAGCAACGCGCGCGACTCGGCCTCGCGGCCCACGAATAGAGGTCTCGACCGCTCGTCGCGGTCATGGGCGTCGTGGAGGAAGCTCGGGAGCGCGGTCGTCGCCGACGCAACGTCGCTTGAGGATTGCTCCGTCGTGACCATGAGAGCACGGTTGTGAAGGGACCGGAGCTTCTTTGCGACCTCCGCGGTGGAGCCGAATCGTTCCGAGGGGTCTTTGCTCAACAGCCGGGTCACGAGTGACTCTAGTGGCTCCGGCACCATCCGGTGGAGCGAGATCGGTTCCGGAGTGGCTTCCATGATTGCGGCTATCCGCTGCGGCATGGATGGACGTTCGAAGGGTCGCTTCCCGGTCGCCATCTCGTAGAGAATCGTGCCCAGTGAGAACTGATCGGAGCGTCCGTCGACGCCGACACCGGCAAGCTGCTCAGGAGACATGTACGCGACGGTGCCGATGATGATCCCGGTCTCGGTGATCTGGCGCTCGAGCGTGGGGCTATCCGCACCCGACTCCGAGGCGCCCGTCAGCTTGACGAGCCCGAAGTCGAGGATCTTCACGAGACCCTCTTCGGTGATCATGAGGTTCTCGGGCTTCAGATCGCGGTGCACAATGCCTTCGCCGTGCGCTTTCGCGAGGCCCTCGGCGATCTGCGCGCTCACGCGAAGGAGGTCTTGAACCTCCAGCGGCCCGTCGTCGAGCTTGTCGCGGAGCGTCACGCCGGCGACGTGCTCCATCACGAGATACTGAACGCCTTCGTGGAGGCCAATCTCGTGAATAGTAATAATGTTGGGGTGATTCAAGCCTGACGCGGAACGGGCCTCACGTTGAAACCGTTCGATCCTCGAAGGATCCGACGTCAAGTCGTCGCGCAGTACCTTGATCGCGACGTCTCGGCCGAGATCGAGGTCCCGCGCTCGGTAGACCGCACCCATGCCGCCTTTACCGAGAAGAGAAACGATCTCGAACGACCCGATGCGGGTGAGGGGTGCGAGCTCCATGATGTGGTGTGCCGCCCGCCCTAGCTGGGCGACTCGTCATTCATCGTAGTGCCCGGATCTTGAGACTGTCAAGGTTGGGTGTCGCTCACGTGAGGCCCGCTCTTAGAAACGGAAACGGATACCGAACGAGGGGAGGAGAGGAAACCCTTCTGCGGGAACGGCTCGGATCGCGGGCATGTCGGACGTCGGATCATGTTCGAGATGTGACTCGATGCGCACCGCGTTGTCGCGGTTGAGGGCATTGATGACCTCGAAATAGACCTCGAAGTCACCCGATTCGCCACCGGGGCGCCAGGTGCCTCTCAGGTCGACGCGCGCGTAGAAGGGAAGCCTCGCTTCGTTGAGGTTATCGGTGCCGCCGAGGTCGGTCTCGTAGATGTAACGACCTTCGCTATCTGTCTCGGGGATGAGTCGGTCCGGATCCGTCGGGCTCGGGGTGGCCGCGACGCGCAGCCCAAGCGGGCTCGTATAGGGAAACCCCGATGCCAGCCGCGCCGTGGCTGCGAGCGTCCACTTCGTCGCGAATCGGTAGTTGGCGACGAGATTCAGGGAATGGCGACGGTCGTAGTCGAAGGCGTAGCGACGCTGGTACGCGTCTCGCTCCGCGCGGCTGAAGGTGTAAGAGAGCCAGCCCGCCAGCTTGTCGCTCGCGGCGCGCGGCTCCTTCTTCACGAAGACGTCGAAGCCGTAGGCGCTCCCGCCCGCGTCGTTCTCGGGGCGGCTCGTGATAATCGGATCGGTTGGGATGCTTCCCCGAAGCTCGGGCGGAAAGTCATAGCTCGCGATCCTCTCGAGTCGCTCGCGATCCGTCTCCAGCGCACCTACGATCAAGTCGTCGTAGTCTTTGTAAAAGCCTTCGACGCGTGCGGAGATCGCGGGAGTGACCTGACGGGCGAAACCGACGATGAAATGGGTCGACGCTTGATGGGCGAGATCGAGCGCTGCCGCGTCGGTGAGATCGATGAAGAAGTCCGACTGGATCAGCTTCTCGTAGCCGGGGCTTTGCGTGTACCGCCCGACGGCACCCTTGACGCGTGTCTTCGGATCGAGCTGGAACGTCGCTTGAAACCGAGGTGAGAGCGTCGCTCGGCGGTTGGCTTCGGCCCAATCGAAGCGGATGCCGGGGCTTATGGTCCACCTCGTGCCGACGGCGATTTGATCTTGAACGAACGCGCCCACGCGGTTGGACGCGAGCGCCGACTCGACGAAATCCGGGAGTCCGACCCCGCCCCGGATGCTCGAGCCGTTGGCCTCGGACGTGTTGCGGTCGCCACTCGACTCGAACTTAAGCTCGGTGTCGAGGCGGTGGAGCTCGAATCCGGTCTCGAGAAAATGATGATCGCTTGCGAGAAAAGAGAGCTCTTGACGCAAGGTCACGTCCTCGACCGTTAGAAAACGATCGAACTCGATGCGGCTGATGCCGAACGCGCCGTCATCATCGGGAGCGTTGGAGCGTTTCGAGTCGTTTTGTACCTGCCCGTTCAAATCGAGACCGTCACGGTTGCGGTACCAGGAGAGGACCGTGCGCGAGCTGCCCCGTTCACCAATGGTCGTATCGTAGGCCGCTGACACGAGGTCGTTTCCCGCGTCATTTATGATCGTTCCGAAGTCGTCCGGCTCCGCGTCGTCCTCGAATGTGAAATTGGTGTTCTCACGACTTCGCATCGCGAACAATGAGAGCGTGCCCCGACCCACGTCGAGGTCGACCTTCCCCTGGAGATCGGCGAAGGAAGGGAAGTCCTCATTAGTAATTCTGTCGGCGACGAGGTCGTAATAGGTGCGGCGTGCTGTGAACAGCCACGAGCCGGTCGTCGAGCCGGGCAGAGCCCCCTCGAAGACGAGGTTGGCATCGGTGAAGCTGGCGGCGACGGATCCGGAGAATTTGCGGGCGCGTGTGCCCGGTCGGTTCTCGACGATGAGGATGGACGAGAGCCGGTCTCCGTATTTTGCGCTGAACCCGCCGGCGGTCAGCTCGAAGAAGTTGACGGTCTCGGGGTTGAAGGCACTCGTCAGTCCGAATAGTCGGAACGGGTTGTGCACTTCGACGCCGTCCATCATCGTCAGATTCTGATCGGGCTCACCCCCTCGCACGCTGAGGCGGCTTCCGAAGTCCTCCGTCGCAGCGACACCGGCAAGCGTCTGGACGGTCCGGAACACGTTGTCGAGGCTCCCGGCGACACGCATCACCTCTTGTGGACCGACGGGCTCCGCCGAAGGCTCGCGAGACTTCGGGCTAACTGCTCGGACCTCGACGTTCTCCTCGAATGAGCCCACGGCGAGAAGGGCGATCTCGACCTCGCGCAACAGGTCCGGCGTCGCTTCGAGCGAAAGCGTGTGCTCGAAATATCCGTCTGCGGTGAAGGAGAGGTTCCAGGTGCCGGGAGGGAGCTCGAGTGTGAAACCGCCGTCGTCGCTCGTCTTCGTCCGAAATCCGTCCGTCGATACGATCGCATTTCCGACGGGCTCGAGTGAAGTCGCGTCGATCACCCGCCCTTTCAGTGTTCCCGATTGCGGCCAGATCGCGGGAGAGATCGAAAGCGCGACCAACAGGAGGCCGAGTGAGCGTGCTGCAGTTCCGTGATGACGATTCAAGCAAACCTCGGTACTGAGACCTTAGCGCTCGGATCCTCCTTCCGCCAATCCGCGCGCAATCGACCGTCGCTCGAGCTTGCCGATGGCCGCCTCGAGGCGAGAGCAGTCGAGCCGGGGGCGCGCGTCCGCCGACGTGAGCGCGAGCTCTGCGTCCTTCGCGTGACCGACGGCCCGGTAACGAAAACTCGGATGGGTCCGCCCCACGAGAGCGAGGAGCTCCGCTAGTGAGATCTCGGCGGGCCCGTCGAGGTTAAAGGTGTCCTCGCTGAGTCCGTCGGAGAGCGCGAGGCGCAGCAACGCTCCGGCCGCGTCATCGACGTGAAGGAACGCTCGCCGGTGCTCGAGCCCGTGGACGTCGAAGGGCTTCGGGTCGTCCGCTCTTCGTGCGAGCCGTGTGGGGAGGGACAGTCTCGTACGGTGCGGGCTGGGCTTTTCCATCGGACCGTACACCGCGCCCAGACGGCAAATAGCGAGAGACGTACCGGTCAGAGCCGCGGTTTCACGGCACAGCGATTCGCCCACGCCTTTACTGATCGCGTAGGGCCCTCGACCTCGTAGCGGGTGGGTTTCTCGTATCGGCGCGCTGTCCGCGGGAGCGCCGTATACGGCGCTCGAGCTCACAAAGACGAATCGCTCGAGGTGTGGGCCGCATGCGGCCGCGAGGAGGTTCGCGGTGCCGTTGACATTGACGTGTTCGATCTCCTCTTCCGATCCTTGTGTTACCGCGGCGGCGTGGATGACCGTATCGAAGTCTCGCGCGGCGACTTCGCGCTCGACGTCCGAGCGGTTGCGAATATCGGCGTCGAGCCGCGCGACGACGTGTCCGAGAGCGCTCGCCTCGTGGGCGATACTAGCACCCACGAAGCCGCGCGCGCCGGTGACGAGGATTCGAAGGCTCACAGCCGTCGCTCTTGCACGGGTTTAGGATAGCGATTTAAACTCGTCCGAGGAAGGAGCCCTTATGAAGACTCTTTTTGCGCTCTTGATGGTGCCTGCGTTGGCGGTCGCTCAGAAGCCGACGGATGGCAAGGTAAAGATGCACGTCAGCGCCGGCGACGCGGGCGTTTACAAAGGTTTTCAGCAACGCACTCCGGATCTCGAGGAGTCGGCACGGCACGTCCGGCTGAGAATCGGGAAGTCGGATTGGGTAGAGTCGACGAACAATATCGAGGAGTCAGATATCCAAGTGGTCGTCCTGGGCCATCGGGAGGATCCGGATAAGGGGATTGCGATCGGCTACACCATCGATGCCGGCGCCTATAAGACGGAGGACGAGATCTTCGACGCCAGCGAGGACGCGACCATTCGTGGCGGCGCAGCGCGCGATGTCCGCAGCGGTACCGACGTGTCGGCTCAGAAGAGCAAAGCGTCCTATGAAGATATCGCGGTACAGTTCGCGGATCAGTTGAGCTATTTCTGCGAGCAAAACTACCAGCGGATTGTTGCTCAGCGTCAGTAGAGGGAGTGTGCTGGGCCTTTTTCCGGCAAGCGTGTACCGCCGCGGGCTAGAGGCGGTCGTCTGCGCCGGTACAGTAGGTATTTCCGCGGGGGCGGGCGCTCAGGAGCCGGCGGCCGTCGAGTATTTCGAGGAGCGGGTCCGTCCGCTCCTCGCCGACCATTGCGTCGCGTGCCACAACCCGGCGATCCTCGAGGGCGGTCTGGACCTGACGAGCGCGGCGGGATTTCTTTCCGGTTCGACGACCGGAGCCCTCGTGGATCTCGACGAGCCGGATGCGTCCCGACTCTTGCGCGCCGTCTCCTACGAAGAGCCGATCAAGATGCCGCCGTCGGGACGTCTGAGCGCGGAGGAGATCGCTTCGCTCGAACTCTGGGTGCGCGCGGGCGCGCCGTGGCCCGGTAGCTCGGCTACGGCGTCTCGCACGACGAGCGCCGAAGCCCGAAGCGAAGGGTTTACCGACGAAGAGCGAGATCACTGGGCCTTCCAACCCCTCTCGGATGCGTCGCCGCCGGATGCCGGTGTTGGCTGGGCGCGCAACGACATCGACCGTTTCATCGCGGCGAAGCTCGATGAGTCCGGCCTCACGCCGGCCCCGGCAGCGGATCGGCTGAGCTTGCTGCGGCGGGTGACCTACGACCTCACCGGCCTCGCGCCCACGGAGGACGAAGTTCTGGCGTTCGTCGCGGATGACACCGCCGATGCCTATGAACAGGTCGTGGAGCGCTTGCTCGCCTCCAAACATTACGGAGAGCGGTGGGGACGCCACTGGCTCGACGTCGCACGCTACGCCGACTCTACCGGCAACGACGAAGACCACCGCTATCCCTACGCCTGGCGCTACCGCGACTACGTTATCTCGGCATTCAACGAAGACCTACCCTACGACCAGTTCGTTCGCGAGCAGATCGCGGGGGACCTTCTTCCGTCCACGGACCCGACGGATGCGCCTGGCGTGAACCGGCGAGGGATCGTCGCGACAGGTTTTCTCGCGGTGGGGCCCAAAGCGCTCGCCCAGCAAGACAAGAAGAAGATGCTCTACGACGTCTATGACGAGCAGCTCGACGTCGTGTCGAAAGCGTTTCTTGGGCTCACCGTCACCTGCGCGCGGTGTCACGATCATAAATTCGATCCCATCCCGACGCGTGACTACTACTCGATGGTCGGCATCTTCGCTTCCACTCAGAGCTTCGCCGATTCCACGACGCACGTTGCGAAGCTCCTCTATCGCCCGCTCGGCTCCGATGAAGAGTACGAGCGCTACCGCTTGCATCGAAATCGTGTGCTGCACAAACGCGCGGATGCCGACCGGATCTCCGATCTCGAGGTCGAACGTCTGAACGCGTCCCGGGTGCCGGAGATGAGTAGCTACATGGCCGCGGCGCGACGGGTCTACGAAGGTGGCGAAGACGCGATCGACGTAGCGCGAAGCGGAGGCCTCGAGCTCGGGCTCCTCGAGAAATGGGTCGACTACTTGAGGCCCCGGACGATCCTGCGACCACACATGACTCGGTGGCACGAAGCGCGGCCGGACGAGGTCGAGGAAGTAGCCGCGGGCTATCAGGATCGCGACCAAGCCCGGGTCGCGGAGTGGGACGAGAAAATCGCGGCTCGGTGGAAGGCGATCGAGGTGTTGCGGCCGGAGATGGACGAGCCTCCGCCCCGGCGTCCCGAAGTCCTCGAAGGGACGGACCGCTTTTTCTACGACGTTCACTTCGCGAAAGGCGGTCCGTTGGCCGTGGCCGCGTCGGAGCGCGAGCGGTTCTTCCGCGAAGAGGCGCTCGAGTCCCTTCGGCGCGTGGACGAAGAGCTCGTAGCACTGTCCGGATCCGCGCCACCGACTCCCGATATGGCGTGCTCCGTCGCGGAGGGAGAGCGGGTCGCCCAGAAGGTTTTCCTGCGCGGCGACTATCGCAACGAGGGCCCGCCGGCGCCTGCCGGCTTCCTGTCGATCTTGACCGAGGGCGACGGGTCACTTTCGGACAGCGCGGGTAGTGGGCGTCTTCCTCTTGCTCAGTGGGTGACACAGCCGGATAACCCGCTGACCGCACGTGTCATGGTGAACCGCGTGTGGCAGTGGCACTTCGGGCAAGGGCTCGTCCGCACGGCGAGCAATTTCGGGAAGATGGGTGAGCCTCCATCGCATCCCGAGCTTCTCGACTATCTCGCAAAACGGTTCATCGACTCCGGGTGGTCCGTCAAGCAGCTCCACCGTCTCATCCTCGACTCGCAGACCTATGGGAGTGCGAGCGCGATTTCTCGAGCGTCCTTCGAGAAGGATCCGGAGAACCGGCTACTGTCGCACTTCAACCGCCGCCGGCTCGATGTCGAGGAGATCCGCGACGGACTCCTCGCGATCTCGGGCGTCCTCGACGACACGATGGGCGGAACGCTCGACGAGGGCACCGGAACCGATCTCGAGAACAGCGACGACCGCTTGAGCCTCGACCCCGCCGCGGTCCGACGTCGCATGATCTACTTGCCCTTGAGACGCGCGAACCTTCCGACGCTCCTCGGGCTGTTCGATTTCGGAGATGCGGTGAACTCCGTAGCGCAGCGAGCGAGGACGAACGTTGCTCCACAGGCGCTGTTCATGATGAATAGTGAGTTCGTCGCGGAGCGGTCTACGGAGCTTGCCTCGCGTTTGCTCGCTCGAAGTGCCGGCCAGTCCGACCGACTCCACGCCGCGCACCTCGCCATCTTGAACCGGCCCCCGCGCGCCGACGAGCTCGAAGAAGGATCAAGCTATATCGAGAGATTCCAGCGTCGGTTTCGCGGTCCTTACGCGGAGCGCCAGGCATGGGCGAGTTGGAGCCGCGTGCTCATCGCATCCAACTCTTTCATCTACGTGGACTGACGCCAACGAGAAGGAGCACATAGCGTGTACAGACCCGATGCGCTCGAGCGCGGACACCATCGCCGGCGCGTGAGCCGGCGGGGACTGCTCCGCGGTGCCGCCTATGGATTCGGGATGTTCGGTCTCGCCGACTTGCTCGCGGAGCGCACGGTCTCGGCGCAAATCGAGGGGCGTCCGATGGCGCCCCGCGCGAGTCACTTCGAGCCCCGCGCGAAGCGGGTGATCTTCTTGTTCATGCACGGCGGGCCTTCTAGTATCGACAGCTTCGACCCGAAGCCCCGCTTGGTGAGAGACCACGGGAAACCCTTGCCGATCCGACGTCCCTTGTCGTTCGACGACGAGCACCCCGCCGGACCGTTGATGAAACCGCTCTGGGATTTTCACCCCGGTGGTCAAAGCGGCATCCCGGTAAGCGATCTGTTTCCCGAGGTCCGGAAAGTAGTCGACGAGCTCTGCGTGATCCGCTCCATGGTGGGCGAGGGTGTGGATCACGGGGCCGCGCTCCTTCAAACCTTCACGGGAACGAGCACCTTTACACGGCCCAGCATGGGTTCGTGGACGGTGTACGGTCTCGGGAGCGAGAACCAGAACCTTCCGGGTTTCGTCACCATCAAACCGACTCTGTCTCACGGGGGTGCGAAGAACTGGAGCTCGGCATTTCTTCCCGGCGCCTTTCAGGGCACGGCGATTGGGCATGCAGGGATGGAAGTGGAGGCGCTCGCGCGAGAGCCGATCGAGCATCTCCGGAACGATCGCGACAGCGACGAGCAGCAGCTGTTCGAGCGGGAAATGCTCGAGAGTATCAACCGTCGGCACCAGGAGATGCGGCAGTACGACCCGGAGCTCGAGGCGCGGATACAGTCGTTCGAGCTCGCCGCGCGCATGCAAGTCGAGGCACCGGAGGCGTTCGAGGTGGAGCGAGAGTCGGAGGCGACGAAAAAGCTCTACGGTCTCGATGACGCGATGACGGCCGATTTCGGGTGGCAGTGTCTTCTCGCGCGGCGTTTGGCCGAGCGTGGGGTCCGCTACATCCAGTGCACCCATAGCTATAAATGGGACCAGCACACGAACCTCTACTCGCTTCATAGCCGGAACGCGCGAGAAGTGGACGTGCCGATCGCGGGGCTCATCCGGGACCTCAAGTCACACGATTTGCTCGATGACACGCTGGTCATTTGGGCCGGAGAGTTTGGCCGCACACCCGTCTCCGAGGGCGGCGACGGGCGTGATCACAACCCGTACGGCTATAGCATCTGGATGGCGGGCGGCGGCGTCAAAGCTGGACACGTTTACGGCGCGACGGACGAGATCGGCTACCACGCGGTGGAAGACCGTATGCATATTCACGATTTTCACGCGACGGTGCTGCACCTTCTCGGCCTCGACCACAAGCGTCTGACCTACCGTTTCAGCGGACGCGACTTTCGTCTGACCGACGTTGCCGGCGTCGTCGCCGAAAAAATTCTCGCCTAGTCGAACCTCCTCGCTCGCTGCCTCGCGGCTGATAGGATCGCCGGAAAGGAGAGTCTCATGAGCGCCTATCTGGTTTGCATGGTCCGCGTCGATGATGCGGAGACTTACAAGAAGTACACCGCGAAGACGCCGGGCTTCATCACGAAACACGGGGGGAAGTTTCTCGTACGAGGGGGAGAGGTCGAGACGGTCGAAGGACCGGAGTTCAAAGACCGGCTCGTGCTCGTGGAGTTTCCCTCGGTCGAGCACGCCAAGACGTTCTATCACTCGCCCGAATATCAAGAAATCGTGAAGTACCGGCATGATTCGTCAGAGGCAACGTTCCTGCTCGTCCCCGGCGTGGCCGGTGACGGGAGCGCACCTGCCGATTCCGTCGTCCCCTCCGGCTAGCTCGCGTGGGCTGTTCGCCGCTTCTTGGGTCAAATCTCCAGCGGCTCGAATATACTTGACATCACTATACTTGTCTAAAGTATAGTGACGCATGGAGTCGTTGCGACCGGTCGAGTTTCACGTACTCCTGGCTCTAGCGCCGGGTCCGTCCCATGGCTACGCTCTCGTCGGTCGAATCGCCGAGGAGAGTGAGGGCCGATACCGGGTTCTGCCCGGGAACCTCTATGCGGTGATCCGGCGGCTCGCGGATGACGGGCTCGTCCGTGAGAGCGCCCGCCCCCCGGCCGACGGCGAAGACTCGCGTCGTCGCTATTTCGAGCTCACGCCTTCAGGCCGGAGTCTCTTGGCGCGAGAAGCCCGCCATATGGAACACCTCGTCGAGCGACTCCGCGGACTTCAGCACGCGAGTGAGGAGACGAGCCACTCGTGAGTGCGCATGGGCTGTACCGACTGCTCCTGAAGGCTCTACCGCCTTCGCTCGAGCGAGATTACGGGGAGCAGATGGCGCTCCTGTTCGAAGAGTTGGACCGCGAAGCCGGAGCGACCGGAAAACGCTTCGCACGTTCTCGACTACTGCTACGAGCCGCTCTCGACATCGGCCGTAGTGCCCCACGGGCGTGGAGATGGGAGCTTCGCCGGCGCCGGCGTCGGCGATATTCGGAGAGAAAGCGAGCGTGGCCGATGGGTGTCCTTTCGACCTTCAAGCATGACAGCACAATGGCAGTCCGGCTGCTGACGAAGCAAAAGGCATTTACCCTCGTGGCGGCGACGACCTTAGCACTCGGTATCGGTGCCAATAGTGCGATCTTCAGTGTCGTCTACGGCGTGTTGTTACGACCTCTTGGCATGGAGGACGCCCCTTCACTCGCCGTCGTCACCCTTCATCGCAACAACTATCCGGGAGATGTCTCCGGCTTCTACCCGAAATATCTCGATGAGCTCTCGGGCATGCTCGAGGGGCAGGACCCGTTCGGCGCATTCACGAGCTACCTCTACGACTCGGTCACGCTCGAGCAGGGGGATACGGTCGTAGAGATCGGCAGCACCCTGATGGTGGATGCCGACTTTTTCGACGTGATGGGCGTTCGGCCTATCCTTGGACGCACCTTTGCGTCCGACGATATCGTGCCCCGCCAGCGCGGTGTCGTTTGCGTCTTGAGTGAAGCGCTCTGGCAGCGCGCGTTCGGCGGAGATCCGGGAATCATCGGCAGAGAGATCATGCTCGATGAGCGCGCGGTCACCGTCGTCGGTGTGATCCCGGCTCACTTACCCCTGCCGGATGCGGGGACGGAGCTATGGATCCCGCAAGATTGGGATCTCGAGGACCGCTCGCTGCTCGGCCGCATCGCTGTGTTCCTCCGCTTGACCGATACAGGATCGTTCACGGTCGCCGAGACCCAGCTAGCGGAAACCGCGTCGTTCCTCGGTCCGAACTACGGCCGGATGGAGGACTATACGATCACGCTGTCGCCCTTTCGCGAGAACCTCGTGGGTAACGTGCGTCCTGCGATCATCCTCGCCGCCGCGGCCGTAGGACTGATTCTTCTCATCGCCTGCGCGAATACGGCGAACTTGACGCTGGCGCGGGCGGCGATGCGGGGCGAAGAGATCGCGACCCGCCGAGCGCTGGGCGCCAAGTGGACGCAGCTCGCGAGCCAACTCTTGACGGAGAGTGTCGCCCTCTCGGCGCTGGGAGGTCTGCTCGGACTCGGGCTTGCCTTCGCGTTCCATCGAGCGCTCCTCGAGGTCGTTCCGGCCTATCTTCCGCGCTTGACCGACGTGCGTCTCGATGCACCCGTCCTCGTGTTCACCCTGGGAGTGAGTGTCGCGACCGGTCTGTTGTTCGGACTCGCGCCTCTCGCGCACCTCTCCAATCGAAAGCCCGGCTCCGCGTCGCGAGGCTCCTCGACGCGTCACACCGGGCGTCGAGGTTGGCTTGCCGACGGACTCGTCGTGTCTCAGCTCGCACTCTCCGTGATGCTGCTCGTGGCCGCGGCGCTTATGGTGCGCAGCTTGAGCGAGCTGCGCGGGCAAGAGCTGGGCTTCGACCCTGAAGGCGTCGCCGGCGCGCGCATCTTTCTGGACGAGTCGACCTACTCGGACGATGCGCTCGAGGGTGCCTACTTCCGAGAGCTCTTGGGACGGCTCGAGTCGCATCCCCAGATCGACAGCGTCGGGGCGAGCTCCGGGCTTCCGCTCGACCCGGTGACGATCGACTATGACTTGCCCTATGCGATCCCCGGCCACGAGAGCCCTCCTGATGAGGTCCGGCAAGCTTTCTTTCGCACCGTGACGCCGGGCTATCTCGAGACGATGCGCATCGGGTTGAAGTCGGGACGCACCTTCGATAGCGGCGATCGAGTGGATACTCTGAAAGTGGCGATGGTGAACGAGACCTTCGCGGCGCTGGGCTGGCCGGGTGTGGACCCCGTGGGACGGAGCTTTTCGATCTACGACGGACGTCAAGAGCTTCAAGTCGTGGGCGTCGTCGGCGATGTCCACTTCCGTTCGCCGGGTTCGAGCTACAAGGCCGAATTCTTCGTGCCTCACAGCCAGTTCACCTACGGAGCAATGACCGTGGTGGCGCGCTCGTACGACCCGAGCCGAGCCGCCCAGCTGATCGCCGCCGAAGCCGTGGCGTTGAACCGTCGGCAACCCGTCAACAGTACGTTTACGCTGCCGATGCTCCTCGCCGGTACGCTTTCTACTGACCGTTTCTTGACGCTGTTACTGGTGCTCTTGGGCGTCCTGGCACTCGTAATCTCGTCTGCCGGTGTTTACGGCGTCTTGTCTTACTGGGTGAATCAGAGCCGTCGCGAGATTGGTGTGCGGATGGCGTTCGGCGCGTCCGTCCACGCAGTGATCGGCTATGTCATGCGCCGTGGGCTTGCCCTCACGAGCGCCGGCGTCCTACTTGGATTGGGCCTAAGCGTTGCTCTCGGGAGGTTCCTCTCGCGATTCTTGTTCGGGGTCGGCTCGACGGACGCAATCGCGATCGTCGCGGGGGTCGGTGTTCTCGTCGTCAGCGCGGGCCTTGCCATGTGGATGCCTGCGTGGCGCGCGGCCCATCTGGACCCGATGCGCTCGCTACGCACCGAGTGATCGAGTGATGCGAGCATCCTCCTCGGAAATGGGGCTCCCGGACTCTTAGGAGTCTCTTCGACTCGGTGCCTTGCTCGAGTGATAGCCTCGGAGCGTTCAGGCCTTTGAAAGACGAGCCGGGATCACAAACCCCGCCGACTGGGTTTCTCACCTCCTGCTCGCATTCCGGGCTTACTCACCGTGCGTTACAGGAGGCCTTAAATTCTCCGGTGGCATATCGCCTCCTTGAATCAAAGCCTGGAATTTTTATATACCCGAATCGATGGCATGTCAACGGAATTCGAGCGGTGATGCGACCTCGACATTAGTGGGTCATCGCGTACATCAAGATATTGATTCCGACCGGATAAGCCTTGAGAGAGAAACGGTAGAAGTACTCGTCCTCTTCGGCTTCGCGCTCCCATCCGTCGGCGATGTCGGTGTTGTGTGTCATGACGACCATCAGCCGGCCGCCCCTGTCGAAGATTCCGCGAAGGTGAGGCTCGGCGGTCTCGAATCCGCGCTCCGAGGTGCCGGCGCCTCCGGAGCGACGCCAATGGTGGATGGAGGGAATCTGGGGTACTTCGCGGATGGTGTAGAACGTACGAAAGAGGACGTTGTCGAGCGGGACGTCAACGATCGGGAACTCGCCGGGCGGGAGCACTTTCCCAATCTCTCGCGCCCAGTGCTCCCATGCGAGCTCGCCCCAGAAGTCATCGACGTAGAGCACGCCGCCGCGGAGCAAGTAGTCACGTAAGCGCGCCTGCTCGTCGGGAGTGAATCCTACGGTCCCAACATCGGACATGAACACGAAGGGATATTCGTAGATCGTGTCGTCCATGAGCGTTACGACGACGTGCTCGGGCGCCCCATCGCCGTCTCGGCGGATCGAGGCGGATGTGAGCTGCGACCAGCGCGTCATGAAGTTGATGTCAGAGTAGGGGTAGTCGGTGTTCCAGCCGTAGCCGGACGGCTCGCCGCGCACGCTCTGGTAGAGAATACGGCAGAAGCTAAAGAGGTCTTCGGAGGGGCTGCCCGGCTCGGCAAAGCGGGGAGGCACGCGGTTCCACCACCCACGGCCTTGCGCAAAGGTGAGCGACACGGCCGCGAGCACCAGCGCAATCACAAAAAGGGCCGCTAGCGAGCGGCTCATAAGGCAGCCAGGCGCATTCGCATCGCAGAAGAGACCCTCTTCGCAATGATACGGATTGCGACGTTAGAAATCGAGCTCGATGAGGGCTCGATCCTTGGCGGTTCCCGACAGCCGAGATCCTAAGAGGGCGATCCGCATTTGCCACCCGTATTTGTCGATGAACGGCCGAAGACCGAGCTCACGGGTCGCCGAATCCTCGACGAGCCGCGCCTTTGCGTCGACCCACTCCCCGGTCACGCCGCCGCGCATGTCGCAGGGCGCGACGCGCACGTTGCCGTTGTTGCGGATGCGCTTCACTTTACCCGAGGTGCCGTTCGTATAGATGACGGATTTGCCGCGCTCGTCGATCGCGATCCAGACCGGAGTGCGCACTTCACGGCCGTCCTTCTTGAACGTCGCGAGGCTGACATAGCGCTCGCTCGAAATGCCGGACATCACGTCATGACCCGTGCCCACGTCAGGGGTCGCCTACTCTTCGGAGTCGAGCCAGCTCTTGAGAGTCGCCGCTTGCTCCGTGCGACCGCCCGATTCGAGGGCGCTCGCGGTGGTCTGGACGAGCTCGTGGATGTCGGGCCTCGAGACGTAGGATCGTACGTGCTCCGGTCTCAAGCTTCCGCGGATCCATTCGAGGATCTCGGCGGAGCGGGCGTGCGCGTCGATCGACTCTTCGCTCCGTCCGAGCGCTTCGAGCGAATGCCCCACGGTCTCATAGGCCTGCATCAAAATCGGCCGACCGTCGAAGTCATCCGCGATGCTGATGGCTTCGAGCGCGGTCTCGCGTGCTTTCGCGGCGTCGCCCTGCACGAGGTAGACGTTGGCGAGCGCGACCGCGGCTTCCGCGACGAGCGGCCGGAGGCGGGCGTCGGCGGCTTCCGCTCTCGTCCGTTCGAGCATTCTCTCGGCATTCGGTAGCTTGTCCTGAGCAAGAAATAGCTTGCCGAGCGCGATCCGGGACGCGACCGCGACTTCTTTTTGCCCGCTCAGGTTCGCACGGACGTTGGCTTCTTCGTAGGCTTCGGCGGCCTCGTCCTGCTGCCCTCGAAGATCGTAGAGTCTCGCTCGTCCGAGATAGACGCTCGGGAGCAGGTCTTGCGCCTCGGCACCATGAGCGACGTGCTCCGCCTCCTCTAGCTCCGCCTCGGCATTATCGAGCAATCCCACATGGATCATGAGCTGGCCGAGAGGAGCCTTGACTTCGGCGATGTCGTGCTCGTTGTGGAGCTCAGCCGCGATCTCGACGCTTTGTTCGAGTGAAGAGAACGCGTCGGCATAGCGCCCTTGCATCGCGTAGATGTCGGCGAGGTTTTGGTGCATGATCGACACGCCGACGAGATCGTGAATCTCGCTCGAGATGGCGATTCCCTCGATGAACGCGGTGACGGCTTCCGGGTAGAGCCCTTGTGCTTTGCGAACGGCCGCAAGGTGTCCGAGGTTGATGCTCCTCTCGAGGTCGTCGTCGATCTTCTCGAGATAGCCTTGAGCGCGCTCCAGGTAGACAACCGCGTCGTCGTAGCGGCCCATCAAGCGGTAGATGTTGGCGATATGGTCGAGCTTGTTCGCCAAATCCAGCTCGTCTTGCGAATCCATCTCGATGCGGAGTGAATCGCGAAACGCTTGAAGGGACTCGTCGAGTCGACCCGCGAGCTGGAACGTCATGCCGAGATTCGTGAGCGCACCCGACTCCATCTTGGGATTGCGCATGTCGCGCGCGATCTGGATGGCCTGGCGGTTGAGACGTACGGCCTCGTCGACATCGCCCTTGTTCAAGTGAACCCCGGACATGTTGATGAGCGTAATGGCGCGTCCGCCGTCATTGCCGGATTCGGTCCGAGCTTCGAGGGAGAGCTCGAGATGAATGAGGGCGGTGTCTAGCTCGCCGATCTCTCGATGGGCCACGCCTAGGATCGACTGGAGCATGCCGAGGGCTTCAGGGTCGTCGTCGAACTGCCCGGTCTCGAGTGCTTGCTTGAGGATCCGGATCGCACCTTCCGAGTCGCCGCCCATGTCGAGCACCCGGCCGAGGCCTAGAAGAGCCGCTCCGTAGTCCGGAGCGATCTCCACGACGCGCTCATAGGCGGTTCGTGCTTCCCCGAGATGTGCGAGCTCTTCATAAGAACGCGCAAGGCTCAAGTGGATATCAGGGTCTTCCGGGTAAAGCCGGGCAAGCTCAGCCAAGCTCTCGGCAGCGACGTCGTAATCACCCTCGACGAGTCCGGCCGTTGCGTGGATTTGATAACGCTCCGCGACCGGTAGTGGTCGTTCGGCGGCGAGGCGCCGAGCGCGGTCGACGGCCGCTTCGGCTTCCACGTGCTCACCGATAGCGAACTGCGCCTCGGCGAGCTTCGTATAAGCCATCGCGAATTGCGGATCCTCGAGCGTTGCGATCTGGAGCAATCGTCCCGCCTCTTGATTGTTGCCTCGGGTGATCTCATCGAGGCCGCGCTGATAAGAGCGAAGCGCTTCGAGCGAGCTCGTTGACACCTCGGTCACCGGTCGATCCACGTCGCCGCGGATCTCGTCTTCAGTGAGGTCGAGCTGTTGCTTCACGGATTGGGTGAGCTCGTCGACAATCGCGAACACATCCGTCGATGCCATCTCGGCGTTGATGGGCGTCGGGACGCCGGTGCCGGTCTTTCGTACCGTGAGGTCGAGTCGCAAATTACCTCCGGACTCGACGAACTGTCCATAGAGCAGAGTATCGGCGGGGATCCGAGCGGCCAGGGAGTTCAAGGTCGGCTCGTCGAATCGGGTGTTGTCTTCGACACCGAGCTCGCCCATCGCTCGCAAGACCCGCTCGCTCGGCACCGGACGCACGTAGTTCGACTGCCCGATATCGTGGACGAGCATCTCCGGAATGCCGCTTCGCATCCACTCGTTGTCGGCGGCGCCGGTGGCGTTCGTAAACGGAAGGATCGCGAGCGTCGTTATTGGCAGAGACGCGTCGTCGCTTGCGACGGTGGGGCTGTCGGCCGCGGGTCGGGTCGTGTAGTACACGCCTGCACCAACGGCAGCCATGAGAGCGGCCACTGCGAGTATTTTGGGCGTACTCTTGCCGACCGCCTTTTGTACCTTGAGCGTGAGCGATCGATCGACGAACTGGCGTTCGATATCCTCGAGAGCGTCGTTCGCGCTCTTGTAGCGGAACGTCGGGTCGACCTCCATGCATTTCTGGATGATCTGCTCGAGATATTTGGGAATCTCGAGGGAGATCTGGCGGGGCGCTTTCGGCTTGTGCGAAAGGCGCATCATCACTTTCGATGCGGGACTATCCGCTTTGTAGGGCAGATCTCCGGTCGCCATCTCGTACAAGATCACGCCGAAGGAGAAGATGTCCGATTGCCCGGTCGCCTTTTCTCCCTTGACCTGTTCGGGCGACATGTAATCGGGGGTTCCGATCATCATCCCGGTTGCGGTCAAATCCGTCGTCTCGACCGCGGATCTCGCGATGCCGAAATCCATGATGTGCGGCACGCCGTCGAGGTCGATCATGATGTTTTGAGGCTTGAGATCGCGGTGGATGACGCCTTGATCGTGAGCTTCCTGAAGAGCGCTCAGGATCTGTTTCACGATAGGAACCGTTTCTTCCGCAGACAAGCGCTTCTTTTGGCGGATGAGCCCTTTGAGGCTCTGGCCTTCGATAAAGGCCATGGTGAAGTACTTGATGTCGTCTGCTTCGCCGAAGTCGTGGATCCGGACGACGTTCTTGTGGGTGATCTCTCGGGCGAGTAGCAACTCGCGTTTGAAGCGCTGCACGATCTCCGGGTCCGTCTCGCGTTCGCTCCGGATCGTCTTGAGCGCGATTAGCTTGTCGAGCTCGAGGTCCCGGGCCTTGTAGACGACTCCCATGCCGCCTTCGCCGAGGATGTCCATGATCTGGTAGCGTCCCGCGAATACCGCGTTCTCGAGAAGCTGGCCGGTGGAGGATCGTGGATAGGATCCGCTTCCCGGCGTCGATTGGGCGGCTCTACCCGTCGCGGATGTGATCTCTTCGCGCGATAAGAACTCCGTCGCGAGCTCGCCCTCGGGGGCCGCCGTCTCACCGGCGCTGCCGCCGATCTCCGTGGGCGGCGAGCGGTAAGTATCACCATCCTCGGAACCTGCGGGGGAGGGGACGTCGAACGCCGTTTCCTGGTCCGGGTCGATTAGGGTGGCGCCGCAACGCGCGCACGCGTCGAGCGAGTCTTCGTTCTCGTGGCTACAGTTGGGACACTTCATTCCACACCTGGAAGGTTGAAAGGGCCTCGAACCGGGCCATCGTAGGAGACGGCCTGAGGGAAGTCAAACTTCCCCCAGGCCCCCTAGTGATCGTGAAACGCTACTCTTCGTCGTGCTCGTGGTGATCTTCCGGCTGGACCGGGCAAACCTCAGGAACGTCTCCGGAGCTCAGGATGGGCTTGCATGCCTGAAAGATCTCGGCGCCCGCGCGTGCCTTCAACTCGCCGATCGTGTTCTTCTCCACGAGTCCAGCCGCCAGGAAATCGTCCGGGTTGGCGTCGACGATGGAGATGATGTTGGCCAGGCTCTCGATGAGCCCGCGGTAGTCGATACCTTCGCCTTCAAAGACCGCCGCATCGCCGGCGGCAATCGCGCTCTCGAGCTGACATTGCGTACCCTGCATGTCTTCGGCGGTCCCGCGCGCCGTCACCACCATGTCCGAGAACTCGTTATCGGTGTAGTCCTCGAAGAACAGCGCGAACTCGTACGGGTCGTGGATATTTCGATAGACCGCGACCTCGACCGGCAAGCCGGGCGTGTCCAACGAGGAGTCCGTGTAGGCTCGAGCGTTCAAGAAGGCCGCGTCGAACGTCTGGATATTCTCGAAATAGAAGTGATAGGGCCCGCTGCGAGAGTACATGAACGTGGCTCCCGGGCTGGTAGCGGAGCTATCGGCGACGATGACCTCTCTGGTCTCGCCGAGAAGATCCGACGTACCGAACGCGTGTTTGAACCCGGCATTTCGGATCTGAAACTCCACACCCGCTCCGTCCGCGAGCCATCCGTTGGCACCGTCATCACTGCCGCCGAAGGCCCCGGTCGTCCCGACATAGGACCAGTCGTTCGCGTCGAGTCCTGCGGTAGCGAACGCGCCCGAAACCGGACCGCCACCGGCGGTTAGCATCGGGCACTCACCGATGATGTCGCTCTTGACTTCTTCGAATGCTTCGCCGAGCTTCTCTTGCTTGAACGCGATGTTGTCATCGGTAGGACGCTGATCTTTGACGATCGGCATCACCACCGAGTAACCCTTCCAAAATCCCCGGTGACTGTTCCCGCAGCCTGCGGTCACACCGGTGAAAGCCATGCCGTTCACGGTGACGATGTCGTTGAAATCCGGCGCCCACGCCATACGCGTTTCGTTCGCGGTGTCCGTGTTCTCACTCTCGCACACGACATCGGTATAGCCAATCGACGTCTCTTCGTCGTGGATCATCGTGACGAGGTCGCTGATCCCTCCGGACGTGCTGACGCGGCAAATCAAGTACTGAAGCGGTCCGCTGAGCTTGTCGCCCACACGAAACGGCTGCCAGTGGGACTCCACCAGGACGTCCGGAAACGGCGGATCGGCGTCGAGATCTGAGAGAAGGAACGGAGGGCAGTTCCCATCGCAGCCCGGATTGGTCGGGTGGTCGTAGAACTTGCATTCGCCGCCGAACAAGCCCGGCGAAGTCAGCTCTTCGAATGTCGTCTTGAGCTGCGGCAGCAGCACCTCGATGTTGTTGCCCGCGGGCGCGGCGACGACGTTGCTGGACTCTGCGCCGACCCCGACAGGGAATCGGATCCCGCGTCGGACCGTGTCGAGCTCCACGCCGGTCATCGCATCGAGCTGTAAGACTCGTCCGCCCTTGTTGGGAACGGTCGGGTAGGCCACCAGCGTGCCGTCATCGGCACCCACCGAGATCCGCGCTCCCTTGCCGGGCAACGAGTAGAACTCCTCGACGTTGATCTGCCCGTTCGCCGTGACTTTGAGAACCTCGCCATGCCACGTCGTGATCAGGAGCGAGTCGCCGGCGATATCGAACCCGGTCGGTGTTTGGTGGATCATGCCGCGAGGCACGATGACTTCGGGCTCACAGGCGCCGTCGCAGTTCTCGAGGTCGCCGGAGTAGCCGAGGACCATCGCCGGGTGCTTGACCAGCACGAGAAGCTGTCCGGCCGAGAACAAGCCCGGCGCGTTCGTCTTCGCTTGTCTCACGTCGGCGAGCATCTGGCGATGGACACCCGGGATACGGACGTCCTGATCGATGTAGGTCGGGGCTCCATATCCGCCCGGTCCGCAGTCGGGCGCGAACGGCCCTTGGACGACGTCGGCGCATCCCGGAACTTTGGGAATGAAGAGAACGCGGTCTTTCCAAAAATAGTCCTGATTCGTGGCGAAAACATCGCCGTGGACACCGAGGGCGAGGCCGCTCGCTTTGCTGAACCGGCTCACGACCGCTCCCGCGCCCGTCGTCTCGTCATAGACGCGGATATCGCCTCCACGAGCTGCGTTGGTCGCGAGGAGCCGGAGGTCGTTGGACCCGCTCGCGCCACGCACCGCGACGGAGCGAAACCACGTTCCCCGGTCGCGGACGACGGTCTGGACATCGCCCGTGTCGAAATCGACCTTGACGATCTTGTTATACGGGGCAGTCACGTATACGTCCTGTGCGCCCGCGCCGCAGGCGACAAGGACGATGGCCAATACGAGCAGGAGCGTTCTACGATGTCGGTGCATGAGTACCTCCAGCCTTACAGACGGACGAATGACGTAGAGCTCTCCGTCGCGGCAAAGCGTATGTATCTTTAAGATTCCCCCAACTTGCCCATCCGCACTTTTCGCGACTTTTCTTGCGAAAAAGTCGGCCCAAGAGCGAAAACCCATGGCAAGCCTTTAGAAGGATACGGGAACACCTAAATACTGTCAACGGGGACGTTCGAGCGATATGGTAATCTCGATTTCCGATGTGGAAACTCGCACCCGTTGCGCTGTGGGCCGCGTTGTCCGCGTGCCGCGCGCCTGAGCCGCCCACATCCGACGAGCCCGTGAACGAGCCGGCCGTCAGCAACCCGCTCCGTCAGGGGTTCACGCAACGCCCTGCGCCGGACACGCCGGGTCTGCCTCCTCCGGTAGCGCCGGTCTTGGAAGAGCGGGAGGTAGAGAGAGCGCGTCGACTCAGGACGGAGCTCGAGGTCGCCGAGCTCGCGCTGGCGCAACAAGAGCTCGAGCGCATCGTGCGTGCCATCGAGGTCGACTCGGATGCGCGGCCGAGCTCCCGGCTGCGGGAAGCCGCGATGGAGTTTGCCAGAACCGGGCATCTCGAGTGGATGCCTGTCTCCGAGCTCTATGCGTCTTACCTCTTTCCGAACGATCCGGAGGCCGTGGATCTTGAGCTGAAGGGCCAGTTCGTATTGCTCACAGGCACCGTAGCGCCTCACAACATGAAGGACTTTGCGGACGGCTTCAAGCTCATCGAGCAAAACCCCTACGTTCACGACCCACTCTTACTCGCGACGGACTACGAGCTCTCGTTCGTCGAGTGTCGCCTCGTCCATCCCCATAGTCAGAAGTTACGAGATTGGCAGCCGATCCATTTCATCGCCGAGGTGGCCGGGAAACGTCGCAGCGACGTGCTGCTGACCCGCTGTATCGTTCTGTGACGGCGACGCTTGGGTGCGAAGCGAATATATCCCTTGACGCTATAGCCATAGTGGATATAATGGGCCCATGGAATCACAGGACGTTCAGGCCCTGCTCCCGCTGCCGGAAGCGACATTTCACATCTTGCTCGCGCTCGTAGACGCGGACCGCCACGGTTACGGAATCATCCAAGACGTGCGTGCGCGGACCGGCGGAGCGGTCACGCTCGGCGCCGGAACGCTGTATCGCACCATCCAGCGCCTGCTCGAGCAAGGACTCATCCAAGAAACCAGAGACCGTCCGCCGCCGGAAGACGACGATGACCGTCGTCGCTATTACCGCCTCGGCCCGCTGGGGCGCCGAGCCGCCGCGGCTGAGCTTGGCCGTTTATCCGGCCTCGTGAAGCTAGCCCGCGCGCAAGGCCTCGTGATCGAGGAGAGCTGAGGCGATGGCGACCAGACTCTATCGTTTCATGTTGTATTTGTTCCCCGGCGCGTTCCGAGTCGAGTACGGCGATGAGATGGAGAGCATCTTCCGCGATCGCTTGCGCGACGCGTCGGGTGTCCTCTCGCGTGTGTCCTTGTGGCTCGACGTCATTCCGGATCTGATCGTGAACGCGCTCCGTGCGCAAGTGGATGTGTCGCGTCAGGATCTTCGTGCCACGATCCGATCCCACGTCCGCGCCCCGGGCTTCGCGCTCACCGTCGTCGCGGTCGTCGCGGTTGGCGTCGGTGCCACGACCGCGGTCTTCTCCATCACCGACCACGCACTCGTGAGGCCGTTGCCGTTTGCGGAGTCGCATCGTCTCGTCAAGCTGTGGGAGAACGTGCCTCGGTACTCCCGGCTAGAGCCGTCCCCTGCCAACTACCGTGATTGGAAGCGGCTCAGCACGTCGTTTTCCAGCATGGCGCCGCTTTATTCTCACTCGGTGAACCTCCTCGGCAACGGCGACCCGGTGCGACTCGACGCGGTGTCGACGCGCCCCGAGGCGTTCTCGATCTTGGGGGTTGCTCCGGCGGTGGGGCGTTCGATGTCGAGCACGGACGTCGACGAAGATGCCACGGCGACCGTCCTTATTAGTTTCGGATTCTGGCAGGGACTCTTTGGTGGAGCCAACACGGCCATTGGCGAAACGCTTCGTCTCGACGGTGTCAACCACACAATCGTCGGGGTGATGCCGAGGGATTTCTACTTTCCCAACAAACAAGTCGACTTGTGGCTTCCGAAGAAGTGGGTCGAGGCCGACTTCGAGGACAGGGACAACAACTACCTTCAGGTTCTTGCGAAGCTCGAGCCCGGCGTCTCACTTTCCGAGGCGCGCGCCGAGATGGACGTCGTCACCGAGCAGCTCGAGGCCGCTTATCCCGACGCGAATCGAGATACGCGAGCGACGGTCGTCTCGCTCCGCGACATGGTCTCGTGGCAGAGCCGGTCGCTGCTCATCGCGCTTGCCGGAGCGGCTTTATGTGTGCTTCTCATCGTGTGCACGAACTTGACGAACCTGTTCCTCACACGTGGAATCACGAGACTACCGGAGATGACGGTACGTACGGCGCTCGGCGGCGGTCGAGAGCGACTCCTCCGGCAGACGGCGACGGAGACGGCGGTCCTGTGTCTCGCTGGAGGTGGACTTGGAGTTCTCTTCGCGACGCTTGCGGTCCCGCTGCTGACCAAGCTCGTTCCGGTAGCGTTGCCGATGGGCGAGGCGACCGCGCTCGATCCGCGCGTGCTGGGTTTCGCGCTCGTGGCGACCGTGGCGACTGCTTTCGCCGCGAACATCGCGCCGACTCTTTCGGGGGCTAGCGTTGAGCTCCACCGACTGAAGGAAGGCGCCCGAGGCAGCGTCGGCGGGGGAGGGCTTCGCGTCCGCCGAGCGCTCGTCGTCGTGCAAGTCGGCGCGACGGTCGTTTTGCTCGTCGGCGCCGGCTTGTTGATCCGGGCGCTCGTCAACGTGCGCGCGATCGACCCGGGGTTCGAGAGTACAGGCGTCGTCGCGGCGAGCACGCCGCTTCCCGCAGCGAAGTATGAGGCGACGAGCCGCCGCGCCCAGTTCTACGAGAGTGTGATTGAAGAGCTCGCCGCCGCGCCCGGAGTGTCCGAAGCGGCCTATGTCAGCTTCCTGCCCATGGTCATGCGGGGAGGCATCTGGCCGGTCGAGATATCGGGTGACGCCGACGACGATGCCGCGCTACAGACGGCGAGCCTTCGTTTCGTCACCAAGCGTTTCTTCGCCACGATGGGCATACCCCTTCTTCAGGGACGCGACTTCGACCGAGGGGATACCGAGGAGGCGCCCGACGTCGCCGTCGTCAGCGCCTCGTTCGCGGCGCGCTACTGGCCGGATGGAGACCCGCTCGGAAAGACGTTCGCGTTCGCGTTTCGAGAACGTCTCGTCGTCGGGGTCGTCGGCGATATCAGCGTGCGAGGTCTGGAGCAGCGGAGCGAGCCCCAAGTCTATCTGCCGCACCGCCAGGTGCCGGATGGCGGCTTGGTGTTCTACGCTCCGAGAGAGCTCGTGGTGCGGGGCGTGCCGGGACAGGACGTCTCACAGGTCGCGGCGCTCGTTCGGACGGCCGTCCGTCGTGCCGACGATGAAGTGCCTATCGCGGAGGTGCGGACGCTCGCATCGATCGTGGACGCCGACACATCCACCCGCTCGACGCAGATCGCGGTGCTCGGTGCCTTCGCCAGTCTCGCGTTGTTTTTGTCGGCGATCGGTATCTACGGGTTGCTGGCCTTTGGCGTCGCGGGCCGCCGTACGGAGCTCGGCGTCCGGATCGCGCTCGGCGCTCGTACGAGCACCATCCTTATGATGGTCTTGCGAGAGGGTGCCGTGCTCGCCGCGATCGGAAGCGTCGTAGGCGCAGTGGTGGGCTATGCATGCGCGCGAGCGATGGTGGCGATCTTGGCAGGCGTCGATCCTGCTAGCCCGGCCATCTATGCCGCCGCGACCGGTTGGGCGATCGTCATGACGCTCGCCGGGAGCCTCGTGCCTGCGGTCCGCGCGACGCGCGTCGACCCGATCCAGGCCACGCGTATCGACTAGCGGATCGTTGCCGCGACGTAACCGGTGAACGTCCGTCTCCGTATGATGTTCCGAGAGCGCGGCCTTTCGCGCTAGAAGAACGTATCGTTACCGGCTTGTTCAACGCCAGCAACATTATTCAGAAACATGGGGGGCGAGATCACCGCGCGGAGCGAGCCCGGTCAGGGGGCGGCCTTCACGATCCGCCTCCCCGTAGACGGCTCGAACCGGGCCCGAGAGGGTCAGTTCGATACGGAGCTGCGCTCTCGGATGTAGTCGATCGTGACGTCGCGCAGCCTTGCACTGGAGGATGCGGCGCGGCCGTTGCCGATATGCTCTCTCAGGAGCTCGTCGACGACGTTGTCGGTCGTCGCGACCGTATAAGTCTTGCTCGCGTCGATTTCGTGACCACGCTCTTGCCAGCGTGCGGCTGCCAGTTCGGAGAAGGCGGAGCCTCGGATGGTGACGATTTGGACCTCGTTGTTCCAGCTCTCGAGGTCGTAGATGTCTCCGGTGCGGATCGTTCCGGCCCTGAGTCTGCCCGCGACGCTGTCGGCGTCGTAATACGCAAAGTCGGTGCCGCAGAAGTCCTTCATGGCGCTCTCGAACAGCCGCTGCACCTGCCCCTGCACGAGCCCGGTGGCGCTGGTGCCGATCTCCTCGCCGACCGATAGGGGGTGGTCGGGATCCATGCCGACGTTGATGAATGCATGGACGTGGGGATAGCCGCGGAAGTAGAAGACCGCCGCGGGGCCTTCGAGGCGGAAGATCTGATACTGGCCGCTGCCGTCGACTTCGCCCTCGCGGTAGTAGCTCAAGTGAAGCGCGCTGACTCCGCCGTTCGCGCGAAGGCAGTCCCGCGCGTAGTCCGCGTCCTCGATACGGTATACGTCCAAGATGGCGTCGACGAGCTTCTGGGCGCTCTCCTTGCGAGCGTCCTCTAGCTTTGCGATAGGGACTCCGGGAAACTTACCCCGCTCACCCTGAAGGTCGATTTGTGTTTGTACGGGCGCTCGTTCGACGAGAGCAGTGTTTTGCTGTGCCGGCGTCAGGTTATCGAAGAGCTCTTGCGCCTGCAGGAACTGATATTGATAGACGTTTTTCGGAATGCCCTGTCGGTTGTTGCCGCGCTGGTCGCCGTAGACCATCGGGCCGCCGAAGGCGACGCCCTCGCGGTTCTTTCCACCGATGCGCAGATTGACGTGCGGTCCCGACAAGATCACCTGGTAGTCGGAGGTGTTGGGGTCGCCCGCGATCAGTAACCTCAGAGTTCGGATGCCCCTCCACGTCAAGAAGAACTGCTTCGGTACGATCTCTCGTCCGGACGGAGACAGCGCCTGGTAGAAGAGACGGTTCAACAGCCCGAGCTGCTCCCAGGAAAAGCTTCCGAGCCCGACCCGCGCGCCGCCGAGGCTGACACCTCGATTGTGGTACTGCCGCAGTGGGTGGTCGTACGGCACCGTGAGCTCGCCCTTTTGTGAGTCGTCGAGCGAGTCGAACAAAGAGCGGGCGAGGTTGTCGATCGGCGCGAGGTCTTCCGCATCGGGAGCGGACAAACACGAATAGCCGGATGCCGCCGCGCCGCACCATATGGCGCCGTCCTTGAGGAATCGTCGCCGTTTCATGAGTGTTCTACCGTCCGTCCCAAGGTGTCGTCATTGTGCCGCCGTTTCGAACGGTGCCGCAAGTGACAAGGAACCGTGCTCTCGCGTCCGCGACCTCTCCGTGACTAGAGTGGTGTGAGTTACTAGTGAGGAGGGGCGCGTGATTCTCGAAGCACGTGGGCTCAGCTTTAACTACCCGGGTGCCGGTAGACGGGCGCTCGAAGATCTCGACTTCTCCGTCGGCGCGGGTGAGGTTTTCGGTTTCCTTGGACCGAACGGCTCGGGCAAGAGCACGACTCAAAAGCTCCTCACCAAGATCCTCCGCGGCTACGAAGGTCGTGTCGAAGTGTTCGGCCGCGACGTCGAGGAGCAGGCAAGCTCGTACTTCAACTCGATCGGTGTGTGCTTCGAGTTCCCGAATCTCTATGAGAAGCTCACTGCCGACGAGAACCTCGGCTTCTATCGGGCTTTCTTCGACGTGCCGACCGAAGAGCCCTCGGAGATCTTGGAGCGACTCGACCTTCCGGTAAATGACCGCCGTCCGGTATCGTCGTGGTCGAAGGGCATGAAGATGCGGTTGACCCTCGCGCGCTCTCTCATGAACCGGCCGCGCCTTTGGTTTCTCGATGAGCCGACGACGGGCCAAGATCCACAACACGCGGTCTTGATCCGAGCGCTCATCCGCGAGCGGGCACAGGCGGGCACGAGCGTTTTTCTGACGACGCACGATATGACAGTCGCGGATGAGCTGTGCGATCGCGTTGCCTTTCTCGTCGATGGACGTATCGTGCGCGTCGACACGCCCCGCGACTTGAAGCTCGCGCATCGAAACCATCGAGTTACCGTATCGATCGCGGAGCCGAAGAAGGCGGAGTACGAGTTCGACTTGAGAGATCCCGCCGACAAAGCGCGTTTCTTGCGCACCGTCGAAGACCACGAAGTCGAGACGATCCACACCCAGGAGCCCTCTCTGGAAGATGTCTTCCTCACCGTGACGGGACGGGACTTGGGTGGGGCGCCGACGGGCGCCGAGTGATGCGCCGTGTAACTCGAGCGATGCGCCTGTTTCTCGCGGTGCAGTATCGATCCGGCTTCGTGCAGGTCTATTTCGGCCTCGCGCTCTTTACGGTGATTCTCGTCAGAGGCTTCGTGCCCGCTAGCTTTCACCGCCTCGTCGTCCCGGCCTTGCTGCTCGGGGAGTACGGAACGATGGGCGTGTTCATGGTGGCCGCGCAGAGCTATCTGGCGCGAGGGGAGCGGAGTACGCTCGCGCTCTCGGTTACGCCCTTGACGAGCTTCGAACGAGTGGCCTCTTTGGTGCTCTCCTCTGGACTCGTCGCCGTCGCGGCCGGCGTCTTCGTCTTTGCAGGGATCGTCGGTCTGGACTGGCGGGTCGCTCTACTCGTACCTCCGCTTTTGGCGACCACGGTGCTTTCCGGCTCGGTCGGCCTCGTGATCGCTTCCCGCTACTCCGAGTTCACGCGCTTTCTGATGGGCGCGATCCCCGTCGTGACCGTGTTCTCGCTTCCGTTTCTCTCCCTGTTCGGTCTCGTTCCCCGGCTCACGTTTTCGTGGCTGCCGTGGGATGCGGCGCTGTTCTCGTTCGCGAACCTCGCGGCCGACGTGCCTTCGGCCGGGTTGTATGTCGTCCTATCGGCTCAGCTGTTCCTCTTCGCTCTGATCGCGCTCCGTTGGGCGGAGCGGGTCGAGGTCGTTTGATGGGCCAGCTAACGGCTCTCGCGCAAAAGGACGTAAAGGCGGTCTTCCGCGACCGCTTCATGGTGCTGCTGGTGTTCTATACCTTCGCCCTGGCGGGTGTCGCACGGGTCGCGGTCGCGCGTGTGAACGTGGACCATCTCGACCTCTATCTGGCGCCGGCGATGCCGATGATGGGGGCGATGATTCTCGGAACGCTGATGGGCTTCGCCTTGATTGAAGAGAGGGAACAGGGGACGTGGCTCCTGCTGCGCGTATTGCCCGTGCCGGCCGCCAAGCTGTTCGGCTATCTCGGCGCGAGCGCGAGTCTGCTGTCTTTCGCCATCGGACTCATCGCCGCTTGGATTTACGGCTACCCGGTCGCGCACTGGCCTTTGTTCATCGCGATGCTCGGCGCGAGCGCGCTCGGAGCGCCTCTCGTCATGTTGGTCCTCGGCGCATTCGCCACTAACAAAATCGAAGGAATGGCGATGAGCAAATTCGTCAGCGCTACAGGGATCCTGCCGGCGGCCATTTTCCTCGTCTCTCCGGTTTGGCAGCTCGCGCTCTACTGGTGTCCCTGGTACTGGCTCTATGTCGGTTTCCTGCGGGCGTTCGAGCACGAGCCCGCACGGCTGGGCTCGCTCGAGTGGCCTGCGTTCCCGCTGTGGCTTCCGGCGGTGGCGACCACCCTCATCTCGATTCTGGGGATGATCCCTCTCGTGCGGGCGTATACCCGCCGCGCCCTGTAGCGTTCGTCAGCCTTGGTCGTCGCTCCGGACGTCGTAGCTGTAAAGGCGATCGTGCTCTCGGAGGTACAGGCGCCCACCGTCGATCACAGGATGCGGCCAGCTGGGGCCGTCGACGTCGGGAATCTGGAACGAGCCGCACTCTTGATACGAGTCGGGGCGCGCTTCGATGAGGACGACGAGCCCGTTCTGATAGCGGAAGTAGAGCCGTTCGTCGGCATAGGCGATCGCCGCCGAGTTTCTACCGTCGTTTCGCACCGGACCCCACGCGGTCTCGCCCGTGTCGAGTCGGACGGCGATCGGAAATCCTTGATTGTGGCCGGTTCCACTGTAAACGTAGCCGTCGTGGAGGATGAGCCCGCCGTGGTGGTTTTGAAACGTGTCGCCCTCGAGAAAGTACACTTCCTCGACCGCGACGCCTCCGTTGTCGGCTGAGAGCCGCAGCAGAGCCGCGCCGGTCTGGTAGCCGGTCGATCCGAAGACGTAGTCGCCGGTCACGATTGGCGTCGCGATGTTTGCGACGTCGTTCGCGATGCGGTTATAGCCCCACAAGAACGCTCCGTCCTCGGCGCGGATGCCGACGAGCCCTCGGCCCATCAGCTGGACGTACTGCTTCACACCGGCGGCGTGGGAGATCACGATCGATGAATACGCGGCACCGTCGTCGCCACGATCTCCCAACGGTGGAGTGGCTGCGCGCCAGATCTCTTCGCCCGTGTGTTTGTCGAAAGCCGCGATCGCCGCATCGGGAGCGCCCGGCGTGACGACGACCCGGTCGCCATCGATGAGTGGCGACTCGGCGTAGCGCCAGTTCACGCCGGCGCGGGCCATCATGACGAAGCCTCCGAAGTCCTCGATGAGGCTGCGCCGCCAAACGAGCTCTCCCGAGTCCTGGCGCAGACAGACGAGCGTGCCTTCCGTGCCGAGGATGAACACGTGCTCGCCGTCCGCCGTCGGCGTCGAGCGCGAACCTGGATAGAGATTACTGTCCGCCCAGCTCGGACCAATCTCGACCTTCCACAGCATCTCTCCCGTGGATTGATCGATGGCGAGCGCGAACTGGCTCTCGCCGAAATCGCCGAGCGTGAAGAGCCTGCCCGAAGCGATGGACACCGTCGAGAAACCGCGTCCGAGACCTGACGCCGTCCACTCGAGGGGAGGCCCATCCTCCGGCCACTCCGTGAGCAAGTTCTGGTCGCTAGATTTGCCGTCCCGGTTGGGGCCGCGCCACTGAGGCCAGTCAGCGCTCAGCGCGATGTTGCAAAACAGAAGGAATGTGGTGAGGCACACCACGGGACGAGTTGCACGGGCCATACAGCCGTTCTCCTATGCGCTCCCATCGCAGTGCTTGCGATGTTAGCGCAGCGACCGAGCTGTACCAAGATCGAGCGTGAGCTCGACCGAGGCGGCGTGCCGCTCGAGTGCGTGGAGCAGCGCGGCCCGGTTCGGTCGCCCCTCGTGGTGGACGGCCAGGACGCGGAGCTTCCCCTCGTTGCGATCCGCTTTCACGTCGCATCGAGCCGTGAGCCGGTCGCCCGCGAGCACTGGCATCACATAGTAGCCGTAGACGCGCTCGCGCTCGGGTTTGAAGATCTCGAGCACGTGGTCGAACCCGAAGAGCGAGCGAACCCGCGCGCGGTCCCAGAGCAACGGGTCGAAGGGGGACAAGAGGACACCGCGATCGGAGCGTGGCCGGAGTCGGCCGAGCCCGGCGGAAAGCTCGAGGTCTCGGAGCCGGATCCAACCGGCTTTTCCTCCCGACGCGCAAGCGATGATCTCGCCTTCTTCTCGCAGCTCCTCGAGACACTGAGTGATTTGCGGTCGTCGATTCGAGAGCCGCCATGTGCTCGCGAGGGTGCTCGTTCGAGCCCATCCGTGCCCGTCGAGAGCTCTTAGCAGCAGCGTCTTGATAGCGTCATCTTCGGCGATGCGCTTGTCTCGCTGGTCTTTCGGGATCACGCGTTCGGTGAGGTCATATTCCGGCTGGAATCGATGCCGCCGCACCACGGCGAGGCTTCCGGCCCACCACAAGCAACGGAGAACGCGCTTCGATGGGGTGTAGCCCCAGTCGTTCCGACGAGATCGGTCCTCGAGGTCCTTGACCTTCAACGGTCCTTCGCGCTCGACGCGCTTCATGATGCGACGCGCAAGGTCTCGATTGTCTACGAGCAGGGGACCCCACCACGGGTTGCCGCGACGGAACTCGCGCCGCCGAAACTCGAATACGGGGTAGAGCGCCATCGGCAGCCAGCTCGCCTCGTGCCCCCAGTACTCGAATAGCGGTGCTTTCGGCCGAAGAAGCGTCTCCGGGAGAGAGCGCGCGAGATCCGGGAGACGCGACGAGAGGACGAGTGCGTGACTCCGCGCGCCGGCGACGCCGATCGTATCGAGCTGCAAGTAACCGAATCGGCCGAGCACGGCGTAGCATGCGCGCCTTGGTTGCGTCCCGGCTCGCTCGGGAAGACCGGTCCGCTCCGGCCGTAACAAACCACCGCGCACGAGCGCCAAGCGCCTCGCCTCGTCGATCGACAGCGACTCCGTCTTCGTCCCCGCGTGGCGCATAGTTTGACGATATCAGTCTCGTATTCGACAATGAAAGCTCATTGCCTCGCTCAAGAATTCGGCTCTTTCTCGCAGCAACGCTTCCGTTCGTGCTCGGCGCCACGACTTCGCTCGCGCAGCCGAAGCAGGTTCCGCCAGGCGCGGTGGCTTGCGTCGCGAATGACTGCTACCGGTCCGTCGAAGACGCGCTCAAGGTCGTGAAGGACGGCCAGACGGTTTGGATCGTCCCGGGGTCGTATCGCGACGGTGGGATCTTGCGCGCGAATGGAGTCACGATTTCAGCGAAGGACGTCCATCTCTTCGGTAGAGCCTGGGACGGCAAGGCTGCCATCGTCATCTACGGGGATGATGCGGTCGTCACCGGGCTACGTTGCTCCCACATCGTCGTGCCGGACGGCAACGGTGCCTGCATCCGAGCCGAAGGTCGGAACGTCACGCTCAATCGCGTTCGGTTCCACGACGCCGAGTGCGGCATCTTGACGCATGATCGTGCCGGGCGGGTCGTGATCGAGGACAGCCAGTTCGAGCGGCTAGGCGGATTCAACGATGAGGGAGGGCAATCGCACCCGATCTATGTCGGTGGCGTCGAGGAGTTCATCCTGCGCCGTAGTCACGTCCTGAGCGCGGTGGGCGAGGGGCATGAGGTCAAGTCGCGCGCCAAGCGAACCGTCATCGAGAATAACGTCATCGCGTCGATGTCCGAGAGCGATAGCCGGCTCATCGATATCCCGAACGGCGGCGAGGTAGAGATCCGGGGCAACGTACTTCAGGAAGGGATGTTGAGCGTTAATCGGGATGTCATCGCTGTCGGGCTCGAGCGCGGTCGCGGGCAAGGTCAAGACCACGAGAGAAACCACATCGTCGTCGAGAAAAACCTCGTGTTGATCGACCGCCCCGGAGCCTACACGCTCATCCACACGCTCGACGTCATCGAGCCGGTGTTGCTGGACAATGTCATCGTGGGCGGCCCGCAGTCGCGGGCGGTCGTCGGCAATCGCTGGTTCAAGGACCGCGCGGCTGCCGGGATCGAGGCTTTTCCGTTCTTGCCTACGGCTCCCCCGAGCCTGACGCCCAAGTAATCGCACCTTCGAGGTGTCGCGTGAACAAGGGGTCGCGGTACGCCTGTCTCGTATGGCCGAGCGCCGTGTAGAACGCGCGGCCGCCGTCGTGACGGTGGTGCCACGCTGCCGGATGATCGCCCATCGCGCCGTCTCCGACGTCGTAGCTCGATTCGTCCAATGACAGGACCACGTTGACGCGTTGGCGCGGGTTGGATCGGAAGTTGTAGTGCTCGTCCACGCGCCGCCATCGAGTCGGCAGGCCGGCGGTCGACGGATGGGAGCGGTCTTCGACGTCGTACGAGGCGGTTTGTATCTCGGGATGTGAATCGAAATAGGCACCCACGAGCTCTCCATACCACGCCCACTCGTACTCGGTATCGGCGGCGGCATGGATCCCGACATATCCGTTGCCTTTTCGGATGAAGCGCTCGAAGGCCGCTTCTTGCTCCCGGCTCAACACGTCGCCCGTCGTCATCAGGAACACCACGACGTCGAACTCCGCGAGGCCCTCGTCAGAGAATCGCTCGGCGTCTTCGGTCGCCTCCACCTGCCAGCCGACCCGTTCTCCGAGCCGTCTCAACGCGTCGATACCGTCGGGAATGGCTTCGTGCCGGTACTCGGCCGTTTTGCTGAAGACGAGCACCGACGGCCCGTTGGACGGGACCGCGCCCGCGAGCGCGGCCGCTAGCAGAAGCGACACCATGGCGTATCATACGTGAAGATGCGCGTCCACGTTCTGTCGCTCGTGGTCGCGAGCGCGGCGTGCGCGACCGACCCCCCGCCCAAGCTCTCGAGCGACGCGAAAACGGAAACGGTCGAGGCGCTCATCCTCGATCGAGATGCACGGCGAGACCCTCGAGACGGTGGCGGTCGTGCCTGGCTCGAGCCCTTGCTCGAGGGCCCGATCCGCGTCGGGAGCCGGCAACGTTTCGAGATCTTGTTCGAGGCCGGGCCTTTGGGTATCGCCGAGGGCGGTGTCGTCATCTTGCAGCCCTCTCCGTTCTGGGGCTGGGATCCGCCGCAGCTCGATCAATCGGAAGCGCCCGGCTATTCGGAAGTGGTGGCGTTGGTCGAGGCCTCGACGGTCGAGATCGAGGTCTCGACCCCTACGGGCGAGTTCCTTGCCGCGCGGATGGTGAAGGGCGGCTTGCGAGCCGGCGAGCGGTTGAAGTTCGTCTACGGCGCGGGGCCCGCCGGCGCTCGCGTCGATCGCTACGCCGAGTCCGGTGCGCCGATCTGGCTCGCAGTCGATGGCGATGGAGACGGAGTGCGGGCGTGGATCGACGAGGTTCCCGTCGTCGATGTCGTCTCCGCCCCTCCGGCCCAGCTATGGGTGACGATCCCGACCACCGCCGAACCGGGAGATCGAATAGCGATCACGATAGCGGCTCTGGACCCGCTTGGAAATGCGGGCTCTTCACTCGACGAGCCGGTCGTCGTCGAGCATCCCGGCATCGTCGGGCTTCCGCAGTCCATCGAGCTGTCTCCTCGAGGCACCGGACGGATCGAGCTCGTCGTGTCGGAGCCGGGCGTGTACCGGGTCCGAGCGAGCACGAACGCGTTTGCCGCGGAGAGCAACCCTCTGGTCGTTCGAAGTGGGGTCCCTCGGATCCTCTGGGGCGATTTACACGGACACTCTCAGCTCTCGGATGGCACCGGCTCGCCCGACGACTATTTTTGGTACGCGCGCGATGTCGCCGCTCTCGACGTCGTTTCGTTGACGGACCACGACCACTGGGGAATCCGCTTCCTCGACGAGAGCCCCGAGATGTGGCAGTCGATCCGAGAGGCGGCGACGCGGTACGACGCGGCCGAGAAATTCGTGACGATCTTGGGCTACGAGTGGACGAGCTGGCTGCACGGCCATCGGCACGTTCTCTTCTTCGGCGAGGAGGGAGGCGAGGTACTGAGCGCGATGGACGAGGCCTATCAGACCCCTGCTCTCCTCTGGGAAGCGTTGGCCGGAAGAGAGGCCGTGACGATGGCGCACCACTCTGCGGGTGGACCGGTGTCGACGAACTGGTCGTACGTTCCCGATCCGCAGATGGAGCCGGTGACCGAGATCGTGTCGGTCCACGGAAGCAGCGAGGCCGAAGATGCCCCCCGGTCCATCTATAGCCCCGTGGCCGGTAACTTCGTTCGCGACGTGCTCGACCGGGGCATGCAATTCGGGTTCATCGGCAGCGGTGACGGTCATGACGGACATCCGGGCCTCGCGCATCTCGGCGCACCTTCGGGCGGCCTCGCCGCAATCTTCAGCGAAGAGTTGAGCCGTGACGGGGTCCTCGACGCGTTGCGTGCGCGTCGGGTCTACGCGACCAACGGCCCTCGGATCTGGCTTCGGGTTTGGCTCGAGGAGGAGCTCCGCTTCGCCGTTGCCGGCACCGCGCCGATCGAGCGCGCGGATATCGTGCGTCGCGGCCGGCCGATCTTGTCCCTGGCCGGTACGGGCCGAAGAGAGTGGTCGGAGACGATTGCCATGGACCCCCTCGAGCCGGGCGACTACGTCTACGTCCGTATCATCCAGGAAGACGGCGGCGCGGCCTGGTCGAGCCCGTTCTTCGCCGAGTGAAAAAGGCGACAGGTCCCTTTGACCTTCTCGTACGAGACCGACTTGCGCGTCGCCGGCTCACGGCTTGTCTCGACGCGGGCGCAGGAGTGCTAAGATCTCGACCGCATGAAGTTGGGAGCGGCGGCATTGTCGATGGGGCTTGCGCTCGCACCGGCCATCGCGGCGTCGCAGGCGCAGCGCGTCGTGCGCATCAGCCCTCCGGACGCGAGCTCGCCAAGTGAAGTGTCGGTCGCGATCAACCCGAAGAGCCCCGACAACGTCGTCGCCGTCTCTCTCCAGCCGACGGGGCCGACGACGAACTTCGCATATATAAGCTTCGACGCGGGCCGCAGCTGGGAGAGCGTCGCCGGGCCGAACCCCGAGTCCCGTACCCAGGGAGACGACGCGGTCGTTTTCGACGAGCACGGCGGTGCGCTTTGGTCCTACATCTCGTTTACGGGCCTTCGCGAGGAGCGCCCGACCGGCGCGTCCAACGGTATTTTCGTCAACCGGTCCACCGACGGGGGACGCAGCTGGAGCGAGCCTGTTCCTGTGATCGACCACCACAATACGGTCAGGCCGTTCGAAGACAAACCTTTTCTCGCCGCGGGCGCGGCCGGTCGGGTTTACGTCGCGTGGACCCGCTTTTCGACTTACGGCAGCAGCGATCCGGCGGAGACGAGTCACATCTTCTTCTCGCTCTCCGAAGATGGCGGCCGGAGCTTCGCGATGCCGTTTCGCGTTTCCGACTCCGCCGGGGACGCCGTGGATAGCGACGGCACCCTCGAGGGCGTGGTTCCGGCAGTGGGGATCGACGGCGAGGTCTACCTCGTCTGGTCCGGACCCGAGGGTCTCGTCTTCGACGTGTCGACCGACGGCGGTTGGACGTTCGGTCCGGACCGCGTGGTGGCGCCTCATCCGGGGGGCTGGGACGTTGATGTCGATGGCCTCTCGAGAGCGAACGGGATGCCAGTGACGGGTGTCGATCGGAGTGACGGGCTGAATCGAGGCTCGCTCTACGTGAACTGGGTCGACGACAGGAACGGCGACCTCGACGTCTTCGTCATGCGCTCGTCCGACAAGGGCAAGAGCTTCGGCGAGCCCGTGAGGGTCCACGACGATCCCGTCGGAAACGGTGCGGCGCAGTTCCTGACATGGATGGCGGTCGACGCGGTAGACGGCTCTATCAACGTCGTGTTCTACGACCGCGCCGGGCTCGACGGCACGAATACGGGTGTCACTCTCGCGCGAAGCACCGATGGTGGCGCCCACTTCGACACTTTCCCGATATCCATCGACCCGTTCGAGACGACGACCGCCTCATTCTTCGGCGACTACATCGGCATCGACGCGGTGGCGGGTCGAGTCATTTGCGCGTTTACTCATTTCACGGGCTCGAATCGGCTCGCCTTGTCGGCAGCTTCGTTTCGTTTCAACTGAAGGAGAAGAACATGCGTTTCATTGCTATCGCGGTCCTTTTGGCCTCGACGATCTCGGCGCCGGCGAGCGCCCAGCCGTCCGAGCGGCTCGACGCCCTCAAGCAGGAAGCACTCGACGACGTCCAGGCCAAGGCAAAGCTCACCCAAGTCATGGTGGACAGCATCTTCAGCTTCGGCGAGCTTGGCTTTCAGGAGTTCGAGACGTCGCGCTACGTCACCGGTATTCTGGAAGAGAACGGTTTCACGGTGGAACGAGGCGTCGCCGGGATCCCGACCGCGTGGATGGCACGTTGGGGTTCGGGCAAACCCGTGATCGCGTTCGGCAGCGACATTGACGGGATTCCGAAGGCGTCACAGAAACCCGGTGTCGCCTATCACGATCCGATCATCGAGGGCGCCCCGGGGCACGGCGAAGGCCACAACTCGGGCCAGGCCGTCAACGTCACGGCGGCATTGGTGCTCAAGGAATTGATGGAGCGCGAAGGAATCCCGGGAACGATCGCTCTGTGGGCCGGCGTTGCCGAAGAGCAGCTCGCGACCAAAGCCTATTTCGTCCGTGCCGGACTGTTCGACGACGTCGACATGGTCTTCTTCACGCATGTGAGCAGCACCCTCGGCGTGGGGTGGGGGCAGTCTTTCGGAAACGGACTCGTCTCCGTCGAGTACGTGTTCGAAGGCAAAGCGGCCCACGGAGCGGGTGCGCCGTGGCTCGGCAAGAGTGCCCTCGACGCCGTGGAGCTCATGAATCTAGCGTGGAACTACCGGCGGGAGCATCTGCGCCTACCTCATCGGATCCACTACGTCATCCCCAACGGTGGAGATCAACCGAACGTCGTGCCTTCTCAGGCGTCTGTCTGGTACTACTACCGTGAGCTCGACTACGAGAACATCACGCGCCTGTTCGAGATCGGAGAGAAGATCTCGCAAGCCGCTGCGAAGATGACGGACACCACCGTCTCCGCTCGCATTCTTGGCTCCGCGTGGCCCATCCATTTCAACAAGGTCATTGCCGAGACGATGTACGAGAACATCAGCGAGGTCGGCATGCCCGAGTGGAGTGAAGCCGATCAACAGCTCGCGAGGGCGCTTCAAGACGAGATGGGTTTCGAGCCCAATCCCGCCAGCCCGTTCGGCGGCGTCCGCGGATTGCGCACGGAGGTAGGCGCGCTCCGCGGACCCGCGCCGGAACCGCGCACGGGCGGGGGCTCCGACGACATCGGTGATATCTCGTGGACCGTCCCGACCGTCACCCTCGGCTTTCCGTCCAATTTTTCCACCGGCGGCGGCGGGCATCACTGGTCGAGCGCGGTCGCGATGGCGACGCCGATCGCGCACAAAGGAGCGACCGCCGGCGCTAAAGTGATGGCGATGACGGCGCTCGACTTCCTGCTCGATCCGGAGCGCATCGAGGCCGCGAACAACTACTTCACCGATGTGCAGACGAAAGACGTGGTCTACAAGCCCCTCATTCGTGAGACGGATAAGCCGGCCATCGAGCTGAACGAGTCCATCATGGATGAGTTTCGTGACGAAATGAAAACGTTCTATTTCGATCCGACGAAATACGATACCTATCTGGAGCAGCTCGGGATCGAATATCCGACCGTGCGTGAGAAATAGCGAAACCGCCACGCGCAGCAAAGCGCGGCCGGTTTTTGCTAGTATCCGCCCGATATGAGGTGGACTCGGCGGGGGCGGAGCGCCAATCTGGAGGATCGGCGTGGTCGGCGAGGGAGGTCGGCTCGCGGTGGAATGGGCCTCGGGACGCTGTTGGTTCTCGTCGTCCTAAGCGTGGTATTCCGGCAGGACTTCGTATCGCTTCTCGGGCCGAGCCTGGACGTGGCGCCCGGAACATCTTCCTCTTCCGGCGGCGCGGAAGACTTTACCTCGAGCCCGGCGGAAGAGGAGCTCGTCGACTTCGTGTCGTTCGTCCTCGACGACCTCCAGGAGAGCTGGCATCGATTGCTCCCGGGAGACTACCGCGACGCACGGCTGGTCTTGTTTCGGGACTCCGTTCGTTCCGCGTGCGGCATGGCGGGCAGCGCGACCGGCCCGTTTTACTGCCCGGGAGACAATCAAGTCTATTTGGACTTGAGCTTCTTCGAACAGCTCCGCGGGCGCTTCGGCGCTCCGGGCGACTTTGCGCAAGCCTACGTGATTGCGCACGAGATCGGGCATCACATCCAGAATCTGCTCGGCATCGAAAGGCAAGTGCGCGAAATGCAGGCTCGCAATCCGAGTGAACGGAACGAGCTTTCGGTCCGCTTGGAGCTGCAAGCGGATTGCCTCGCCGGCGTGTGGGGGGCTTCGTCGGGCCAGAGGGGCATTCTCGAGCCCGGCGACGTGGAAGAGGGACTCGGGGCGGCCGCCGCGATCGGCGACGATCGCATCCAACAGCAGAGCCAGGGCTACGTGACTCCGGACGCCTTTACCCACGGCTCGTCCGCCGACAGAGTCGAGTGGCTCCGGCGAGGCTTGAACAGCGGCGATCCCAACCAGTGCGACACCTTCGGCTCGCGGTGACGACACAACGAGCGACGCTCCGCTACCGACGAGACGTTTCTGCACGGTGCTGATTTCATCCGCTCTTCGCCTCTGGCGTGACCTCCGAGGTTCGTGGGTCCCTCTCGCGGCCACGGACGCTTTGGCCAAGCTCGGAGCTTTCGTCGTACTGACGCCGGCCGCGGGCATCATGCTCGGCGCCTTCATGTCGTTTACCGGTAACGAAGTCCTCGCCGATCAGGACATCCTCTACTTTCTGCTGAGCCCGTGGGGCGTCGTGGCGTTGGTTCTCGTCGGAGGCCTGGCGCTCGCCATCGTCGCGCTCGAGCTCGCCTGCCTGATGACGATAGGCCTCGGGGTCGTTCGATCCCAGCGCGTCACCGTTCTTGCGGCGCTGCGATTCGTCGCCGGCCGTGTCGCCGGCATCTGGCGGTT
>Ga0315338_1000998_pt1 | contig 43706 bp, 36 predicted proteins | sample ASW8metaG_FD_204518 | JGI IMG/M metagenome (GOLD analysis project Ga0315338, IMG submission 204518) | Ammonia-oxidizing marine archaeal communities from Monterey Bay, California, United States - ASW #8 | ecosystem: Environmental > Aquatic > Marine > Coastal | place: USA: California | collected... | reverse complement strand
TTCACTGCAGCTATTAAGGATGATGATCCTGTAATAGTTTTTAACAATCGACAGCTTATGGGAATGCCGTTTGATGTTGAGGTTCCCGAAGAATCTTATACATTGGAAATTGGTAAATCTAATATTGCAAGAGAGGGTGAAGATGTCACTCTTATCGGTATAGGATACACAACAAATGTTTGTCTCCAGGCTGCTGAAGATTTAAGCGGACACGGATATTCTGCAGAGGTATTAGATTTACTTTCACTATCTCCAATGGACGATGAGGCAATTCTTGAATCAGTTCGCAAGACTAGAAAAGTAGTAATTGTTGATGAAGATTATCCTAGGTGTAGTATGGCAACAGATATCGCTGCTTTAGTTGCTGAGCAAGCATTTGATGATTTAGATGCGCCGCCTAGGAGAGTAACTCCTCCACATACTTCTGTTCCTTACAGCAGACCACTGGAGGCGTTATATGTTCCTGATAGAGCGAAAGTGGTACAAGCTGCTTTAGAAGTAATTGAATAAATAGGTGAGGTAATGGCTGAATCAATAATTATGCCTAGACTGGGCGATTTTATGACTGAAGGCGTGGTCACTAATTGGGAAAAATCTTCTGGAGATAAAGTTGTTCAGGGTGAGCCTATTGCTCAGATAGAATCCGAAAAATTAAATTACGAGCTTGAAGCTGCATCAGATGGGATTTTGCATACTGTGGTTAATGCTGGAGATACGATAGCTGTGGATGCAATTTTGGGATATCTATTGGAGGAGGGAGAAAAACCCCCTGAATTAAACAAGGAAACTAGTGCACCCCCAGAAAATAATCCAGCCCAAATTCTAAAACCAGATGTAAAACGAGATAACAAATCTACAACTCGAGTTCCTTCAACTCCAGGTGCCAGGCGGTTAGCTAAGCATTTGGGAGTTGATTTGTCCGATGTGAATCCTACTGGTCCTAGAGGTAGAATCGTTGAAGCAGATGTCAGAGGGTTTCATGAGTTGTCTAATGCCTTGGATGATCAAGCTTCTTTTGGTTTGCCAGACCCAGTTGAATCCAAGAAGCTAGACGGGATGAGAGGGTCGATTGCTCGCCATATGAAGGAAAGTCTTTCCTCTACAGCTCAATTGTCCTTTTTTTTGGAAATAGATGTAACTGAAGCACAAAGTCTTCGTAGAGAATTGAAAGTTGGCTTACCTATTTTGTTGATGAAAGCTAGTGCCGAGGCTATTAAACGAGTTCCTAAAATTAATTCGGTACTTCAAAACAATCAAGTTTCATATTTTGACCAGATAGATATAGGGTTTGCAGTTGCTCTAGATGATGGATTGATTGTTCCTGTAATTAGATCTGTTCAAGAAATGAGCGTGAGTGATATTTCTTCGAATGTAGAGACTTTGACTAGGATGTCGAGAGAGGGGACTTTGTCGACTGATGATGTTGTTGGTGGTACATTTACTATTAGTGTTTTGGGTGTAGTTGATGGGTTTACTCCAATATTAAACAGCGGCCAGAGTGCATTACTTGGAATTGGTAGATCAGTTGAGAAACCCGTAGTGAAAAATAAAGAAATTGTCATTCGGGAAATGATGACTATTAGTTTGACTGTGGATCATCAGGTGATAGATGGTGCAGTTGCTGCAGCATTTTTACGGAGGTTCCAGCAATTAATTGAACGTCCTGGGGGATTAGAATAAGTCCAAGAGAATAAATTTTCTAACCGTTGATTCCCCTTATCATTCCTCTAATATACGCAATTTGTCCCAAATGTTGGCTTTCTTCGACTATTATGTGTCCCCATATCCAATCTCCTTTTTTGGAGCCTAGTCGTTTATGGGCGAATTCTTTAGTCAAATCTTCGTGTGTAGAATTTTTAAGACACTTAATAACAGAATCGTGAACTCGATCATAATAATCTTTCAAGATCTGGATAGGTAAATAAGGAAATGATCGAATTTTTTCTATATCATCACCGGCCCCATGGTCTTCCTCAGTCATGTTGAATTTTTCATGCCATTTTTCAGTTATCCATAGCTCTTGACCATTTTTCAAGGTTTGATTAACCCATCGATCTTCGACTCTAGCCATATGCCACATTAGCCATAGAATGCTATTTGATTGTAATGTGGGTTGCCATTTGAATTCATGATCATTGAGTCCATCAATTGATTTATTTAATGCAGAATAGTATTCATCAAGGGCGCTATGAATTGCCGTTTTAAAATCTTGCATGTTTTCCTTCATTCCTTTTCACAAAGCGTGTATTAAATAGGCCTAAATTTTGGAAGAGACAAATCATCAGTAATTTTTTCAAATAATACTTCTAATTCCATTCCTACTGAGAGCTTTTGTCGAATTTCTATTAGGGCTAATTCAGGATCTGTTCGATCTATTCCCTCTAGTACTACATTGCTTGGCATCATAGGACCTTCTTCTAATTGAACGATAGCTGTAACAAAGGGAATATCTTCAACGAAACCTGGATGCGGTGCGCGCATAACTATACCGTATGTAAAAAGTTTAGCTTTGCCAGTGCATTGAATCCACTCAGTATTTTTAGAAAAGCAGCATGGAGAAATATCACGAGGATAAAAGTATCCTTCACCACAGTTGTTACATTTTCGTATCCATAATTCTTTCTCTTCGGCCTTATTCCAATATAAGTCAGATTCACCTTGGGGACTAGGTATAGGTTTGTTATATTTTTGAGTCAAATTATTCTCCTAAGAATTTATTCGGTTGAAAGAATTACTGTGCCAGTTGACGATAGGGCGCCACCAGTTCCATTGATTAGGCAAGTTTTTGGATTTTCAAGTTGCCTATCCCCGCACTCGCCACGTAGTTGCCTTACGGCTTCTAATACTAAGAACATTCCGTACATACCAGAATGGGTATATGATAGTCCACCACCACTGGTGTTGAGTGCAAAATCGCCTCCTGGAGCAGTTCGTTGATTTGCGACAAAATCTGGCCCTTCACCCGCTCCGCAAAATCCTAGGCTTTCCAAAGTAGCGAGTACAGTGTAGGTGAATGAATCGTATATCATTGCTAGGTCAATATCATTATGAGAAAGTCCTGATCGAGAAAGCGCAGTTGGGCCCGAGTATCTAGCCCAAGTCCTTGTGAGATCGGGCATTTGACTAATCATCCCATGGTCGTGACCTTCTGCTGCTCCTAGTATGAAAATAGGCTTTTGTTTAAGATCTCTCGCGCGTTCTTCGGTAGTTACAACATAGGCTCCACCCGCATCTGTTACCAAACAACAATCAAATAAATGGAATGGCCAAGAGATCCATCGAGAATCATGGTAGTCATCGAAACTCATTGGATGATCTTTCATGTATGCTTTAGGATTTAATTGAGCCCATTTTCGAGTAGAGACTGCAATTTCTGCTAAGGCCTGTCTTGTTCTATCCTCTCCGTATAGTTCCATATATCTGCGACAAGCCATTGAATAAGAAATTGGCGGACCAATGATGCCATATGGCACCTCGAATTGAGGGCCTGGTTCAGATGCATTAGCGCCGGCCCTATTTCTAGCACTTCTTCCGGCTTCTCCATGAGTTACTAAAGCAACTTCGCAGTATCCAGCTTGAATAGCCGCAATTGCATGAGCAATGTGAATGATAAATGAAGAACCTCCAACTGCAGTCCCGTCAGTGAATTTTGGATGGATACCTAGATATTCAGCTAATGTAAGATTGGAAAATCCTGCAGAAAGGAGTCCGTCAACTTCATTCATTTCAAGCCCAGCATCTGCCAAAGCATTGAACGCTGCCTCAGCGTGATGTTGTAATGAACTTTTGTTTTCTACGCGACCGATTTGGTCTGATTCATCTACTCCTACTATGGCAATTCTTTGAGAATTAGTTGGCATTTTTACCTCACTTAATTGATATGGAAATTCGTTAAACTGCGGCTGAATTATACGGATTACCAGCTTTTAAATATGATAAATCGATTATCCGAACGGCATTATAGCAGTCCTCAATCGTAATCGGTGGCTGAGTTTTATTTTTGAAGGCATCAATTGCAGCTTGTAATGCGGGTGATCCATTGGGTTTTGGTAGTTGAATTGTTTTGGATCCATCTTTTGTATGAAGCCTTGTTACATTGTCACGATTTGATAGTATCGCCTCTTTGAATGCTATTTTCCATTCTCCATCAGTCCCATCAGATGGGAAGCCATTCCCAACTTCTATAGTCGCAAGTATTCCAGATTTTGTTTTTAGTAGGATTGATGCATAATCTTCTACAGATTGATTGTAAGTACCCCAACTTAATTGAGCGCCTGTCACCTCTATGTTTTGAGATTCGCCTGTCAGATGTAAGAAAATATCAATCCCATGTGTACCTAGATTTCGTAGGCAACCACCGTTGGATATTTCAGGGTCTAGCATCCAAGGAGATCCCCATTGAGGGTATCTGTCTGAAGTTGGTCTATTCAAACGAGAATAGAAGTGAGTAATTGGGCCAAATCGGCCGGTTTCTATTATCTCTTTGGCATATAGAGTGAATTCACTCATCCTTTGCTGCAGGGGTACTGATGTGAATGCATTCTTTTCTTTAGCTAGATCTACTAATGGCTTTAATTGTTTTGAAGTGAAACTCATTGGTTTTTCCATAATGAAAGGGATTCCAGAAGTTATTAGAAATTCGCAATATTCAGCCATCATATCGTGCCTTCCTAATGATAAAACAAAATCAGGACTGACAGAGGTAATCATTTCGCGATAATCAACGAAAATAGGAGGAGTGATTCCTAGTTCAGTGGCACGGTGTTGTGCAATCGACTTTTCTTCATCATGGATTGCAACAATTTCTACATCGGGCATTTCATTTAAATGCCTAAGATATGCTGCGTCATAAAGTGAGTGCCAATGATTCATTCCAATTGCTGCGACTCTAACAGCCATTTATATCTCCTAAAATTGATGAGAAATTAGTTTTGAAGTTAAGAGAGTTAGAAAAATACTCCATCCTCTTTAAAATCTGAGTATTCTTTAGGAGAAAGCCCAAGGATTTCCTGGAAAACATAATCATTATGTTCGCCAATGATTGGAGAACCATTTTCAATTGAGCACTCAACATCGGAAAATTTCACAACAGTATTCTCGATAATTCTTGTATCGAATTCAGGATCAGAATGGGGTACAGATTTGTAAAAATTGTCGTGTTGGAGTTGAGGGTCATGCTCGACTAAATCCTCGACATTTGATACTAAAGCTGCCCCAATTCCAGATTGCTGAAGAAGAGTCACTATATCATCTACATTCTTGGTTATAGTCCAATGTTCAATTTCTTTTTCAAGTGCGTCCCAGTTTTCTGAGCGAGCATCCATTTTTGAAAATCTTGGATCGCTAATTAATTCTGTTTTTTCAATTACATTGCAAAATTTGATCCACTCATCTTCAGAATAAATGCCAATTGCTACCCACCTTTCTTCTCCTTGGCATCTAAATGCTCCCTCTAAATATGAGTTCACATGCGGCGTTCGATTTCCAGTTGGTCCAGGAGCATCTCCATTAATGGTTTGTTGCAAATAGGCTGTAGTCATGACATTGCTAATGCAAGTCATATTGGCTCCATCAATATATTGCCCTTCGCCAGTTTGATTTCTGTGTTCTAGTGCCATAGTGATTGCAGAAGATGCATGAAGACCAGAAATTGTATCTCCCCATGCCCCGGTGACGACTGGGATATCATTTTCATACCCAGAAATTGCTGTATATCCTGACATGGCTTGAGCTATATGGAAATGGGACGCGTAGTCTTTGTATGGTCCAGTATGCCCATATCCAGACATGCTTAGATAAATAATATCGGGCTTTGCTTTCCGCATTTCGTCAAATCCGAGTCCCCATCGATCCAAAACGCCACCACGAAAATTTTCGATCACAATATCACTTACTGAAATCAGATCTTTGATTAGCTTTAAGCCTGATGGATGTTTGGCGTTGACAGAAATGGCCATTTTGTCACGATTAAAATGGTCGAATGCTCCAAGTCTTGAGGGTTCAGCATCCCCTAAATCATCATGATGGTTTACATATCCCCTCATAGTATCTGGTCTAGGACGAGCTTCAATTTTAATAACTTCAGCACCCATATCTTTTAAGGTTCGGGTGCAGAAAGGTCCAGCGACCACCCAAGTGAAATCTGTAACTCGAATTCCTTTTAATGGTTTATCCATTTGATTACCTTTCATGAAAAATAGAGATTAAATTATATTTTTTTTCTGCAGTTCTTCTTGCTCTTTAGGAGATAATCCTAGAAGATCTTGAAAAACATTGTCATTGTCTTCGCCGATTAGTGGGGCTCTTCTTCGTGCAGCCCAAGGGGTCTCAGATAAAATGCATGGAGCACCAGGATATGTAAATTTTTCACCATCGGAAATTTCAGGATGCTCTACTTCTACCCAAAATTCTCTACTTTGCATTTGAGGATCATTTAATGCCTCCGCAACAGAATTTACTGGACCACATTCTAGTCCTCTTTCCTGACCTTGATGGAAAAACTCAGCTTTGGTTTTTAGTTTGGACCATTTTGTAATAGTTTCTAACACCTGGGGGAAGTTTTCACGGTGGAATTTGCTGTCATGCCATTTTTCATCTGTTAAATCCTCAGCCATCCCCTCTTCTTTCATCCATTCTACAATTTCATTGTGGCCGTTTCGCCATCCAATATTCATATGGACCCAACCATCTTTGCACTGTATTAATTTGCTTCCACCGAATCCGTTGACGTGATCATTTTCACGTCTTCCCGAAACAACTCCATCCCCAATATAGAAGGGAACATTTTGTTCCACAGTCGAAGCGACAGATTTTTGCATTGAGACGTCTACTTGTTTCCCAAGACCAGTGCGTCTTCTTTCAAAAATTGCAGCCATAGCTCCAGTTACTGCAAAAAGACCGGCAGCATGAGATGCTTGGCGACCCCAAGGATGTGTCGGCTTTTGCCATTTCCATCCGGTAGTGTACATGTATCCACTAGATGCCCACCCCACTAGTTCGCCACCGTGCATTTGAGAGTGTGGACCAGTACGTCCAAAAGGGCTAATGGAAACAAAAATTAATTTTGAGTTTATCTTGCTTAAGGTTTTATAGTCGATATTGCGTTCCTCCATCCAATTTGCAGGAGCGGATTCTACTAAAATATCTGACTCTTTTACGAGGTTTTTGAGTAGCCGTTGTCCGTCAGAAGAATCCAAATCGAGAGTAATGCTACGTTTATTAAGATTGTAGCTCCAGAAATGGAGGCTGCGTTCTGGGTGCTCTTCGTTTTGATAAAATGGGCCTATGCCCCTAGTTTGGGCACCCCCAGGGGGTTCAATACGAATTACGTCCGCACCCATATCTGCCATAGTCTTGCAGCAGAATTCTCCTATTTCTTCGCCGATTTCAATCACCCTCAAATGTCCGAGAGCTTTTTTAGGAAATGTAGATGTTTCTTGCACCATGTGATACCTCAAATATTGGAGTTGGAGTTAGAATGAAATTAATTCATATTCTGACCACTAATATTCCCGAAAAGTTTACACAGCAAAAAGCTGTAATGCAATAACACATGTTTTTATGTAAAGTGAAGAATTTTTATAAAAATAAATAGGTACCGTCATCCTTTGGGTAATAGTCTTGTTGATGGAATTTTAATCAGTATTTAACACTAATTTTGACTATATATATAGTTAATATTTTAAAATTTGTACTTGACATCCGAGCGCATGAGGATTATATTTTCACCTTGAATACCTCAAATATTTGAGGGATGGCCGCTTTTTAGCAATAATTTTGGATTCAAGGAGGAATACTTTATGTGGCCTAATCGACTAAAACCTATCTACTTGGTGGGTGTTTTGGTCATAATCGCTATGATCGCAGCTTTTGCGTGTAGTAGTGATGATGACGCAGATGACAGCAGTGCAGCTCCAGCAGCTGCCCCTGCCGCATCTACTGACGCCGCCAAATCAACCGAGACCAAAGCAGCACCTGCAGCGAAAGCAGCAGCCCCTGCAGCTAAGGCAGCTCCCGCAGCAGCTTCAAAAGCAGCTCCTGCAGCTCAGGCTCAAGAAGCATCTGGGTTGGGCAGCTTGGTCGGAGAGTTCGGTGGTCCCGAGATCGTTGGTGGAGTTAACAGTGGTAAAGACCTTACATGGGCAGGTTCAGTCACTGGTGAGTCCCCAGAATTCGCTCTAAAAGTTGAAGCCGGCGACCTGCCACCTGTGGCAGACCGTGTGGGTTCTGAGCCTATCGTAATTAAGCCTGTCGAAGAGACTGGTGCTTACGGTGGTAACTGGAGACGCGGATTTAATGGTCCTGCTGACTACTGGCTCGCACTAGTATGCTGTTCCGGAATTGACACACTTCTCTATTTGGATGCTAATGACATTCCAGGTCAGAGACTTGAAGTTAACTTCGCACAGTCATGGACTACTGAGAATGATTTCCGAAAGTGGACATTTGATCTTCGCGAAGGCCACAAGTGGTCTGATGGCGATCCATTTGACTCTGCAGATTTCACTTGGTGGTTCGAAAATGCTTTCAAAAACGACGAACTTCTTCCTGGTAAGCCAGTAAGATTCGCTGTTAACGGAAAGTTTGGTCATATCTCTGCACCTGACGCTCAGACCGTTGTGTTTGAGTGGGAAGATCCTTTCCCTCTTTGGGGAGATCTAATCGCAGGTCCAACAGAGATTGGCTCGTTAGCACACCAGGGACGAAACCTCAATGCAACTTGGGCTCCAGGTCATTACCTAGAGAACTACCACATTGACTTCAACGCTGATGCTGACAAAAACGCTCAGGACGAAGGTTATGAGACTTGGGTAAACCATTTGAAGGCGAAAGCAGCTTGGGGTGGAAACCCTGACCTTCCTTCCCTTACACCTTGGATTACTACCAAGCCTTACACAGACCCTCCATTCTGGGTATTAGAGCGTAACCCTTACTCTGTATGGGTTGATGACGCTGGTAACCAGTTACCATACATCTCGAAGGTTATCCTTCAGCAGTATGAGTCTCTTGAAATTCACGGCGCACGTGCAGTTGCAGGTGAGTATGACTTCCAGGGATCTCAGATGCTTATGGAGTCAATCCCAGCATTGCTGGAAAACTCCGAAGCTGGTAACTACCACGTCAGACTCTATCCAACAGACTTTGGTTCTGACTTCATCATTAAGGTCAACTTGACATATGCTCATCCAAATTGTGAGGACTGTCCTGGAGACCAGGTAATTGGCGACATTATGCGAGACATTCGTTTCCGTCGTGCATTATCTTTGTCCATTGAACGTCAAGAGCTAAATGAAATTTTCTGGTTAGGTGAAGCAGGCCGTTGTGGTTCTGTTGTACCTCCAGGATATAATCAGTACTATCCTGGTGACGAGAATGCACCAAATGAGGTTTTCTCTGATGTAGATAACCCAGCTGGTGTAGGCGCTAATGCAAGCATTAACTATGAAAACCTCTGGTCTCCAGAAGTTGCAGACTATGCTGCTGCTAACGCGTTGTTAGACGAAGTCACCGTAAATGTTGATGGTCAAGAGCTTGGAATTCCAATGGTGGATGGCGTTAGAAACCATCCTGTTTCCGGAGATCCTCTTGTTCTTAATGTAATTGTTCTTCCTGGCCAGCACTTTGCATTCCAGCGTGGTATGCAGGTTGTTGACAACCATTGGAAGAATATTGGTGTCCGAGTTGTCGTTCAGTTAGTCGAGCGCTCCCGCGCAGGTGACTACACCCGATCCAATGATTATCATCTTTGGGCCTGGAACAACGACGGTTCTGATAACATGTTTACCGCTTCATGGCACGTGGTTGGTTACTATAATGGTGCCTCCACTATGGGTCCTCGTTTCGGTCAGTGGTATGGAAGTAATGGTACCGCTGGTGTAGAGCCTGGTCCTGACGTAAGTGGTGATCCTGCTAAAGACCTAACCTATGTGAAAGAGATTTATGATCTCTATCGCTCCGGATATGGTTCTTTAGAGAACAAGCAGAACGGTAAAGATATTTGGGCCAAGTCCGCAGAGGGAGTTCACGTTATCTCCACTTGTGGTTTGAGCGCAGCTAACTGGGGTGTTGCGGTTGTGAATAACAACCTCGGAAACATTCCTGGTCGTGTTCATATTGGTCCTGATGCCAAGTTCTACGGACTTGCAAGGCCACAGACCTTCTTCTATAGGAACTTCAAGAAGTAAGTTCTTATAACCAAACAAACTAGACTTTTGGCTCCTCTTTAGTCGGGGGAGCCAAAAGATATAAATAGAGCGGCCCTTTATTTAAACACTACTGGTGCCTGAGCAAATTCTGCTCAGGCATTAGTTTTATCAAGACTTTTATTAATATTTTTGAGGTGAAACATGAATTGGAATTCTTCTTTTGACTTCGCAGGACCAAAACAATTGGTCTTTGGGGTCGGTACTATTAAACGAATTGGTGAAATAGCTTCCTCAATGGGTAGTAAATCTCCAATGATTGTTACAGACCCTGTTCTGTATAAGGTGGGTCTAACTTCTGATGCAGAAGTCTCATTAAAGAACGCTGGACTTTCTACAACAATTTTTTCAGACATCACGACTGAACCTACGGTTGCATCAGTTAATGCTGCTGTAGAAATGTATCGTGGAAATCAATGCGATTTGTTGATTGCTATCGGTGGAGGTAGTTCTATTGATAGTGCAAAATCTATTTCGATTTTACTTGGTAACGAAGGAGAAATTACCGAATTTCAAGCTCAAAGGACAGGCTCTAATTGGACAGCCGCTAAACCAATAACCAAGATTGGGTCAGAAATTATAGCTGTCCCAACAACCAGTGGAACTGGTAGCGAAATGACAGGAGGGTCAGGTGTAAGAGACCCTAAAACTGGAATCAAAGGATGGGCCGGTTCTCCATTGCTTAAGCCTTCTGTCGCATTGTGCGATCCAGAATTAAGTGTTTCAATGCCTCCTCATGTGACTGCTGATACTGGTACTGATGCATTTTCTCAAGGCCTTGAGTGTATTTTGGTAAATAAGTTTAAGCCTACTGCTGAAGCCATAGCATATGAGTGTCTTGCGGTAATTAAGGAATATTTGCCGAAAGCGTTTGGTAATGGTGCTGACATTGAAGCACGTTCTGCAATGATGTGGGCTGCAACTAATGTTGGTATTGCATTTGGGAATGCTGGATTAATTCACAATCATTCGTTTTCTGAAGTTCTGGGTGATGTAGTTGGTTTATCTCACGGAAGAGCTTTAGGAATAATGTTGCCTCATGTTGTTGAGTTTAACTTGCCTGCTTCCCAGGATAAAATGGCTAAAGTCGCCGTGGTTATGGGTGAAGATACCAAAGGCTTGTCCCAACGAGAATGCGCTGAACTAGGGTTGCAATCGGTCATAGACTTAATGGAAGACGTAGAAGTTTTCAATAAGTTAAGTGACTATGGAGCTACTCAAGATCACTTGAATATTGCTGCAGATCGTATATGGGATCAGCATACTCCTAGGTCCATAATTTCACCCAAAGGATTTAAGTCTCGAGATGAGATTTTGGGATTGATGCAAGCAGCGTTTTAGGGATTGATGCACGTGCCTTTTTAGGGTATGATGCTCCTAACTTAATCTAGGGGTGAGGAAATTCTATGATTGGTTATATAATACGAAGATTTTTATTTGCACTTCTTGTCGTCTGGGCTATTTCAGTAATTTCTTTCTTCATCATTCAACTCCCCAAAGGGGATTATATAGATTTCTATATAATTGAGTTAGAAACGAATGGTGGTCCAATTGGTCAAGAAGCCGCAGAGACGCTTAGGATGCAATATGGGTTAGAACAACCTATTCCTGTTCAATACATTCGATGGATTGGACAAGTCGTGGCAGGTAATGGAGGCTACGCTTTTGAATACAGGAAGCCGGCTTTCGACGTTATAGGTGATCGCATATGGCTAACGCTTGCGCTTACCGCGACGGCGGTCCTGTTCACATGGCTATTAGCTGTGCCTATAGGGATTTATTCTGCTATGAGGCAATATTCGGTTGGGGACTATGTTGCTTCAACTTTAGGGTTTATGGGGTTGGCTGTTCCACCATTTTTGTTAGCGTTGGTGATGATGTACTATTTCAAGGCTGTTTGGGCTTTGCCTGTTCCTATAGGAGGCTTATTCGCAGCTGAATATGCCGATACAGGTTGGACTCAAGCTAAGATTTTGAACATGTTGGCGCATTTGTGGGTTCCTGCATTGATTGTTGCTATTGCCGGTACTGCTCAGCTGATTCGTGTTCTTAGAGCAAATCTTTTGGATGAGATTCGAAAACCTTATGTTGTGACCGCAAGAGCTAAGGGGATGAGCGAATGGGGAATGATTATGAAGTATCCTGTTCGGGTAGCTATGAATCCTTTAGTTAGCACGATTGGTTATTTGCTGCCTACTTTGGTTTCGGGGAGTATCATTGTTGAAGTAGTGATGAATCTTCCTACTATGGGACCGTTGCTTCTAAAAGCATTGCTCGCTCAAGACATGTTTCTTGCAGGTACTATAGTAATGTTAATCGGAATAATGACCGTGGTCGGTACATTTGCATCTGACCTATTGTTGGCGTGGATAGATCCACGTATCAGAGTGGAGCAGACTTAAAATGGCAGAACAAACACAAGAACAAACTACAGAATTATCTGATCAAATCGAATCGCGCGCCAGTAGCAATGAAGATAGTCAAGTATATATTGCTTCTCAATGGCAATTAATGTGGTGGAGATTAAGAAAACACAAGCTTGCCATGGCTTCGCTAATTATTTTAGCTGGGTTTTATTTCATTTCGGCTTTTGCAGAGTTTTTTGCCTATACCCACCCTTTGTGGGCTGACGCTGATATTGCTGAGATACCTATTCAAAAGGTTCAATGGTTTGATGGGTTGAAATTTGATCCATATGTTCACCCAGTGTCGTCTGAGCGCAGTATGGCCACAAACTTTTTGCGTATTTATACCAAAGATGAAAGTGTTAAAATCCGTCTAAATTGGTTTGGGCAGACTCCGAAGCCTGAAGGTTACGTTGCAGGAGATTATTGGGGTTATGAATATAATTTCTTAGGATTTATTCCAACTACCAGGCATTACATAACTCCTGATGAGGCTTATGCTGATTCACCTACTATGTATTGGATTGGAACTGATGAACTTGGTAGAGACTTATGGTCTAGATTAATGCTTGCCACAAGGGTTTCTATGAGTATTGGTCTTATAGCAGTGGCAATAAGTATCGTCCTCGGTGTGGTTTTGGGTGGTATTTCCGGATTCTATGGAGGTTGGACAGACAATATAATCCAAAGAATTGTAGAGGTTTTAAGGTCCGTTCCAACGATTCCTTTATGGATGGGATTAGCAGCAGCTGTGCCTCGAGACTGGTCGGTTGTAAAGATGTACTTCGCAGTAACGATTATAATTTCTTTGTTAGGTTGGACTACTCTGTGTAGGGAAGTCCGTGGGAGATTTTTGTCCCTCCGTGAGGAAGATTTTGTTATGGCAGCCGAGTTGGCCGGTGCTGGTCGAATGCGCATAATTCTTAGGCATATGGTGCCTTCTTTTTCCAGTCATATTATTGCGGCTATAACTCTTTCAATTCCATTTATTATCATTGCCGAGACCTCACTAAGTTATCTTGGTTTGGGTATGCGTGAGCCAGGGATCAGTTGGGGTACGCTACTTTATCAGGCACAGAATATAACGTCGGTTGCGACTAGGCCATGGATGTTGTTGCCAGGTATAGCTGTGATTGTTGCAGTGCTGGCGTTTAATTTTCTTGGGGATGGTTTGCGTGATGCTGCCGATCCATACGGCTAGGAGATAAATATGACTACTGAAACTAATAAGCCAATTTTGACCGTTAAAAATCTCGCTACTCACTTTCCTCTCGAGGAAGGCAATGTAGTCGCGGTTGATGGAGCTTCTTTTGAAGTTCCAGCGGGTAAGACCATTGGTATTGTGGGTGAATCGGGCTGTGGTAAGAGTGTTACGGCCAGATCAATTCTTGGGATTTTAGATGACCCAGGTCACATCGTCAGCGGAGAAATTGTATATCATCGCGATGGTAAAGATGGCGCCGAAGGTGAGACGATTGATTTAGCCGCTTTAGATCCGAATAGCAAGGAATTTCGTAATATCCGAGGATCTGAGATCTCATATATCTTTCAGGAGCCAATGACGTCTTTTAGTCCTGTGCATACAATTGGTAATCAATTGATGGAGGCAGTACGACTACATAGGGATGTTTCTAAATCTGAGGCTAAGGATATTGCTATTGATATGCTGAACCAGGTGGGTATTCCTTTGGCTGAACAAAGGGTTAATCAATATTCATTTGAGTTAAGCGGTGGCTTGAGACAACGTGCAATGATTGCAATGGCTCTTGCTAATGTGCCCCGATTAGTTATAGCGGATGAACCAACTACAGCACTTGATGTTACCACTCAAGCCCAGATTCTTGATTTAATGCGAGGATTGCAAGAGAAATATGGAATGGGGATCATGATGATTACCCATGATTTGGGCGTAATTGCTGATATGTGTGAGGAAGTGGTCGTAATGTACTTAGGCAGAGTTGTAGAAAGAGGATCTGTTGATGAAATTTTCCACTCTCCTAAACATCCATATACCAAGGCATTGTTGGAGTCAATTCCACGTTTGAGAGGAGATGCGGGAACTCGATTGGCCACTATTGAAGGTTCTGTTCCCCACCCTTATGATCGTCCTCCAGGATGTCCATTTAACACACGTTGTTCTGAGTTTAAAGAGGGTATTTGTAACGTCGCTGAGCCTCAACTAGCTTCTGTGGAGAGTAAAACTCTTCATGAGGTAAGTTGTTTCCTCTATCATGACGCCGAAGGGAGTCCAGTATAATGGCTGAAAATGTAGAAAATATCGATAATCTTCTAGAAGTTAAAAACTTGCAAAAGTTTTTCCCTATTCAAAAGGGGTTTCTTAGGCAGACTATTGGCCACGTTCGTGCTGTCGATGATGTTAGCTTGACGATTAAGCGTGGAGAGACTTTAGGTTTAGTTGGTGAAAGTGGTTGTGGTAAAACAACAGTTTCTAGATGTATTTTGCGAGCATTGGATCCAACTGGTGGAGAAGTCCTGTATTCTGGATTAGATGAAGCTGGATCACCGATTGACCAAATTGACGTTGCTACTTTACAACATGGTGACTTGAAGCGACTGAGACGTGAGATGCAAATGATTTTTCAAGATCCATTTTCGTCTTTGAATCCAAGAATGACTTTGATGGATATTGTCGGCGAACCTTTGTTGGTTAATGGAGTTGGTAATGCTTCTGAGAGAGAAGATCGTGTTGCTGAATTATTAGAGGTGGTGGGTTTGAGGACAGAGTATATGCGTCGGTATCCACATGCTTTCAGTGGCGGTCAGAGACAGCGTATTGGAATAGCTAGGGCTTTGGCTTTGAATCCTCAATTGGTTGTAGCTGACGAGCCTGTATCTGCGTTGGATGTGTCCGTACAAGCCCAGGTCTTGAATTTGCTGATGGATTTGCAATCCCAATTGGGTTTGACATATCTCTTTGTGGCACATGATTTAAGTGTTGTTCGTCATATTAGTGATAGAGTTGCCGTTATGTATGTCGGAAAGCTTGTTGAAGTTGCGCCAACAGATGAGTTGTTTACTTCTCCAAAGCATCCTTATACATCTGCTCTATTATCTGCTGTGCCGGAACCTGATCCAAGAGCTAGAATGAACAGACAAATTCTTGAAGGAGAGGTTGCTAACCCTGCTAATCCTCCTGGTGGATGTTATTTCAATCCTCGTTGTGCTCATGCAACAGATCAATGTAGAACTGAAACTCCTGTGTTGCGTGAAATATCATCTGGACGTATTGTGAGTTGTCACAGAGCAGAAGAATTAGAACTTCAAGGTGTTTTAGACGACGTTCCAACGGCTTAATCGACTAATTGAAAATCCTTATTCTTTTTATAAGGCTTAATTCTCTTTTATAACTCTTTGTATTGGTTTATAATTGTACTGTTAAAAGTAATTATAGGTGAGTTGAGTTGGAGTTAAGTCGAGTTCAAAAAGTTCGTACTGGCTTGCGTAAGTTACCCCCATTTGCTCCCGAGCGAGATACTATTTCGTACAGAATGATGTTATTGAGTTCGGCGATATTGGGCGGTTCAATTGGTACTTCCATTTACTTAATTGCTTCTATAGTCTACTACTATCACAAGTGGACTTATCCATATTTGCCTAACCATCTTTATTTCACGGAAGCCATTATTCAGGGGTTGCCAGCATTTATAATAGGTGCTGGTATCGCCGTCTTGTTTACCTTGATGGCTGCTCCAACTACTATTGCCAGTAGAAACCCCTTCAATCAATTACTAAAATGGTCTTTTGTCGGGTTTTCTTTTGCTATAGTCGCCCCATTTTTTAGTGGCTATTTTGGTCCATTAGCTGATGTGACATATGATTTGCAACGCGGAGCGATTAGTTCTGCTGATTATTCCACTGGAATTGGTAACGCATTCGCTAAAGGTGTACACGCTGCATTCCAAAATGCTACTTTTGGACTTTTTACTAGTCTTTTGGGTGGTTTGACTTGGGGTTTAGCTATGTTTGCTATCGACACGGCTAACAATTTTAAGAACTTAATTATTTCCAGATACTATCCAATAATCTTTTCATTAATTTTATCGGCAATTATTTTTATACTTGCTCAATTCGGGCCTGTTAGCTTTTTGAAAGAATTAGGTTAATATTTCTACTACCCTCACGTTTAAGATTGCTGGTTGTGGGCGTTACCTAAAATGTTTCTTGCGATAATTAGTTTTTGAATTTCGGATGAGCCTTCATAAATTTCTGTTATCTTGGCGTCTCTATAGTATCTTTCTACAGGAGTAGGACTAATATAACCTAATCCACCGTGAATTTGCAGGGCAGTATTTGCAGCTTTGACAGCTATTCTTGAGCCGAATAATTTTGCCATAGAAGCCTCTTTTATGAATGGCTTTTTGGAATCTCTAAGAGTTGCTGCCTGTAGCGTGAGTAGTCTAGCAGCTTCGATTTCTGTCGCCATGTCAGCTAGTTTCCATTGGATGCCTTGGAATTGAGATAAGTTTTGTCCAAATGCCATTCGGTTCTGGCTATAATCTAATGCAGCGTCATACGCTGATTGAGCTATTCCGACACATTGGGCAGCGATCGAAATTCGACTTGCATTGAGAACATTCATTGTGTTTTTGAACCCGCTAGATTCGTTACTTATAAGGTTTTCGTTAGGGACGAAGGCATTTTGGAACACGATTTCTGCGATACTAGAGGCTCGGATTCCCATTTTGCCATGAATTGGATTGATTGTTAATCCAGGAGTTTTCGAGTCGATAATTAAAGCATTTACACCTTTAGTCCTCAATTTTGGATCAATTGTAGCCATTAGCACTATAGTTGATGCTTCTACGGCGTTGGTAATGTAAGTTTTACTACCATTTATTAGGAACCCATTTTTTTGAGGTGTTAGGGTCGTAATCATTCCCGCAGCATCACTACCAGAAACAGATTCTGTAAGTGCAAATGCACCAACTTCTGATCCATTGATTAGATTTGGCAAGTATTTCTTCTTTTGACTTTCTGAACCATACATTGAAATAAATCGACAACATAGTGACAAGTGAGCAATGTAAATTGTACTGGTTGCTGCACATGCTCTAGCCAATTGCTCTACTACAATTGATTGCTGGCGAGCGGTTCCACCACTACCACCATAGTCAGTAGAAATTTCTAGTCCAAGAAGACCAAGATTAGCAATATCAAGAAAATTCTCCCAAGGGAATTTTTCAAGTTTGTCAAAGTTTGAAGCTCTGGGTGCAATTTTTGAATTTGAGAATTCTCTAACTGTGTTTTGAAGCATCAGTTCTTCTTCGTTCAAAAAAATTGTATCCATATGTTTCCACGCTTAATCAAAAACTTTGTATCAGAAGTTTAGATTTGTATTTGTAGAGTGTCAAATATATTTTAGGATCTGTAAATAACAGCAAATTTGTTCTAGAAGTAATGTATTCTTGATGATATAATCGTCGCCAGATCATAAGTTTCAATTTCAGAATATTAAGGCTAAAAATTGGTAGAGAATCGTATAGTATCTGCAGTGAAGCAAGATGGTGATCATCGTATAGACACTAGCTTGAGGCCTAAATCTTTGTCCGATTATGTTGGCCAGCAAACATTGAAGGATAATTTAGATATTTCTATCAAAGCTGCACAACATCGTGCGGAGCCATTGGATCATATTTTGTTATATGGGCCACCAGGATTAGGCAAAACTACATTAGCTAATATTTTGGCAACTGAGATGGGAGTTCGAATTAAGACTACTTCGGGCCCTGCCATAGAACGTGCTGGTGATATGGTTGCGATTCTTACGCAACTTCAAAAAGACGAAGTCTTATTTATTGATGAAGTTCATCGCTTGAGTAGAGTGGTTGAGGAAGTCCTTTATCCTGCCTTGGAGGATTTGTTTGTTTCGTGGGTAGTGGACAAAGGTTTGAAGGCTAGAAGCATGAATTTGAGTTTGAGGCCTTTTACTTTAATTGGTGCTACTACCCGTTATGGTATGGTCAGTTCTCCTCTCCGTGATCGTTTTGGGTTAGTTCATAGGCTAGAGTTTTATGATGAAGAATCTATGAGTACTATCGTTGAACGTTCTGCGTCGATTCTTGGAATTGAAGCGAAGTCTGAAGGCATATCACATATTGCTAAACGTTCTAGAGGTACGCCTAGAATTGCTAATAGACTGCTTAGGAGAGTCAGAGATTATGCTCAAGTAGTTGCAGATAATGTTATTACTTCAGAAGTTGCGAATGAGGCATTAACTAAATTAGGTGTTGATTCATTAGGTTTAGATAATATAGATCGAAAAATGTTAAGTTCTATAGTGGAAAAATTTTCAGGTGGTCCAGTGGGGATTGACACTGTCGCAGCAAGTATCAACGAGGATTCAGATACACTTGAAGAGGTTTATGAGCCTTTTCTTATTCAATTAGGGTTTCTTGATCGTACATCTCGAGGCAGAGTCGCAACGCCACTTGCTTACGAACATTTGGGTTTTGATTTTACTAAATCGACGGGTGATTCTAGTCACCAATTAATGTTCTAAAAATTTATGCTGGCTGATCTTCAAATGCTTCATAATTCATCTGATACAATTTTGAGTAGATCCCGGGATTTTGGAGTAATTCTTCGTGAGTACCGGATTGATCAATTTTCCCATCATTGACTACCAAAATTTTGTCTGCACCTCTGATAGTTGACAATCTATGAGCGATGACTATAGCAGTTCGTCCCTTGAGCACTTGTTGCATAGCTTTTTGAATCATCATTTCAGATATGCTATCGATGCTTGCAGTTGCTTCATCCAAGATCAAAATTGCGGGATTTGCAGCTATGGCTCTAGCGAAGCTAATTAATTGTCTTTGGCCAAGACTTAAATTTACTCCTCTTTCAGCTACTTCTGTGTCGTACCCGTTTGGTAATTCTTCTATAAATTCGTGTGCACCAACCGATTTAGCAGAGGAAATCACGTTTTCATTTGATAAGCCTATGTGATTGTATTTTATGTTTTCCGCGATTGTTCCAGAGAAAAGATATGGTTCTTGTAGCACCATGCTCATTTGAGACACTACTGAATTACGTGTGACATCTCTGATATCAATTCCATCTATTTTGATAGAACCTCGGCCTATTTCGATATCGTAGAATCTTTGGAGTAGGGCAACTATTGTGGTTTTCCCTGCTCCTGTTGGCCCCACTATCGCTACTGTTTCCCCAGATTTGATATTAAAGGATATATCCTTTAATACGTCTTCTCCATTGAAATAGTTAAAATTCACACTATCAAATTCAATATCACCAGCAAGTTGATGGATTGCGGTTGCATTTTTGGAGTCAATTAAGTCGGGTTTCACATCTAATGTTTGAAAAATTCTTTGACCTGATGCCATAGATCTTTGCAATTGAGTATATTGCATTGTCAGATTACGGATAGGATCGAAAAAACGTTGAATATATAGAATAAATGTTACGAATAAGGCGGTGTTGGCAATCTCTCCATTGTTAACCATTCCAATTCCAAAGAAAATTACTAGTCCGATAGAAAAAGCAGTTAGGATATCTACGAGTGGTATCATAAATGCCATTAATCTCCCTGCAAAAAGGTTGGATTTAAGGTGGTCTTGATTTTTACCATCAAAAATTGAAAAGTTTTTGGGCTCTCTGTTCATTGCCTGCACAACTCGAACACCTGTGATATTTTCGTTCAAGTATGCATTCAAAATTGCTGAAGCTTTTCTTACGTTGATAAATGCCCTCACAGCGATTGGTTGCCAAAAAATCATTATAAATACTAGAACTGGTAATACTGACATCGATATTAGACCAAGTTTGATATTTAAGGTCATCATTACTATGACTATACCGATCAATCCAAGTAAATCTGCTAAAGTCATGATAACTATTGAAACAAATTCCTGAAGTTGATATACGTCCCCTTGTACTCGTGACATCATTACACCGACCTCAGTGCGGTCATAAAAACTTAGAGACAATCTATGAAGGTGTTTAAACATTGTTTTTCTGAGGTCGTATAATATGCCTTGACCAATTTTAGCCATCATTGTTTGTTGTATTTTGTTTGATGCAAAATTCAATATTGCAGCTGTAACTAAAGCTGCAAACCACATGGTAAGGGAATCCAAATTTCCCGAGCCGATGGCCATTAATCCTTTACCGATAATAAAGGGAACGGAGACCATGCTGGAAGTGAAAACTAACATTGCCAGAACGGCAAAAGTTGTATACTTTTTATAGGGCTTGATATATGGGAGTAAACGTAGGATTACACGTTTATCATATGCTGATCCGAAGACTGAATCGCCGTCTGAGTCTCGCGTGGATCCTCTGCCCATAAGGCTTCCGTGATGTCCTCCGTGCATCATGGATTAAATCCTCACTTTCGTATCGGACGACAAATCGTCCATTGAAACTTCTAGCATCACATCGTTCTGTGGTTTGAGTTGAAGGTTATAGATTTCTTCATACAACCCTCCTTCTTTGATTAATGACGAATGGTTACCTGTAGCAACTATGGCACCTTTATCCAATACAAATATTTGATTGGCATTGCGGATGGTGCTTAATCTATGAGCTATTACGAATGTAGTCCTACCTTTCATAACATTCTTCATGGCGTTTAGAATAAGGCGTTCAGTATTTGTGTCGACACTTGCAGTTGAATCATCAAGTATTAATATGGGGGGATCAAGAACTATTGCCCTTGCGATGGCTAGTCTTTGCCTTTGTCCACCCGAAAGGTTGACACCTCTTTCACTTAACATTGTCTCGTAGCCATCAGGTAATGTTTCGATAAAATCATGTAGTTGTGCCAATTTAGCCGCATTTACAATAGATTCCATACTCGCATTGGGATTACCGTATGCGATATTTTCTTTGATTGAGTCAGTAAAAATAAAAATGTCCTGTTGTACAATTCCAATGTTATGTCTTAGATCATAAAGCGTGAAATTCTTAATATCCTGTCCGTCGATACGGATTTCTCCATCGGTCGGATCGTAGAATCGAGTTAGCAAACTTACCAAAGTACTTTTTCCGCTTCCAGGAGTTCCGATTAGCGCAATAATTTCCCCGGATGGAACAGTGAAATTAACTGTCTTCAAAGCTTGCAACTTGTTAGCAGTACTATAACTAAATGATACATTTTCAAATTGAACTTCGCCTGAAATTTTCTCTATGTTGGTTGGATTCTTTGACTCTTTTACTTTAGACTCAGTATCAATAATTTCATAAATTCTCGCACCAGCGGAAGTAGCCCGTGCAGTCGATGCGACTATGAATCCAAGCATGCGAATTGGTATCGAAAGTAGTTGCATGTAGAATAAGAATTTGGTTAGGTCTCCAAGAGATAATGTTCCCCCGATAACACTACGGCCACCAAAGATCAATATTATTGCCAGAGAGAGCATAAAAACAAATATCATGAATGACATGTTGGTTGCTCGAACATATTCAACTTGAATCATTTCTTCTGAGACTTTTTTGCTGCCTTGATCTAACTGATTTAATTCATGTTCTTCTGCCCCAAATGCTTTCACCACTCTCATTCCAGTCAATGTTTCTTGTAGAGTAGTACTTAATTCACCCATTCGTTCTTGTACGGATGTCCACAGGCGACGCATTTTTAGCCGAGCAAATATAGATTGAGCTGCAACTACTGGCATAAATGCGATAGATAACAGACCGAGTTTTGTATCCATATTGATTAATATGATTGCAACTGTCACAAACATTATAAAAAAATATGGACCTCTTATTAATCCAATTGAAATAAACATACGGATATTTTCTACATCCGTGATTGCTCGAGACATTAAATTGCCTGTATGAGATTTGTCATGGAATGACAAACTTAATCTTTGGATCCTGTCAAAAAGTTGATTCCTGATTTCATATACTGCAAGTTGAGAGACTGATTCGCTGAAATATTGTTGCCCAAAGCCGAAAATTCCTCTTATAGAACTTAGTCCTATAATTATTCCTGATAGGGTAAGGATTTTTGTGGTACTAAGCGATACTCCGTTATCCAATGATTCAGCGATAGAATCAATTGTGTTCCCAAAGACTTCTGGAAGAAGAAGATATGCTGCAGCTGAAACAATCATGGTTGCGTAAGCAGCCGTGATATGAAATCTGTTTTTGAATGCGATCTTGATTATTCGAAGAATTATGTTCATTATTTTTTTGCTCAGTTCTAGTATCGATTTTTCTATGGAAAAACACAATACTTTAGCTATAGAATAATTTGAAATATTATTTGGAAATAAAATGCATATAGATTCAAATCGATTAGACAATAAAGTGATGCCATTTGAAGTTCGCCCTATGATTTCGGAGGATATCAAATCAGTTAATATGATTGAGAAGAACGCTTTGTCACCACTTGTAGCTCCTACTTCTTTTTCAAGGGAGTTAAGGAATCCACGTGCGAGATATTTAATTTCTAATATTGTTGAGGCGAAAATAGAGGATAAAGGCGAATTGCAAAATTTCAATTCGCCAAATTTTCCTTTCGTAAAAAAAATTTGGGATACGACTAGAGATTTGTTTGATAAAAAGCTAAAGATCAAAAATAATAATCAGTCGATCGCAGGATATATTGGTACATGGTTCGCTGCTGATGAAGCTCATATTATTTCAGTTGCTGTTCATAGTAGATTTCGAGGGATAGGTGTAGGAGAACTTCTTTTGTTGTCAGGGATTGAACAGGCCTCATCCTTAGGGGCTAAAAAAATAAGCTTAGAGGTAAGAGTTTCGAATTTAATTGCTCAAAATCTTTACAAAAAGTATGGATTTGAAATTGCGAATACAAGGAAAGGTTATTATTTTGATAACCGTGAAGACGCTTATACTATGACACGAAACGAAATCAGTATTGATTCTGATCAAATGATTTTGAAAGGATTAGCTGATGCGCATTCTTTTAAATGGGGGAAATCAAACAGACGATATTATTAGTCTATTCACTTATTGTGTTGGATTTGCTAGCTCTCTTAAAATGTCAAATGGATATATACCAGTATAATGTCCATCACTCCACAAAAATTGGACTGCGTAACGTCCAACAAACAAAAAATCTTCTGCTTTTATGTCTGCAGGAACTGTTAGTGGATCAAGCAATTTTTTGTTTGTAAGTTCTTCAACACAATGTGCACAACCGCAATTCAACCTTAGGAATCTATGATCCAGTATTGTGTCGTCTCCATCTGTCCACACGAATCTAATTCCATTTTCCGCAATGTCAACTTCTATAACAGCCATTTTTTACCATTCCCGAATATCTACAAAGTGACCTTCAATAGCCGCCGCCGCCGCCATTTGAGGACTAACTAAATGTGTGCGGCCGCCTTTTCCTTGACGACCTTCAAAGTTTCTATTAGATGTAGATGCACATCTTTCTCCTGGATTTAGGGTGTCAGGATTCATTCCTAGACACATTGAACAGCCGGCTTCTCTCCAGTCGAATCCTGCTGCTTTGAAAATACTGTCAATGCCTTCCGCTTCTGCTTCAGTTTTTACTTGTGATGAACCCGGAACTACCATTGCATACACAGAATCTTTTACCTTACGTCCTTCAACTAATTCAGCCGCTGCACGAAGATCTGATAACCTTGCATTTGTACACGATCCAATAAACACGCGATCAAGTTTGATATCTTGAATCTTGGTTTCTGGTTTCAATCCCATGTATTCTAACGCCCTTTTAGTTGCTTCTTGATCAGCCGGGTCGGAGAATGATTCATCAGATGGTACTTGACCAGTTATTCCGGTCACCATTCCAGGGTTTGTTCCCCAAGTTACAAAAGGTTCCAATTCATCAGAGTCAATTTCTATAGTAGAGTCAAAAGATGCACCAGAATCAGAGCCTAGTTGACTCCATGATTCTATGGCTATGTCGAAATCCATTCCAGCAGGAGCTTCTGGTCTTCCTCGCAAATAGTCAAAAGTTGTTTGATCTGGGGCAATCATTCCTGCTCTAGCTCCAGCTTCTATTGACATATTACAAATTGTCATCCTTTCGTCCATCGAAAGTGCTCTAATTGCTTCACCACTATATTCAATTGCGTATCCAGTTGCACCGGCAACACCGATTCTGCCAATGATACCTAAGATCACATCTTTCGCGGTCACGCCAAATGGCAAGGGGCCATTTAATTTTATTTCCATAGTCTTGGGTTGAAATTGTCTAAGAGTCTGTGTTGCAAGTACGTGTTCAACTTCTGAAGTTCCAATTCCCATTGCAAACGCACCAAATGCTCCATGTGTTGATGTATGGCTATCACCACAGACAATTATTTTACCTGGCTGAGTTAAACCTTGTTCTGGCCCAATCACGTGCACGATTCCCTGACGTTCGTCATGCATATCATATATGGGTACGTTGAAGTCATGGCAATTTTGATTCAGTGTGTCTATTTGTTGCTTGGCGATGGAATCATTTATAGGGAGTCTTCCTGGAGAAGTGGGGACGTTGTGGTCAGCTGTTGCAATTGTTAAATCTGGCCTTCTTACTTGTCTGTTAGAAATTCTAAGCCCCTCAAATGCTTGTGCTGAAGTGACTTCGTGTACTAGATGCAAATCTACATAAAGTATCGTTGGTTGTCCCTCTTCTTGATGAATCACATGAGAATCCCAGATTTTCTGGAACATTGTTTTAGGCATAATAATCCTCTAAATTTTGTAATCTTATTAGTTGTTAAACTCTAGCAGTGATGGCAGAGATTATATCATGTGAAAAGTTGAAAATTGTTAGTGAGGGTTGGCATTTTCATTTGTTCTGGAATTCTCTGTTGCTATCAAGCGATTCAGTGCATTCATATATGCTTTAGCGCTAGCAACTATAATGTCTGTGTCGGATCCTCTGCCAACATAAACTTTTTCGTCCTTTTCAATTCTGATTGTGACATCGCCTAATGCGTCAATACCCTCTGTAACTGCATCCACTCGAAATTCAGTCAATTTGTTAGGGACATCGACTATTCGGTTGATAGCCATATACACTGCATCCACAGGTCCTGTCCCTGTGGCTGCATCAGTGTGTTTATTATTGTCCTTATCTTTTAGAGTTACAGTAGCGGTTGGGATTTGGTGATCGCCACAAGAAACTTGTACTTGTTCAAGTGAAAAAATTGTGGGTATTTCAGACGATCTTCTGTGATTTGACATTAGGGCGACCAAATCTGCATCAGTAACTTCTCTCTTACGATCGGCCAAGTTTTTGAAGGAATCAAAAGTCTCATTTAATTCATCTTGTTCCAATGTGTATCCCAGATCTAACAATCTAGAGCGTAATCCTGCTCTTCCACTTAATTTCCCAAGGACCAAAGTATTGCTTGGCCAACCAATTGATTTGGGGTCCATAATCTCAAAAGTGCTTCTCTCTTTAAGTACTCCGTCTTGATGAATTCCTGATGCATGACGAAATGCGTTGGCTCCAACAATTGCTTTGTTGGGTTGTATTGGGAAGCCAGTAATATCGCTTACAAGACGGCTTGTACGATATATTTGCTGAGTATCCACATTTGTATCTACTCCATATAGATCTTTTCTGGTTTCAATCGCCATAATTATTTCTTCCAACGCTGCATTCCCGGCGCGTTCACCAAGTCCATTTATGCATCCTTCTACTTGTCTCACACCAACTGTGATAGCAGCCAAACTATTTCCAACAGCTTGTCCTAAATCGTTGTGACAGTGGACACTTAGGGTTACTCGATCAATATTTGATACATTTTGTTGGATCAGTTCGATCCGTTTAGTGAATTCCCATGGCATGCTGTATCCAACAGTATCGGGTATGTTGATTGTGGTTGCGCCGGCATTTATTGCAGATTCGATTAGTGAATATAGATATTCCATGTCTGTCCTGCTGGCATCCATTGGGGAGAATTCTACGTCTTCACAATATCCTTTTGCTCTTTCGACCGAAGATATTGTTTGTTCTAGGACTTTCTCTGGATCACTTCTCAATTGATGCATGACTTGAATGTCTGAACTGGGAATAAAGACGTGAATCCTTGGTTTTTCTGCTTCCTTGATTGCCTCCCAGGCTTGGTCGATATCATTCGAAACACACCGAGCTAAAGATGCAATAATTGGTGATCGAACTTCAGTAACGATTTTTTTGACTGCTTCAAAATCACCGGGAGAACTTGCTGCAAATCCAGCTTCTATTACATCTACTCCCAGTCTTTCTAATTGTTTCGCGATTTCAAGTTTTTCTGGGGTAGTTAGTCCTATTCCAGCAGATTGTTCCCCATCTCTTAGAGTGGTGTCGAATATGATTACATTGTTGTCTTCTGCCATTTTATCTCCTTATTGAATATGAGATTTAGTTGGTTATTTCCCATTTAGCCACAGATTAGACTTATCAAGAAGAGCATTTGCTGCCCTCCTTCAACGTTCGACTCTGAAGATTCGATTTTGGATGTAAGATTTTCTTGAGTTTTTGGATCACATATCATTTCAAAAACTTTTTCGATATCTATTTCCATTTGATTGTTCCCCACGATGGTTTTTTCGGGTATTTTTTGCTCATTGATTTGATGAATTTGTTTTTTAAGTTCCTCAATATGTGTTTCTAATTCTGCGAGACTGTATTCTAATTCGATATTGGATCGTTCAATTTTGTTATCGAGTTCACTTGTTGCAGTTTTCAGATCGGATATATCTTGAAAAATTTGATTATTTGACTCAGTGTCATTGCACCCAGCAAGTAAGCAAGCGACTGCTAGAAAAATTAAACTTTGTAAAAATATTTTATTCAGGATCATTTAAGAATGACATCATCCCCCTTAGGTCCTTGCCGATTTTTTCAATTGGATGCGATTTGTTTTCTTCACGCAATTCATTAAATCTAGGTCTGCCTTCATCGTTTTCTGCAATCCACCTGCGTGCGAATGAACCGTCTTGAATTTGATCAAGAACGCGCTTCATGTTTTCTTTTACATGTTCATCTACAACTGCAGGACCACTCACATAGTCTCCGAATTCCGCAGTATCACTTACTGAATATCGCATATATTCCATACCGCCTTGGTATAGAAGATCAACTATCAATTTCAACTCATGCATGCACTCAAAATATGCTGATTCAGGTTGATAGCCTGCCTCAATCAGGGTTTCAAATGCTGCTTTGATTAGAGCTGTAACTCCGCCGCATAGTACGGATTGTTCACCAAATAGATCGGTTTCAGTTTCTTCCTTAAAAGTGGTTGTCAAAACTCCTGCTCGTGTACATCCAATACCATGTGCGTAGGCTAGTCCAACATCAGAAGCAATTCCTGAAGAATCTTGGTGAATTGCCAAAAGCCCTGGAACCCCAGAATCACGAGTGAAAACTTCTCTGACTCGATGGCCTGGTGCTTTAGGAGCAACCATTACTACATCTACACCTTCAGGAGGAGTTATTAACTCGTAATGAATGCTGAATCCATGAGCAAACATTAGAGTATTCCCGGGCAAAAGATTAGGCAGTACGTTTTCGGAATAGATTTGGCCCATTAGGTGGTCAGGGACCAACATCATTATCACATCAGCATTTTTGCAAGCTTCAGATGATTCCATTACTGTTAGTCCATCTTCCTCCGCTTTTTTGATACTACTACTTCCCTTGTAAAGACCTACAATCACATCATGTCCACTGTCTTGTAAGTTTAGGGCGTGAGCATGACCCTGACTGCCATACCCCAATATGGCTATTTTCTTCCCCTCTAATTTAGTTGAATCTGCATCTGATGCATAATATATTGTCGCTGCCATTTTTTGTTTTCTCCCTTAAATTTGTATCTGTTTAAACGCTTCCACTGCCTGCATGAAGTCTTCTCGTTTCAGGAGCGTCAGACGATTTTGGCTTTGATCGCTCACGTGAACGTCGAATTGCGATGCTGCCAGTTCTCATTAATTCAACAATTCCAAAATCCTCAAGAAGATGGGTGATTGAGTCTACTTTGTCATCATCACCTACAACTTCAAGCACTAGCGAATCATGATCGACATCGACGATATTGGATCGAAAAATGTTTGCTATATGTATTATTTCGTCCCTGGTATCAGCAGTCACTCTTACTTTAATTAAGGCTAGTTCCCGTATCAAATTGTTGCCTGTAGATAGATCTGTTACACGGATTACATCAATTAGCTTGTGAAGGTTCTTGACAGCTTGTTCTACAACTGCGCTGTCTCCTTCAACGACAAATGTCATTCGCGAAAGATTTGGCTTTTCGCTATTGCCCACAGCCAGACTAGATATATTAAATCCCCTTCGTCGGAACATTGATGATATTCGGTTTAATACTCCTGGCTTGTCTGCAACTAAAGCTGTGATTGTATGTCTACTAATGTTTTCAGGATTTGTCATTATAGAGTCTCCTTGTTTACGGGTTCCTCGATTAATTCATTAACGGACATGCCAGCTGGAATCATTGGATATACGTTATCCTCTTGCTCAACCACAAAATCAATCAGTGTGGGGCCACTATGAGCCAGGGATTTTGCTATTGTGCTTTTAACATCGGATTTCTGGGTTACTCTCCAAGCGGGCATTCCAAAGGCTTCTGCCAACTTAACAAAATCTGGGTTTTGTGAGTATATTGTGGAGAAGTAATTTTGATCATAGAACAATTCCTGCCACTGGCGAACCATTCCCAGGCTATTGTTGTTCATGATAGCGAATTTTACAGGTATATCGTTTTCTACTATTGTTGCTAGTTCATACATCGTCATTTGAAACCCTCCATCACCGCATATGGACCAAACAGTACGGTCAGGACTCCCTACCTGAGCACCCATTGCTGCAGGGACTTCATATCCCATTGCACCAGATCCAGAAGATGAAATAAATGAATTGGGTTTTTTAAATGGGTAATACTGAGCCGCCCACATTTGATGTTGCCCAACTCCAGTCACAATTATTGCATCACCATTAGTAGCCTTTGCTATTTCATCAATTACAAATTTCATTTGCAATGATTTTGGTTGCTTAGGATCGGACAATGGGTGTTCGCGTTTTAAAGTTTCGATACGCTCCAACCAGGGGACGTGTGTTTTTTTAGAGACCTGATTACTAATGGCACTAATAACAGCTTTTAAATCGCCAACGATTGGAACATCTACATTGATGATTTTACCAATTTCTGAAGGATCAATGTCGACATGAATTTTTTTAGAATTTCTTGCGAACTTTGAGCTGTTTCCAGTTATTCGGTCGTCAAAACGTGTTCCAAGACCTAAAATTAGGTCTGCCTCTTCTAATGCTAAACTAGCATAAGCCATGCCATGCATTCCAGGCCATCCAGAATACAAGATATGATTACTAGGGAAATTGCTTACACCCATCAGAGTATTTACTACTGGAATTTGTGCTTTTTCTGCGAATTCTAATAATTCGTTTTGAGCTTTGGAAATTAAAATACCATGACCGGCAAGTATTACTGGTTTCTCGGCATTTTCGATTAGATTTACTGCTCGCTTAATTTGTTTTGGATGAGGATTGATATTTGGTCTATATCCTGGGAGATTAGGGATTTCTGGATACTCAAAGTCCGTAATTTCTGTGAAAATGTCTTTTGGTATATCTATGTGTACAGGACCTGGTCTTCCAGTATTGGCAATATGAAATGCTTCATTTATAGTTTCGGCGATTTCGTCGACTTCCATTACTAGGTAGTTATGTTTAGTTACAGGGAGGGAAATTCCTTGGATATCACATTCTTGAAATGCATCAGATCCAATGGCAGCTCTACCTACCTGTCCAGTAATTAAAACCAGTGGAATAGAATCCATATATGCGGACATCATCCCTGTGATTAAATTTGTTGCTCCTGGTCCGGAAGTGGCCCAAGCTACTCCAGGTTTTCCAGTAACTCTTGCGTACCCATCGGCAGCATGTGCGGCACCTTGCTCGTGTCTTACAAGAATATGTTTTAACTGAGGAAAGTGAGATAAAGTTTGGTATAGGGGCAATATCGCTCCACCAGGAAGACCAAAAATTGTATCTACTCCCTCTCTGATTAGGCTTTCGCAAACTATTTGACCGCCTGTCAATTTCATTGTCTTCACCTTTCTTCTGGTGATGGTATTTTCTACCATTTGATTCGTAAATAAAAAATCCCGCCCAATTCAAGGGACGGGATGTCAATCTCGCGGTACCACCCTAATTAGTCGATTTATCGACTCACTCGGAGTTATAACGGAACTATCGCCCGACCCTAACTATAAAAATTTCTTAAAGTACAAATTGCGCAGGCAGCGACATATATGTTGCTAATTCCTGCGTCATTTGTGCCTCCTATTAGTTTCAGATCGAGTGCTCCAGGGCGAGTTCCCAACAGCCAATCATCGATTTGCAGCATATATCGACTCTCTTTAGATTGACTTGATTGGTACTACTCCCTATCATAGCATCAATATTTTCGACTAATGGTATTAGATATGCAATCTTCTGTCAATACTATTAAATGTCTCTAGTCCCCTTGTTTTTCAGGTTGAAGTAAAAAGTATTCCGCCAATCATATGGATTAATTTATGGATAAAATAATTGAGATTTCAAACCTAACTAAACACTACGGGGAAACCGTGGCCGTAAACGAAGTGGAATTCTCTGTCCCACGTGGGGAAATATTTGGATACTTGGGCCCAAACGGCGCTGGGAAAACAACCACTATTCGAATGATTATGAATTTTCTGAAGCCAACCAGTGGTGAAATAAGAGTTTTTGGTATGGATCCATCAAAAGAGTACCCTCAAATCCATGAACGAATTGGATATATGAATAGTGATATGAAACTTTATGAGCATTTGACTGGAAATGAAATGCTTTTATTTTTGTCCAATCTAAGGGGAGGAGTTTATAAGGACAATCTGGAACGATTATCTGAAAAATTAGATATAGATTTATCACTTCAAATCCGGAATTTATCGCGTGGCAACAAGCAGAAAATTGCTTTGATTCAGGCATTTATGCACCGTCCTGAATTAATTATTTTAGATGAGCCATCCAATGGTTTGGATCCGTTAATGCAGCAACAATTTAACGAGATTGTTAAACAATCTGTTTCAGATGGAAGTACAGTATTTTTGTCTTCCCATATTTTGCCTGAAGTTGAGGAATTATGCGATCGAGTTGCAATAATTAAAGACGGATTTTTAATAGCAGAGGAGCGAGTAGATGTTCTTAAAAAGAATTCTGTGCAAAAATTTGAAATCATATTTTATGTAAACCCTCCCGAAAACATTTTTCAACAGGTTCAAGGAATTTCAAATATTTCAATTGATCATAGAGTGGTCACCTGTTCTCTCATTGGAGCAATTGATCCTTTAATCAAAGAAGCCGCAAATTTTGATGTGGAAGCATTTAAAAGTTTTGAAACTGATTTGGAGGATATTTTCTTGTCCTACTACAAAGGTTCTGAGTGAAAATGATGATAGGGAAGTTCTTGTTAAATAATATTTTTTTAAAATCTCTAAGAGACCACTTAAAATCTTTTTCTTGGTGGAGTCTGGGATTATTTTTAACGGTAATTATGATCATGGCGATTTATCCTACTATGAAGGATGCTCAAGGTATTAATGATTTTTTAGCATCGATGCCCAAGGAAATGATAAATTTATGGGTTCAGAATTTAGAAGATGCAGATATTACTTCTCCTGAAGGATTTTTAAATGCTGAATTATTTACAGTAATGTTGCCTGTAATTTTTATTATTTTTGCGATTAATATTGGAAAAGGAGCAGTGTCTGGCGAAGAATCATCTGGGACTTTAGAAATGGTACTTTCGAATCCCGTATCAAGGGTAAGCTTTTTAATTCAAAAAATTTACTCATTGTTATTTCTTGTCATTTCGCTGGGGTTTGTTTTGTGCATTTCTGGATATTTTGGTATGACGGTATTTGATATTGAATTGGCGCAGGGAAACTTTATTTGGGCATGCACTAGTCTAGTATTGCTCGGGTTACTTTTTGGTTCAATTTCGTTGTTTTTAGGTTCTTATTTTGGGCGGTCTGTGATTGCAGTTTCTGTTTCTGCTTCAATTGCACTATTAACGTATTTGATAAATGCTCTAATACCTCTGGTTGAAGGGATTAAATGGATGCAACAAGGCTCTCCATTTTATTGGTACTTTGGTCATGATCCGTTAAGGAATGGAATTGATTTTGCTCATCTTTTCATGTTTGTGGTAACGATTGCCGCATTATTTATTCTGGCAGTGTATTTTTTCAAGGATCGAGATCTGAGAGTCTGATTTTGTTTGGTAGTGTCGGGGCGTAGCGCAGTGGTAGCGTGCCACGTTCGGGACGTGGAGGTCGCTGGTTCAAATCCAGTCGCCCCGACCATTACTTATTAATCCCAAGGCATTGAAAAAGATGGAAGATTCTTATAGCGAGACATTTTGATAGAAATTGTGGAACCGCATCCTGGATCTAAATTGACTTTAAATGAGGAGTCTTCAATATCGATTGATTCACCATCACTAGTAGCGTTAATTATCTGGTGTTCTCCATAAGCTCCACCTTGTATGATTAATGTCTTGTGTTCCGAAGGGTTTAAGTTGATTAGTGTCACAGACGTATTTTCTTTATCCATCGAAGTCACAAGAGCTGATACATCGTTGGGAATCCCGGCTCTTTGATTTTGAGGGTCAAAATAACGTAGCCTACAGTGTAATGGCGCGCCTTCTCTCCCGGTTGGTAAACCACCTAGCATTAATTGAATCAGAGCATCAGTTGCTGCAGGATTTGTAAAGTTCATATCATCTGACATGCGCGTATCTGGAGAGGAGGTGTCAGCAAAAACCTCTTCCATTCGCTCCCTTACTTTTCCGAGATCTTCTAACAATGCAGATTCTGGGTAATTGTGATTTTCACCATTTAAAAATGAGATCCATGGATCAGAGGAAACTCTCTTTAAATCTTTTTCTTCCATTGTGCAATAAGCTATTAGTCGGGTCCCAGGGTGATTTTGCCCTCCCATTCCCTCTGAAAATTTTTCGGTTGAATATGCGTACCAATCTTCATTATCCTCGTAGTTTCCGTACATATGAGGGTACTGAGTCTTACCATTAATTTCTTTGGAGTGTGAATCAACTTGATCGATCATATCACCCCAAATCTGAACATATTTCATGTCTCCAGTCATTAGTAGAGCGTTTGCAAATCCCCAAGGAGTTCGAGACTGGAATGAAGGTCGATGAGCCCATTGTTTTGCAGCTGGATCCCAAACGGTGAAATTCCATCCGTATACACCACCGTACCAGTTGCCACTGCATTCACCTCCAAGAGTCCCATCTAGTCCAATATTCGTTGGTACAATTCCATTATTTTGCTCTGTCCATTGGACCCAATTATCAATATATCTCAATATCCAATCACGATATTTTGTTTCTCCGGTTAATGCAAATGCATTTAGTGCTAGGACTGTTGCACTTAAATTCAGAGGGTGGTCTCCAGCTACATCAGTATATGGATCAAAATGTTCGACCATCATTTCATAACTGGTTTCCTTGTGATTAGGTTTGAAGCGTCCTGCAAGTTCAATGTCATCGCCTGCCCAATCAAGTCCAGTTGCTTTTCGTAATAGTGGGCCACGACTTCCATTGAACATGCTTTTAATAATTCCAAGTTTGTCATCCCAGTTTTCCGCAATTGGATCCTCCCCCATATAGAAGCCGCTATATGTTTTCACCCGTCTGATATAATTCGGATCTTTTGGATCAGACAATCCTTGTAAAACGAATGCATTCAGCCATTCTCCATGATGCATCCAGTCGAACATTACGGGGAATTCCTTGAAATACATTCCGTCGCGCCCCATTGGGACTTCGACTGTTTTTGCCTCTGTATATTGAAGCAAATGTCCATCCCAAGCTTTTTTATAAAGATCAAGAACAATATCATTACTGCCCAGAGCGTGCAATATTGGCCAGTTCAGGAAATTCTCGGCAGCATCGTCCGGACCATCATCACCTCCCCATCTTGGGACACACATTAAATATCCACGCTGGTCGAAATATTTTTCGAAATATTTTTCAATAGCTTGTGTCTGTGATGAAATAAGCTGGCGTTCTAGTAGCGCCCAATAAGGTGGATTCATGTGTGATTTGATGTTCAAATGTTTTGTTGTCATGAGTTCTCCAGCATCGATTGGTGAATTGATATTTTGGGTTTGCAGTATAGCATATGGTAATGAAGATTAATTACCGTTGGGTTGCATATTTTCAGATATAATAGGTACTGTTAGAAATTGTTGTCAGGATCAAAGATGATTAAATCTTGTTATGTTTCAATATTCGCTTTAGCTATTGTTTTGGCATTGATGAATTTTGGATGTTCTTCTAACCAAGCGCAAGAGTATTTGGAATTTCCTTCACATCCCAAGCCTCCAACTTTTACAAGTATTCCTAAAGTGGATCCTCGAAATACTCCTACTCCTCCCCCTTCTTTAGGAAATGATTTGGGTGAGGAATTGGGTATTGAGTTGTGGCAGAAAAGGTTCGTTTCTATACAATCAGAATTTATTCTTGGGGGGGAGATTGGCCCAGAGGGAGATATATATTTGACTGGTTGGACCGATGGCAATCTAGTGCATGGTGAAAATGTTCCAGGATTGATGGATGCTTTTTTACGGAAGATTGATCTAGAAGGGAAAACTTTATGGATTAGACAATTTGGATCTCAAAACTCAGATGATGCAAGTGCGTTAACTGTTGATCATGATGGAGATATTGTGGTTGTTGGCAAATCTCGTGGTGAAATAACCGATACTGAAAATCAAGGTGGATGGGATGGATTTTTATACAAATTTAACTCAGATGGGAATGAAATATTCAGGCTTCAATTTGGGATGGATGAAGATCAATTTTCAAAAGATGTTGCTGTTGATTCTGAAAACAATATTTATGTTGTAGGTCGTAATGAATCCATTTTAGATCAAGGGATAGGTTTTGGTGGATGGGATGGATTTTTATACAAATTTGACCCATATGGGAATGAAGTTTGGCTAAAATATTTTGGTGGAATCGAAGACGATTTTGTTGATGCTATATCGATTGATATGGAAGATAATATTTTTATTTCTTTGACAAAAAGACCGATTCTACCAACGCCACAGGCTATAGGGAAAACTTCACAGGCAGAAGATGTTTCCGGGGTGTCGGTTACAAAGCTTGATACATTTGGTAAGGAGGTTTGGACTACGGATTTTGGGACAAATTTAGATGATAAGGCAATGACAATTCAAACGGACTTTAATGGCAACATATTTTTGGGTGGACATACTAGGGGAGAATTCGAAGGTTTTAAGAATCAGGGTCGATCTGATGCGTTTGTAGCAAAGCTTGATTCTAATGGGTCCATTTTGTGGGTTAATCAATTCGGATATATTGGAGATGACTATGTATCTAGTATTGGCATAGATGGGGATGGGAATATTTATGCTGGAGGTAAGCCATCTGGACCATTTGAATTGTATGACGGTAGACAGCCTGGATTACTTCCTGGAGATGCGTTTATAAGGAAATTTAATTCTTCTGGTGAAACATTGTGGATACATGGCTATGATTCAGGGTGGGATGATTTTCCGAGTAAGGTGATGGTTTCTGAGGGAAATGAAGTTTATATCGCTGGCTTTGCAATATGTATTGATCCGACAATAGCAGGAGGTGAATCACCAGGTGGTTCAGACCCACAACCTCCGGTAGGATGGATAAGTAGTGTGTTGCGATAATTCACTATTGAAACTTCTAGGAATATCTGTAGAATGAATTTGGATTTTATACTACTTTTCACCGCTTTTAGTTGTAGTAATTTCAGGCATTAAAATAATCTTCGTATTTCCGCATTATTACGTAATAGAAAATTGACAGGTGCAGGCATTAAATGTAGGCTTGCGCTAATACTCATGATGGGACTGGCTATGAAAAAAGAAATTATTAAAGGTAAGCCAATTTCTGGGGCTTCTACAAAAGAGACTCCCTTGCTTGAGGTAAAGGATCTTAAGACTAACTTTTATCTTGATGAAGGTGTTGTTCGTGCCGTAGATGGAGCCAATGTATCTATTAATAGGCGTGGGGTGTTGGGGGTTGTTGGAGAAAGTGGTTGTGGGAAGAGTGTCTTAGCTCGATCTATTATTAGAATCGTAAGGCCTCCTGGTAGGACTACTGAAGGTGAGATTTTATATGATCTGGGGTCATCTTCCAACGATGATACTGGTCCTACAAATTTGCTAGATTTGCCAATTGATAGTCCTCAGATGAGGGATATTCGTGGATCTGAGATCTCAATGATTTTTCAGGAACCTATGGTTTCTTTTAGTCCCGTTCATTCAGTTGGTTCTCAAATAATTGAAGGTATTAAACTCCATCAAAAAGTTTCTGAAAAAGAATCTCGTGATAGAGCCGTGGATATGTTAAGGCGTGTGGGGATTCCTAATCCTGAGTCGCGGATAGACAATTATTCATTTAATTTGTCTGGAGGAATGCGCCAAAGGGCGATGATTGCGATGGCGCTTTCATGTTCTCCGAGCTTGTTAATTGCTGATGAGCCTACGACCGCGTTGGATGTAACTACTCAGGCGCAGATTCTTGAATTGATCGGAGAACTTCAAGAAGAGTTTGGAATGGCTGTGATGTTGATTTCTCACAACTTAGGTGTGGTTGCCCAAATGTCTGATGAAGTTGTAGTGATGTATTTGGGTAAAGTTGTAGAACGAGCAGATGTAAATACTTTGTTTAATGATCCCAAGCATCCTTACACTCAAGAATTACTTAGATCAATTCCTAGACTTTCTAGAGAACGTCAAACTGAGAGGCTGACAGCTATTGAGGGAACGGTACCACCCCCTTATCAAAGGCCTACAGGATGTACTTTCCATCCAAGATGTCCAAAGTTTATGGCTGGAGTTTGTGATGTGCTTGATCCCCAAACAGTTGAGATCGATTCTGGGCATGAAGTGAGTTGCTTGCTATATTCTGGATCCGCTGAAGAAGTGTCCAAAGGGGAATAAAGAAAATGGCTGTAAATACTCAACAGGACAACTTACTGGAAGTCGATGGTCTAAAAGTACATTTTCCAATTACTGCAGGACTTTGGAGACGAACCGTCGGATATGTCCGTGCAGTTGATGATGTTTCTTTCAAATTGAAAATCGGTGAAACTTTAGCGTTAGTTGGTGAAAGTGGTTGCGGTAAAACTACAACCGGACGAGCCATCATGCGAGCGGTCGAACCGACTGCTGGGGAAATCCTTTTTAAGGATAAGGATGATGTTGTATCGGATGTAATTGGAATGAATTCTGATCGACTCAAAGATGTTCGTCAAGAAATGCAGATGATTTTCCAAGATCCTTTTGCCTCATTGAATCCTAGGATGACAATTTTTGATTTGGTAGCTGATCCTCTCAAAGTAAACGGAATGGATGGAAGTTCTTCGGAATTGGAAGCTCGAGTAGCAGAAATGCTGCAATTGGTTGGGTTATCAACTGAGTATATGAGAAGATATCCTCATGCTTTTAGTGGTGGCCAGCGACAAAGATTAGGTATTGCTCGTTCCTTGGTAATGAATCCTAGATTGTTGATTGCGGATGAACCGGTATCAGCGTTAGATGTTTCTGTTCAATCACAAATCCTGAATTTGATGCAGGATTTGCAAGATCAATTGAATTTGACTTATCTTTTCGTGAGTCACGATTTGAGCGTTGTTCAATACATAAGTGATCGAGTCGCAGTAATGTATGTTGGGAAAATTGTTGAGATTGCATCAACAGAAACAATTTTCACGGCTCCTAGGCATCCGTATACGCAGGCATTGCTATCTTCAGTTCCTGTTCCTAATCCAGAAGTTAGATCTATAGGTGCTGTGTTAGAAGGCGAAGTGGCAGATCCTGCAAATCCGCCCTCTGGTTGCTATTTCCATCCTCGATGTGAGTTTGCAAAAGATATATGTCGGACTCAAGAACCTCCAATGATTGAGATCCCTGGGTCAGAAGGACAATTTGCAAAGTGCCATTTTGCAGCTGAAATGCAATTACCAGGTGTTCCTGGATAAAAAGTTAAATTTCTGTTTTTCATTATCACCTCACGTTGATCAAGAAGATCTGCTGATTAAACCATTTCTATTTCAGGGAGATTTTTATGTTTGTTGAAAAGTTGAAGAAAGAGCATCCAAGATTAATTTTAGATGATGCTGAGCTTAAAAAAATTAAGAAGTTAGTGGCCGATAATCCACGTGCACGATTGATGAAAGAATCAATTCTAGCGCAATGCCTTGCAATTTTAAAAGAACCATTGATTGAATATTCTATTCCTGATGGATTGAGACTATTAGGAACTAGTCGTTTAGCAGTTGATCGGATTTACAAATTATGTTTAATGTATCGTCTTGAAGGGGATGCAAAATTTGCTGATCGTGCTATAGAAGAGATGCTATCTGCTGTAGAGTTTCCTGATTGGAATCCAAAACACTTTTTAGATACTGGAGAGATGACTCACGCTCTAGGTATTGGATATGACTGGTTATATCATTATATGGATGATACTCAGAGGGATTTAATTCGTTTTGCAATAGCAGAAAAAGGTTTAAAAGCTGGAATTACTGATATGGAAAATCGTACTCATTGGGTTATGCGCCAAATGAATTGGAGCCAAGTCTGTAATGGAGGGTTATCTATAGGGGCATTAGCTATTGGAGATGAAAACCCGTATTTATCTGAGCGTATACTTTCAAAGGGTTTGGTTTATATGAGGCGGACTATGGAGGAATATGGTCCTGATGGAGGATGGAAAGAAGGGCCAACCTATTGGCATTATGCGACACGTTATAATGTTTATTATTTAGCCGCATTAGAGAGTGCTGTTGGGACTGATTTTGGGTTAAGCAACTCTCCAGGGTTTTCGATTACTGGCCAGTTCCCATTTTACTATACCTCACCGATACTGAAATTTTTCAATTATGCTGATGCCAATGAGGATATGCGTGGTGATGGAGAACCTCACGAAATGTATTGGCTGGCCAAGAAATTCGATAATGATCTCTTCTCTTGGTATAAACAAAGGCTAGAAAAATCCGATCTGAGAGTAATGAATTGGGGGACATCTACGACAACATGGTCTGGTACAAATCGATCACATGTTCAAGAGAAGCTGGATTCGAGTGCTGGGTCGAGACCCCTCCAGTTTCATCCGCTAGATCTTGTTTGGTTTCAAGATGATGTTGATAAAGGTCCCATAGAATACGGATTACCACTTGATGCCCACTTCAGGAAAATTGATGTGGCTATGTTCAGAAGTGATTGGGAGGATCCAGATGCTGTTTTCTTGGGCTTAAAAGCTGGAGATAATAAAGCTCCTCATTCTCAATTAGATTTAGGAAGCTTTGTGATTGATGCATTGGGTCATAGATGGGCAACAGATTTAGGTAGGGACAATTATAATCTTCCTGGTTATTTTGACCTAGGTATTCAGCCTCCATATGCCACGGCATCTCCACACTCTAATGTAGCCAGAAGATGGACGTACTATAGAAATCGAACTGAGAGTCACAACACATTACTTATAAATGGTATTAATCAAGATCCAGATGCAAGGGCTACAATTATGAAATTTAGTTCTACCCCAGAATTTGCATTTGCAGTAGCTGAGTTATCAGATGCTTATTCTGATATAGAAAGTGTTAATCGTGGGGTAGCTTTAATTGATAGACGACAAATATTGATACAGGATGAAGTTGTATTACCCGAAAACTCTGAGATCATATGGGGAATGGTAACTTCAGCAGATATTGAGTTGCAGGGTAACAAGGCTATTTTGTCTATAGAAAATAAACGAATGCAAGTAGAAATTTTATCTGAAGATGAATCTCAATTTGAGATAATTAGTGCTACTCCTCCCGAACCGCAAGCTCAAAATGAAGGTTATAAAAAATTGGCATTTCGAGCAAATAGCACATTGGGAATGAATCGGTTTGCAGTATTGTTGACACCTTATGTAGATGGCGAAGAACTAAAAAGTTCTGAAATCGAAATTAAAGATTTAGGGAATTGGTAAATATTTAACTAACTTTCTAGCTGTCCCCGAGTCTCCCGACTTTAAAGAGAAAATCAGGATCTCCCCAAAATGCTAAAATCAATATTGGGAGTCCTAAAGCAATTATGATTACCCAGGGCATGAAATCTGAAATGAATGCTTTTTGCTTTGCAACTAAATGGTCTATCAGTATGCCTGCAATTATAAAGATGATACCGGCTTGAAAAGAAATGAACATTCCTAAGCTTCCATGGATTAAAGAATTAAGAGGCATTCTTGCTAGAGAAATTAATAATGCTTCTGGCATTTGACCTACTGATAAGTCTCCCACAAACAAACCTAGTATTGGACCGATTACTGGTAACAGCGCTCCAGTAAAAATAGATAATAGTCCCCCATATACTAAGCCTATAACGAGCCAATGCCATAGTGGCATATGATGGGACAAATCTCGACTCATCCATTTTACAGAATGATAAGTTAAAAGCGCCCCAGAAATAATTCCTGCTATTGGATACATCAAAGATGGGATTAAAGGCATATGTGAGGGGATTTCGTTCACATTTGTACCGGTTATAAAAGTGATTGGTACGGTACACGCACCAAGCAGACCAGCGAATACGACTAACGGAGCTGTGAAGTGAAATCTAAGGGATCCTTTTAGCAACTTGGATCCTGAAAAGTCCGAATGATTCTTCATGAACTAATTTTATCAGAGGTAGTGACTATTGAATAGTTCCAAGTTGCCTACTACGCATTGGGCCTCGTATTTCGCCTTCAGTGAGTGGGTATGCTTCCTTCTGGAAAATCTGAATTCTAGCATTGCCAAAATCAGGTACTAGCATTTTGAAATCATCTGTAACCTTTACTGACATGGGACTGATAAATAATTTTAGTGCTTCAAGATTTGCTTCATATCTTTGTCTAAGCGGTCCCGGATGCACACTAATGTATCTAATCCCAGACTTTGAAATCCCTCCATTCCCAAGGAATTGTTCGACATACTTTCCATGTCTGTCAAACAATTGAATTCGGTGGTTTTCACGGTCTGCTACATATATATCTCCGTGTAGGTCAACTGTGACTCCTGATGGACGTTTGAATTGGCCGTTGCCACTTCCAGGGGTTCCAATTTCAGTAACAAATTCACCTTCAGGAGTGAATTTTTGGATTCGATCATTTCTCCAATCTACAACCCATAAAAATCCCCAAGGGTCTACTTCTACCCCCCAAGGCATATTGAATTCACCAGGTTTGTTACCTAGGGATCCAAAGGACATGATAAATTCGCCTTCAGGCGTGAATTTTTGAACTCTGTGATTGAAAGTATCTGAGATAAAAAAATTACCCTCGGAATCAATTACCATGCCAGAGGGACGATTTAATTGTCCCTCTTTTTCGCCTTCTTCACCCCATTTGCCCAAGAATTCACCTTCATAGCTGAATTTTGAAATGCGGTTTAAAGCTTCATCACATACAAATAAATTCTCTTCGCTGTCGAGTTGAATTGCAGTTGCCCACATCATTTGCCCGTCGCCTTTGCCTGCTGATCCTATATTTGGATAGGGCAAAGGATACTCGTCTTCCCAAGTATTGACGAAAATTGTTGCGAATCTTCCACGAGAAAGCACGAAAATTCGATTATCACGACGTCCCAGAGCGATGTCTACAGGGGATGGAGAAATTCTATTCATACCTATGCAATGAGTATAAGAATAGCTGGCTCTTAGAAGTGCATAAGGAGGCTCTGGAGCAAATTGAGTTGTAATTTTTTTAGTTTCTACCACCATTTTGTTTCTCCTAATATTCTAGAACACTAAGTAAATCTGAAATTTTATTTATGCGAATTGGAATTCAGGAGCAGAAACTATGAGTTGGAGCATTTTCGTGATTATTAATCCATTCTCTTCCTCATCGGCCTCAAGATTTAGTATGCCATCATCAGACTCTGCATACTCTATAAGTGATGCCTGTGTTGCCTCACCAACTGTCATTGAACCCGCTTGTCTTAAGCATGCATCAATAAAATGTTGTGGATCCGCTATATTTCCTTCAGACAAGGACTCGAGTGTATCGATTATGCTCTTAATACCCGGAATATTTTCTGATTTTAGGTGATTCACTGCGAAGTTTACTCGTTCATTTAAGGTTCCACCATCGATCCATTCGTGTCCAGTATGCCATCCTTCGACTGTTGGTGGGTTAAGTAGTTGTTGACCCATGGCGGTTGTTGTTCCCCCAAGGTCGAACAAATCTGGCATAGGTAGTTGATGAGTTCCTGCAAGTTTTATAGTACTTACAACAAATTCGACTGGTGATTTTACATGTTTGTATCTTGCTTGCTTGAAACCATCAGAGTTGAACATAGCTCTCAGAATGGATTTAAAATCCGCGGTTGATTCCATGTATGCTTCTACCATTAAGTCGACTGTTTCAGGATCCAGGGGGGCTGTCTTAGCCCATGATGGAACTTGGGGCTCGTCTGCTACAAAGAAATTGTAGAGGTGTCGGCATATAAATCTGGCTGTTGCCATTTGCTTGATTATTATGTCTATAATTTCTTCACCGTCGAAATTACCAGATTCACCTAAGAATTCTTTGGTACCACTGTCATGGTCTTCAGGAATGAATACGAATTTCGTTCTTCCTAGTGCCCGACCGTGCGGATAGCCTGGGACAATCCAATCATGTGTCCATCCTGTGAATGCTCTGGAGCATTCCTTTACGTCCTTTTCTGTGTAATTTCCAGCTCCCATTGAGAACAATTCGAGAAGTTCTCTGCCATAATTTTCATTGGGCTCCCCGTTGTGATTTTGGTTGTTGTCCAACCAGTCAATCATGGCCGCATCTTTTGAAATATATACTAGTACTTTCTTAAGATCAGTAAGAGCGATTTCTTTTAATCCTAGAATATATTGGACTAAATCAGGTGGTGACTCACTTTTGTACCAAGCAGTTGCAAGAACATGGTGCCAGAACAAAGTCATCTTTTCTTGGAGAGGCCTTTGGCTGTTGACCATTGAAAACATCCATCTAACCGCCTCTGTGAAGTGGTTTTGTTCTAGGAATGAGTCTAGGTAGTACCGACTGAA
>Ga0315338_1000997_pt1 | contig 43797 bp, 41 predicted proteins | sample ASW8metaG_FD_204518 | JGI IMG/M metagenome (GOLD analysis project Ga0315338, IMG submission 204518) | Ammonia-oxidizing marine archaeal communities from Monterey Bay, California, United States - ASW #8 | ecosystem: Environmental > Aquatic > Marine > Coastal | place: USA: California | collected... | reverse complement strand
CTCATCATGGATTCACTCGTTCAGCGGCCCTGGCCGACAAATTCACGAGCAAGACAGCACGCTATTTTGAATTATGATATATATTTCTTATAAATCAGTCGGTTATATTTGCAGAGGCCTGTTTAGCCCCTTTTTTCTTGAAGGCCAACTCTAGAGATCGTCAACCTATTGAAAATAGATTGAAGTCGTACGCTATGCGTCGTTTAGAGGAAAGCCTACAATCAAGCACTGGAAGATTAATGAAGAATACGTCGGGGAATGTGATGGATCAGACGAATGGTTTTCGAACTCTTGCTGCGACGCTCTTACTCAGTATTGCGTTGACCGTTCAGGTGGAGGCTCAGCAGGAATACGGTTATACAGAATTTGCAGCTTCGGGCTCACCGGAAGCGCACAAGGTATTTCTGACAGGGTTACTGCAACTGCATAATTTTGAGTATGGCGATGCTCGAGTGTCCTTTCAGGAGGCACAGCTAATTGATCCCCATTTCACAATGGCTTATTGGGGAGAAGCATTGAGCTATGAGCATTCATTCTGGGGGCGCTTCGATCTCGACGCGTCTAGAGCTGTACTAACTCGTTTGGGCACGACTCCGGAAGAACGTGCTGATAGAGCTCAGACTGCACGCGAGAAGGCTTATCTTCATACCATTGAGGAATTGTTCGGTGAGGGTACTCAGGAGGAGCGCGAACTTCGGTACTCCACAGCGCTTCGCCAACTTCATGAGCAGTACCCTGAAGATTTAGATGCGGCGGCATTTTATGCGCTCTCCATCTTGTTCACGAGCTATGATGGTCGTGACTACACACGCTATATGCGAGCGGCTGCGATCGCAGAGCAGGTACTAGATAAGAATCCCCTTCATCCAGGTGCGCTGCATTACAGTATTCATAGCTATGATGATCCCGTTCATGCACCACTAGGGTTACGCGCGGCGCGAGACTACATCAAAGTGGCGCCTTCAGCGATTCATGCTCTACACATGGGTTCTCACATCTATTTTGCACTTGGGATGTGGGAGGAAGGTACAGCTCGGAATATTAGATCTTTTGAAGAAGCGGTAGGCCGGCAGGTAAATCCTGATGATCTTTACAGTGGCCAGGCCTATCATGCGCTCACATGGTTGATATATAGCCTATCCCAGCAGGGCAAGCACGATGAGGTCGAAGCTCGGTTGGCGATGATTGAGAAGCAAGTAGAGCAATATGGCGGCGGCAATCCCGCTCCTCGGCGTCAATATGTTGGTGCTAGAGCTTCGTACATAGTCGATACGCAACAGTGGGATAGCCACTATGCTGGCGTGGAAATCGACCACACAGGACTCGATCGCTTTTCCATTGCAACAGATTATTACGTCCAGGGTCTGGTAGCGCTGAATCGGGGTGATATGTCCAAGGCTGTGGCAGCACTGGATGCCATGGGGGCCCAGGAAGAGGTCATGAGTGCGGATCGAGAGGTTATGGCGCCCCGGCTTCTGCATTTGGCATTGGAGGGCCAGATCAAACTTGCTGCCGGCCATAAAGAGGAGGCGCTTGAGTTGATCGGGAGAGCCGAAGAGCTTGAGGGATCTTTGCCAGCGGAGTACGGGCCGGCAGTGCCGGTGCAGCCCATGGCGGAGTTGCTGGCTGACACCCATCTTGCATTAGGGAATGCTCAAATGGCTCAGCACTATTATGAGTTCTCGCTGCAAAGAGCGGTTGGTCGAGGGCGGTCGCTTGCGGGGCTAAGGCAGCTCGCGCATTAGAATTCGAGTAGAGGTTTTCATAGACATGAGTAGTACACGTAACACCGTCGTAGTACTGGCACTTGCTTGCCTGTTTTCCGGGTGTAGTACCTCAAACGATGCTGAGTCCGGGATGGACGATGTCATCGTCATCAAATTCCCTCACGTAGTGGCGCCAGGTACGACTCCGAAAGGGCAGACAGCAGCGCGTTTCGAGGAACTTGTTGAGGCTCGTTTTCCCGGACGTGTGGATGTGGAAGTTTACCCTTCTGCCCAACTGATGAATGACGACGATTCGCTTGAGGCACTCGCGTTTGGCGAAATCCAGATGATTGCAGTGTCTTTGTCAAAATTTGATCGTCTGACTCAGAGCTTTCAGATTTTCGATCTCCCATTTTTGTTCTCTGATATTGCGGCTGTTGAGCGTTTTCAAGGAAGCCCGGAAGGGAGAAGTTTACTCACTACTCTGGACAGTAGCGGTTTTCATGGGCTTGCTTTCTGGCATAACGGGATGAAACATTTTGGTGCAGATCGTCCTTTACATCGCCCTGAAGATGCTCAGGGGCTTAGATTTCGAATTATGGAATCGGATGTGTTGCAGGCACAGATAGAGGCTATTGGTAGTAGCCCCCAAAAGATGGGTTTTGAAGAGGTGTACCAAGCACTTCAGACAGGAGCAATCGATGCTCAGGAGAACACGTGGTCCAACATTTATTCATCAAAATTTCATGAAGTTCAACCGTATTTTATGGTTAGCAACCACGGATACGTGGGTTACTTTGTTGCGGTTAACGCGCCATTTTGGAGTTCGCTGCCCGAAGATGTTCGACTCGGGTTAGAAGAAATCATGGCCGAGGTAACTGAGTGGGGCAACGCAAGATCCATAGCCATCAATGAGGAGGGCCGTGCCAAGATGCTGGAATCCGGACGTACGGAGATCATTGAACTTACCGACGAGGAATTAGTCGTCTGGCAGAATTCGGTTCAAACCGTGTGGGATCAATTCTCGGATGAAATTGGCTCCGAAATTATTGAAGCTGCGCAACGAGAGGCGGCCCGCCGTTAATGATCTGAGAACTTTAACGGAAATGCAGATCGATAGAGTAAACCGCCAGTTGAGTATTTGTGCTTTGGCTGTTATTGGTCTCCTGGCGGCTGTTCCTGCGTTTGCACCAGCAGTCGATCCCCCAAATTTTAGCGGCGTTTGGCTTGCGACTTCTCCCCGAAGTGTTCTCGGGGCAAACTGGCCTGAACTAACTCCCAGAGCACAAATGGATCTTGATGCTTTCGATCCTCTTGATGACCCAGTTATCCGTTGCGTGATGCCTACATTTCCTCGAAGTGGTTTTGCTATTTACCCTTTTGAAATAGTCCAGACTGAGAGCATGATTGTATTTCTCTACGAGTCCTTCGGCATGATTCGTCGTATTTATATGGATGAGAGACAGCCGCCGAATTACCTGCCTCTTGCCCGCAGAGGGTATTCGGTCGGACGCTGGGAGGAAGACGAGCTTGTTATCGATACGACTCATGTGGCACCTGGTCTGATAACCGGTGGTGGGCTGCGACAATATGGTGATGTTTCGGTCGTTGAGCGCTATCGCTTGATTGATGAGAGTCGTGGTCTTGAAGCAGAAGTTATTGTGACAGCGCCTGAGAGTTTCGCTGGATCTTGGATACGAAGTTTTACCTGGGAATTAGATCCAAACGGAATGATCTACGAATCAGTCTGTGATCCAGCAGACAGGCGATTCTAAGTAAATTAAGTATGCGATTTTTTGTAAGAATTTTTTTCTTCTCTCTGTTACTTGTCACGGTGGGAGTTGTGTCAGCCCATCATGCTTTGACGGTCTTGTTTGATACGTCTACCACGGTTGAAGTTTCTGGTGAGGTTACCGAGTTCGAATTTGTGGCTCCGCACAGTTATATCCACATGAGTGTGACCGATCTAACGGGTGAGCAGTCAGCTTGGCAAATAGAGACTTATCCGCCAGGTATGCTTATACGTAAGGGTTTAACACCAGATACTTTGCGTTCGGGTGATTGGATATCTGCGCACGGGTATCCTACTCGGGATGGACGACCTCTAATGCGACTCCTGATCATCACCCTGCCAAATGGAGAAGAACGGCAGATTCAGTAGTTAGCAAGGGTTAGTGTAAAAATATTGTGACTCAGCAAACGAACGCCTATATTTGTGCTGGGCGAGGGGTGCGTGGGTATATTTAAGGAGCAGAAAAATGGCAACAGAAGATAAAAAAATTGACCAGCGTGTATTTGATCTCTATGACGAGTACTGTCATGGAAAAATAGATCGACGTGAGTTTCTCAGTCGTTCAGCAGCCATCATGATTGGCGGAGTTTCAGCGTTGTGGATGGCGCAAGCGTTGCTGCCCCGCTATGCTGAGGCGCAAACAATTTCCTTTACTGACTCCCGAATTAATGCGACTTATGTTGAATACCCATCACCTGGCGGTACGTCTGGGACAATGCGCGGTTATCTTGTGGAACCTACAAGCGAAGGACCATTTCCGGCTGTGTTGGTTATCCATGAAAACCGTGGTCTAAATCCTCACATTGAGGATGTTGCAAGGCGCGCAGCTGCTGCCGGATTTCTGGCGCTAGCCCCTGATGGTTTATCTCCCGTCGGCGGTTATCCAGGCAACGATGATGATGGTCGTGAATTACAGCGTAGTCTTGAGCCAGGTGAGTTGGATCAGGATATGATCAATAGCGCACGTTTTCTCAAGGCTCACGAACTGTCAAGCGGGCAGCTCGGTTCAACGGGATTCTGTTGGGGCGGTGGAATGACGAATCGGCTAGCTGCTGTTCTAGGGAGCGACTTACAAGCTGGCGTACCATTCTACGGTGCTTCGGTGTCAGCCGGGGACGTTGCGAGTATCGAAGCAGCAATAATGATCAATTACGCTGATACCGATCCGCGTATCAACTCGATGTGGCCGGACTACGAAGCAGCACTTGATGCGAATAACGTGAACTACACAATGCATATTTATGAGGGCACTCTTCACGGTTTTCATAACAACTCAACACCGCGCTATAACAAGCCGGCTGCTGATCTCGCATGGAATCGTACAGTCGGATTTTTCCGGGAGCACCTTGCGAGCTAAGCTTCCTTTAGCGACAGGATCGGGCGGCGGCCTTATTTTCCCAGGTTGCCGTCCGCGTCCAGTTTTAGGCCAGTTTCTCTGGCCTTCGTAAGCACCGCTTCAGGCCATAGCACCCGACCAGCGTCTGTGCCACCGACGATAGTCATCATATAGGCGTAATTTTCACCGATATTGCGAAAGCCGCGCATGACACCGGCAGGGACAGAAACCATATCGAGTGGTTCCAGTATCATCTCTTGGTCGCCTTTATCTCCCCAAAATACAGACCAACTCCCGGTCATAGCAAAGAAGACCTCAACAGTATCATGGGAGTGTAATGAGCCTGATTTCCCAGGTTCAGCACCTATATAGGTAACGTTAAAACCCTCTACAGCAGTGATGGCAGGTGCGATCGTAATGTCTTCTGTAACACCGCTACCGATTACAGTAAATATATCCCGTTCACAACCGGGAATTCGCATATCGACGAATGCTTCTTTGCTAGGGACAAGTTCTTTAAAGCGTGCGGTACGCGATAACATCTCCTCCATGGAGGCCTCTCTCGTAGTCATGAATTTCCTCTCAGATATTTAGGTGGGGATAGTATTTAGTCACAATCCCATCAGAGGGGAAGTATAACTTGAAGAGCAACCCCATCTAGCGGTCTTAAACCCTCAAGCTGCACTAATTTTTTCCTATTGGAATCAGGCTTATCCTGTAGCGACGCCAAATCCTATTAGTGTTGCTGCTCCGACGACCCATGCGTACCAGGCGAATAGGTAAAAACGTCGGGCGCGAAGGAACCAGACAAAAATCCACAGTGCTACTAAGCCACTCAGCAGGGCTGAGATTCCACCAAATGCGATTGTCTGTAAAAGAGGTGCGGAGATGGTGGTAAGTTCCGGCAACAACAATACACCTGCTCCCGAGATCGCAATCACACCAAGTAGAAAGGAAAACTCCGCCGCGGCTAAAGGCGTGAGCCCCAGAGCGAGAGCTACACTAACAGTAGAACCGCTACGAGAGATTCCCGGAAGGATCGCGACTGCTTGTGCGCAGCCGATTAGAAATGCCCCCACCCAAGTAGGTTCAACTGATTCCCCTCGTCCGAGGGTATAGCGCGTACTCCAAACCACTCCACCCGTTACCAACAGGCATATGCCAACTACGGCGGGAGACTCGAACTGTAGTTCTATCCAGTCTCTAGCCAATAATGCAGCCGCTACAGCAGGCAATGTCCCAATAAAGAGCTTGCCGATATAACGCAGAGCATCACCTTTTGCTGAAATTACCCCGAGCATCAGCACGCCAATCCGGCGTCGATAGAAAAGTAAAATGGCAAGCATAGTTGCCATATGAACGGCAACTTCAAACAAAATACCCTCACCCAGTTCTGTGCCCAACAGCGACTGAGCAATGACTAGGTGGCCAGAGCTTGAAACAGGTAAAAATTCTGTTAAGCCTTGCAGGATACCGAGAAGAAGAGACTCTAGGGCTTCCATGGCTAGATGATACAGGCCGACTCCCTGTCAATCGAAATCTGTTGTGGCAAAAAAACATCGTGGCTCACCCTCTGCACCGCCGTAGGGGTAGAATTCAGAATAACTAAACCAAACAGTGAGGCTTGAAGATGACAATGATCAAGTCCTGCATCCCGCTTATTTTGACAGCTCTCGCAGCGAGTAATCCGCTCGCTGCACATCATGCCTTTAGTACCGAGTTCGATCCTGATCTCATGGGAGAAGTCGAGGGTCCCGTGACTGAGGTCCTGTGGGCAAACCCACATGTCCGCTACGGCGTAGAGGTCAGCTTAGAAGATGGTTCGACTGAAGTGTGGTTCCTGCAACCGCCCGGAAACCTGCCTAGTTACCGCCGAGAGAGCTGGTTCGAGGACACGGTTCAGGTCGGTGATCACGTGCGTGCAACGGGTAATCTCGCCCGTGGCGGCCTGAATAAGCTGCACGCCGATTGTATCTACCTCGAGAGCGGTAGGCGGCTTGGCCGATGCGCAAATACCTTCACTGTGACCGAGATCACGGCGGACCCGGATATCGATTACACCCTGGGCCGAACCGACTACGATGTGGATATTAGTGGTTTCTGGAATAACCGATACAAGTTTCGCGTTACGGTGGACGACTTCGAACCCAAGCCGATGCCGCACACGGCGGAGAGCAGGGCCACCTACGAGGCTCGGGAATTCGGCGACGATCCGGTCCTGCGATGCCTCGCACTTGGTTTACCCCGAATCTTTGGTTCACCCTATCCGATGCAAGTCATGGATGGCGGCACCCACTACTTCGTTCTATTTCTCCAGAACAATACGCCTCGGTGGATCTGGATGGATGGTCGGAGCGCACCGGAAGACCATCCGCTAACATCCATGGGCTTCTCCATAGGACGATGGGAAGAAAGAACGCTGGTAATCGAGACCACCCACTTATCCCCGGCTTGGCTCGACGGCTCAGGTTATCCGATGTCAGGGGGAGATAGGACCTCTATCGTTGAGCGCTGGGTTGTTGCCGAGGATGGACTCACGATCGATCGGACCCTGACGATACACGATGCTCTCTATACGCAGCCGCTGGTTCGGGCCCGGGGCTCACAACGCGGGACCCCGGACAGTCTTCTCGAGAGCCCTTCCTGTGACCCGAACGGCCACTATCGTGATCTCTACGAGCGCGGGCTTCTAGAGGAACAGCTATATTAAGGGACTGGGATTACGCCTGGGCCGGGATCGTCAATTGAGGAAAAAGTAAGGGTAACGGCCTCCATCTTACTCACGGTGGGTGATTCTTTCTGCAGTTGGCTGGCCCGAACACACTTTGCACTGAGTAGTGGAAATGTCAGTAAAGTTACTCGACCATATTTCCCGTACCGTACAAATCTTGTAGAGCAAACTCATCGGCTGGAATACAGTAGATCTGCTCGTCCCACTCGTGATATCTGTCTCGGTTCAGTGAGTAGATCTTTGTGTCGCTGACCCAAGGCTCTGTGTAGATGGCTGGATCGATAACGGTAATTATTAGTTCGAGCGTATTTGCATCTTGTAGACGATACCTTTCCTCTAAGCGCATTTCTTCTGTGTGTGGGTTTCCGAACTTATCTAGCCATGTACGCCCATCAAAACCGATAGACTCAACGATCAGCGTATTTCCTTCAAAGCGCCCAACCGAAGAACCGCTCCATTTTGGCCAAGTTTCCTCTAAGGTCGGTAGTTCACGTCCGTCCATCCATATTTCCCGCCAGTCGTGCCGGTATTCGAAGAACTGGAAGATGCGATCATCCATCTGGACGATTTCAAAGGTATCGTGAGGTTCGATAATTTCAACGATTAAATTGCGAGGAATACCCGCGGGTTCACAACGACCAATCGGGTCGTTTCTTTCGAATTCACGACGGTTCGGACCGTAGCCCGGCATATTTTCGAGATAGATCCGCCGTCCTTCTTCCGTAAATGGAGGCTCCTTCGTCGAACCCTGGTCGGGCATCGGAACATTGGCTGGGCTACGAGATGCCCCCGGTACGTTGGCAAATGCGATGATACCCGTCTCTCTCTCCCAATCTCCAGAAAAATTAAGAGGATCGAAGTCTGCTGCATTTTCCTGGGAATAAACTGGAGCTGAGACAAGTATTACCATTAGCGCAAGAAAGCACATGATGTAGGAAGTGTCCGAGTTGTTCTGATAGGTTGTTTTCATAATCAACACGCCTGATGCTCTGTTTTACCGTTCCCGGTAAAGTTAATGTGTCGGGGAACCTTCATCATTCAGTACACAAACACTCTAGATGAATATCATTGACCTCGAGGTTGAGCACTGATCCGACTGTCGGATCCTGTTTGTGGGGAACAAAAGTTACTGTGAGCTTGTCACCGATCTCTATGCTTCTGCGTGTCCACCCCATTTTCCTGAGCACCGTGGGTGTCCAGCGAATGGTCATCCTGTGGTTCACTGGGTTTCCTTGTTCATCTGGAATGTCTAAAGAAAATGCAATATGTGGAAAAGAGAAGGAAAAACCGGTTGCGGTACCAGACACAGGTCCGACGGCTCTATCCTCCTGCCAATAACTGCCCCCGCCATGATGGGCTTGTACCGCTTTAGCGAAAACAACTGCAAGTACCCAGAACAGTAAAATGGTGGTTAGTGCGGATTTCTTCATAGCTGATGGCCTTCGGTCAGAGTGTTACAGATGCTCGAGTGTCTGCACTGCTAGTCTAGGGTGTAATTCTACTGGGGAGAAGGCTTTTACGTACTTTAAGACTCCCTGGGGCTGAAACTCGCTCACGTATTGAGATGAGTGTGCTCTTGAGCGATTGATGGGTCAACCGGTCGGGGTATCGTTTAGTTGCTCGAAAGATGAACTAGATGACCCCTCCCTATATGCTGGGCATGTGTTGAGGTTGTTGGCTACCTGTTGTACAAACGCGAGGCCAGCGCAAGAGCAAGAAGGTCATCTTATGAAGCAGATAGTTTTATTTTCTACACTTAGTCAGATGTTTCTCTTGCCTGTCATGGCTCACCACTCTTTCAATGCAGAGTTCGATCGGGATACCCCCGTATTGCTGACAGGTGTTCTCACTGGGGTCGAATGGCAGAATCCTCACATATGGTATTACATTGATGTAACCGATGAGGAGGGTAATGTTGAAAACTGGGGAATATCCGGAGGATCGCCAGGGATGTTGATGCGTCGTGGGATCTACAAGAGCGTTCTTGAGATAGGAATGACGATCTCAGTGGAGGGTTTTAGGGCCAGAGATGGATCAAATAATGCAGGCGGTCGTCGTGTCACACATCCCGATGGTAGTGATGTATTCACGGCGGGCCCCGCGGCAGGTAGGTCGATAGGCGCAATGCCGGGGCTATAAGGAGGATAATAAAGACAATGAGATATAGCAGTCCACAAACCGTGAGGTTAATCACGTTTTCTATCCTGTCATTAGTGATCCTGCCATTACCAATGGTGTGGGGTCAGGAATCTTTCGAAGTTATTCGAAACGATGTTGGGAAACCCGACTTTAGCGGCATATATGAGTGGCCCCAAACACTAGAGGGTGACGCGCGTGGGTGTTGTACGGCCACGGTCTTTGATCGTAAGTACTTTGCTCCGCTGCGAGAGGATGGTGAGGCGTTTTTAGAGCCGCGAACGGGAGATCCGCGTCACGATGAGCCCCGTAACTTCTGCATGCCATCAGGGTTTCCTTCCGGGATATTGTCGGCTTATGCGATGCGCTGGCAGCAGTCTGAGGATTATCTAATCATGGTGCATGAATTCCAGCGTATGACACGAATAATCCCATTGGATGGAAGGGATCATCGGGATTACATTGAACCATCCTATTATGGTGATCCAGTGGGACACTGGGAGGGTGATACGCTAATTATTGAGACGACGAACTTCAAGCGTTGGGGGCTAGATGACTATTTCTATACTGATTCTAACGAGTATCGAATGCACAGCGATGCGTTAAGAACCATTGAGCGGATTAGTTGGAAGAGTACGGATACATTGCGGTATGTGCTTACGATCGACGATCCAAAAATATTTTCAGCAGCTTGGGCCCAAGAGTTTGAAATTAGGAAGCGTCCGGAATGGGATGAGGCTGGAATTGTAGAGTACGTCTGCCAGGAAAATAATCGTTGTGCAGGTGGTGCTTGTGAGGGCAATTGAGTAATACACAAAAAATGCTGTCGTTTGTACTGCTTCTGCCGCATATTTCAATAGGGCATCATTCCCGGGTCGAATTTGCTGATGGTGAGATACAGGAGATAGAAGGTGAGGTCGTCACTGTTTTTTGGCAAAATCCTCATGCCCACTTCACTATAAAAACCGTCGGTGGGAATGGGGTTGAGGCGATCTGGGATCTTGAGAGTGCGGACATCGTAACCCTAAACCGCCGAGGTGTTCCAAGAGATGCGGTTAGAGTTGGTGAACGACTTAGGGTGGCTGGGTTTCGTTCAACACGTCGTGAGAACTATCTGGACGTCACTAACGTGCTACTTCCCAGTGGTACTGAGGTCGTATTCACTACCAGGGCCGAACCTCGTTGGTCCGATGACGCTATCGGGGCTATTCGTACTGAAAATGATACTAATGTGGCTGAAGTCAGCAGTGACTCGTTGGGGATATTCCGTGTGTGGACCCGAACTCAAACCAACCTACCCGAGCTTTCTGAACTTCCATTAACAGATTCAGCGCGTACGGCCCAAGATGCTTTTGATCCGTTGGCCGATGATCCAGTACTGTCATGCATTATTCCAGGCATGCCGCGATCAATGACTTTCACTGGTCCACATCCGATTGAGTTCCTTGAGGGCAATAATGAAATCGTGTTGCGCATGGAATACTTTGATCACGTTCGCAGAATACATATGGATGAGTCAGTTAACGTCGATGAACAACCTGCGACACCACTAGGATACTCTGCTGGATATTGGGATGGTGAAACGCTGGTTGTGACGACGACACGGATAAACTGGCCTTATTTTGATTTGAACGCACCACTTCTGGGTTTTCCGCAGAGTGATGCCGTGGAGATTGTTGAGCGTTTTAAGCTAAGAGAAAATGGAACAGAGTTAGCCTATGACATTACTGTAAGCGACCCCGCAACGTTTACGGAACCGTTAGTGCTAAGAGATTATCTGATTTGGCGCGCGCAGCCAGGGGTAAGACGAGAACTACACGATTGCATTGTTAACACCGACATCAGGTAAGGGATAATAAGAATCGCTCTATAAGGGGAATCTCCGTGAATATAAAAAAAGAGCAATGGCAGGTCGTTGCTACGGCCTTTATTATTTTTAGCGTCTTAGTACTTATTGCGAGTGGAACCAGTTCTTTGCAGGCGCAAGGGCGGGTACAAGCGATGGACGAGAATGGAGCGCCTCTGTTCCAAGTAGATCCATTTTGGCCGGGCCCTCTGCCTGATCGGTGGAGCATGCAGCAGGTGACGGGGCTTTACGTAGATCATATGGACCATATCTGGTTCTTGAATCGCGGGAATGGTGTTGAAGGTGATGAAATTGGTGGAGATGACAACCCGGCCCGGATCGACTGCTGTGTGCGTGGACCTGAGGTCATTGAGATGGATCAGGAGGGGAATGTGCTGAGCGCTTGGGGTGGTCCTGGATATCACCCGAAGTGGCCTACCGCACTGCAGACGGTTATTGCAGACCGCGAGGGTTTTGTTTGGGTAGGGGGCACGAGGCCACAGGACAGTATCTTAAAATTCACCCGCGAAGGGGAACTGGTGTGGGACTTTGATCACCGTCCACCGGAAGGCGTCCAATTAGAAGAAGATAATACGCAGACCGATATTCTTGCCAATAAAGGTCGTTTCCAACTCGACCAGGACGCTCGTGAGATCTACATCATCAACTGGAAGCGAGTGCTGGTTTACGACATGGATACAGGTGATTTTAAGCGAGGGTGGGGCGGTCACGGTATGCCTTTGAGTGAGATCTCTAATGATCCTATACCGCCTTACGAATGGGATGGGAGTCGTCCTCCAGAAGAACCACAGTTTGTGCCAGATCTGCACTTTTTGGAGATCTCTAACGATGGGTTAGTCTATGTCGGCGAGCGTGGCCAGAACCGGATTCAGGTCTTCCAGAAGGACGGCACATGGGTTAAAGATTTTTATGTGGCAGAGGGTACGCCCGGTCAAAGGTTGGGTACGGGGCAGTGCGGTGGCGTTGGTGTTAGAAAAGATCTTCCTCCCTGCGGTTCTATGTACAAACTTATCCTTTCGAAGGATCCCGAACAGAAGTACTTATACATGGCTGATGGGACTAATAATCGGGTCTGGATTGTCGATCGACAAAGTGGTGAGACAATCGGGTCATTCGGTGGTAACGGTCGTTACGCTGGGCAACTTCACTGGGTCAATGCGATAGGTACGGATTCGATAGGAAATATCTATACGGGTGAGGTGGAGCACGCCAAGAGGATCCAGAAGTTTCAGCCCGTTTGGCAGTGACATGGCCTGTATAAGAGTATAACTTGAGATCAGAGCGACAGAGGATCGGGATCAATACCTTAATTTTAGTGATCCCTTTCTAGTACGATCTTTTTTAGAGCCTGTCGGATCTTTGGTGGTATCTCGCTTGGGTTACGGCTTGTGCGTGAAACGAAAACGTGGACGAAGTATCCGGCTGCCGATGGAGCACTGTCTTTTTCGTGAAAAAGCCCGATTTCGTAGCGTACGCTGGAGCGACCGAGATGAGCAACCCGCAAGCCAGCGTCAATAGCTTCCGGGAACCGTAAGGGCTTGAAGTAACTGCAGGAGCTTTCAACAGCGAACCCTACGATCGGATCTTCGACAATATCAAAGCTGGCTTCTTCAACGAGATAGCGCCCGATTACGGTATCAAAGAATGCATAATAGTTGACGTTGTTAACGTGAGCGTACAGATCGTTATCAATCCAGCGTGTAGGAATTTGTAAGTAATATTTGTATTGATCCCTACCGTCTCGCCGCCATTCGTTGTTCACGCTGCTCCCTTTTTAATCGATAATCCGTAGTACCACGGTTAGTCTATTAACCACTAACCACTAACTACTAACCAATTAATAGATTGCAACTCCGGAGGTCAGAGCATCTTTGCTCTCACACAAAGGTAGTTTTGTGATTAAGCCAGGCCAGGCAGACAGACTTCTAGTGTGTGGTTATATCTCCTACATAAATGCCTTTAGCACTTCTCGTGCTAAGTCCCAGCGATCAAATCCCTGGCGTCCGTAATCAAGACCGCGTCGGACGATCACGAGATCATGGGATGGAATAACGATGACATACTGACCTCGATTTCCAGCGGTAGAGTACATATCCTTTGGTACGTCTGTTCGATCGTCGGGAACAAGCCACCATTGGGCACCATAAAAGCTTCCTGATCCGCTGCCTCCGTCATTAGCACGATTGCGTCCGGTTGTAGAGGGAGCGGGTGTGCGAATGAACTCGATCCACTCCTCAGATATCAGTCTTTCGTCGTTCCACACACCGCCTTGGAGATAAAGCATCCCAAAGCGGGCTAGATCACGGGCATTTGTGTACACCTGGCTGCTTAGGATGAAGTCGCCAAATCGATCTACACTCAGTAACGTGTTTCGCATACCAATTCGATCAAGGAGCGCCCGCCGAGGGTATTCCAGATATTCTTCCTCACCAAGAGAGAGCTTCATGGCGTAGACAGCACGTAGTGTGTCGTAGTTTTCGTAATCCCAGTAAGTTCCTGGTTCACGAATTAAACCGGGATTTCTCATGTCTTGGATCGAACTTGCGCCCGCCCAGTACGCCAGGCCGGATCCAGTTGCGTACTCAAGGCCATCATTGTCTATTGGGTAAAGTCCGCTGGACATGTTTAGCACGTGCCTCAGCGTGATGGCTGATCGGGGATCGCTTTGTTCAGAGGAAACCCTCGGGTGCCAGTCAAACCCAAGTGGCCCGTCCAGTGATAGTCGTCCCTGGTCAACCTGCATACCAATGAGCGTTGCAGCGATACTTTTTGCCGTGGACCACGTTCGTGTTCGCGTTGTGACATCAATACCAGGTGCGTAGCGCTCATGCAAAATACGTCCGTCATGGATAACCATCAGACTAAGGGTTACTTGTTCCTTTGATTCGCGGTCAAATGCCCAGTTGGACGCAGCGTTGAGCGCAGTTTCATCCACCCCATGCGGAAGTGGAGCAGGACTGGTTAGATCGCCATCCGGCCAGGCGATTACCGCCGGGTCACCCGGGGGCAGCGGCATATTGATCTCTGGAAGGCTATCGATATCTTCGAACGTCTGATCCGGGGCCATAATGACGCAACCGACACCTCTTCGGAACGCCGCTCGCATGATGGGCGCACTGTTACCTGTTCCAATTGCTACGGCTTTACGCTCCCGGTCGATGACATAGTTGCCTCCACTCGGTGTTCCGACGGGTTGTGGTAAATACGCAAGCTCTTGCTCGAAAACCTGTTCCAGCGTCCGTTCGGATGTGAACAGTCCGTTGCACATAAAAAGGGCTTGTTGACCGTACCTGATCATGTTTCGGGTAGGGTTCCAGTAATCATAAATGGCTTCCTGCTGAGCGCTTGCTGAGAAAGATAAAAATGGGAGAACTGAAAGCAGAGCAGTAAAAATTTTCATGGGGCGCTCCTTCTTCAAAGCAGTATCTTACGATTATTCGACTGACCGGAAAGCAGGTCAAGAGATGTCGGTAAACGGCGCATAGTTCTTGGGGCTAAATTACTGTAAGCAATCGCGAATTCCAGCTTAGATAGGGGGTTAAAGGCATATTTATACCTACCCACCCTCTCAGATCTGTAGAATGAGGGACTAAGAATGGCTGGGAGAACCGTCATTGTCATTCTCCCAGCGCCGCTGTTTGCGCAGTGTTGCTAGGCCGGTGTTTGATCAACTCGAAGCCGCGAAGGAGAAAAAAGATGAGACCATGGCAATGCCGTGCGGAGTGGCGGTTGAGAAGTAGCTCCATTAGTTTGACGATTGTCTGTGCTCTTTCCAGTTGGCTTCAGCCGGCGGAGGCGCATCACTCCTTTGCTGGTCTGTTCACAGATGAGGGAGAGGAGGTCATTGAGGTTTATGATGGTTCCATCGAGATCTATAAACTGCTCAATCCCCATACTGCACTGCTAGTGAATGCGATCAATGATAGTGGTGTTGTTGAGGACTGGTTAGTTGAAATGAGTTCATTGGCTGCCCTAGTTCGAGAAGGGTGGGCGGACGACTCACTTAATGCTGGAGATAAAGTCACCATCGCTATACTCAGAGCTCGCGCCCCAAAACGCGGCCGACTTCGAGCGGTATTGGTGCATGGGGCTGGTGGTGAAGACGCGCGACTGCTCGTCGCTTACGGTATTCGCGGCGATACGCCGGTTATGCGCCGATTAGCGGATCGGCTCCCATACTGCGGGACTATCGACGGTAGCCTTGGCAGGAGCCAGTGTTTCCTCGTGGATGCGTCGGCGTTAACTGCGCTGCAGGAGGATTTCCCCGGCAAGATGGGATACGTAATGCCGTGAGACCGGCACCGGAGCCATCACGGTCAAGAAAAGAATGGAGATATAGAATGAGAGCGCTAGTCTTTCTCGCGGTGGCCGTCGGAACTGTCAGTCATGTCATGGTGCGCACACAGGCGCAGGGCATACAAGCTTCTGGGATAAAAGGCGACTTTGCCGGGTTTTACATTGGCGCGAGTCGGCCTTTCATTGAGCCCGGGGTCTATCCGTTCACCCCGGAAGGGGAGCGGGCACACAGTGACTACGACCCGCTAACTGGCGACCCCAGGCAATACGATGACTGTGCAGGGGAGAGCATCCCCGCGGTCCTCTGGGCGGGTACGGTATCCAACATGCAGGTCATTCAAGAAGCTGACGATGTGATTGAGCTTCATTACGAGCACGGTGGCGCGGAGCGTACGATCCACATGGGCGGCACGGCTCCGGCAGCGGACGAGCCGCACACGAATCTCGGCTATTCCGTAGGGCGCTGGGAAGGTGACGCACTGGTTATTGAGACCACTAATCTGAACGCCGGAGTCGTGTTCACGAACCGGGGATATCCTTTGAGTCCGCAGAGCCGCATCGTGGAACGCTACACGCGCGACGCCGAGAATGATCTGCACATGGAGATGACCATCGAAGACTTGGTGAATTATACGGAGCCATTCAAGCTCGGGCGGGAATGGATCTGGTCGCCAGACGATCAAATCATCCCCTGGAACTGTGTCAGCCTTGGTGGGCGAGATGGTGAGCAGGATATCGACGAGATTAGGCGCATATTGAACCAACTATAGCTTCGTTAGTTCTGGTTTAGGCGAAAGGGTTTGAGTTTTCAGGTGGTTTATTAGATTCGTGGGGGACTGATGCGTATTTTGTTCTCGGCTGTGCTTGCGCTGGTTGTCGCCATATCAGCGATGGGCGGATGCACGAGTAACGAGCCACCGGGAGCACTCGTCATCATAAAACAGGGCAACCGGCCGTTTGGCGGGGTACTGGTCGGTGACCTAGCAGCACGGTCTTTCGCTTGTGATCATGGTTATGTCGATTGGCAAATTCCATCGAATAGCCGTGCACTACCGCTGTTATTTGTTCATGCCAGTAGCAAGAAAACTTGGGAGACGACTTTTGATGGGGAACGAGATGGTTTTATACCGATTTTTCTCCGCCGTGGTTTCTCAGTCTATACCACGGATCTTCCTAGAACGGGCCAAGCAGGGCAGGGTTGTGTCGCAAGTTCATACAATCCCGAGAATGAGTGGTCGATTCAGACTTCCTTCACTAATTGGCGTTACGGATTATGGCTACCCGGACAAACTCAACCGACGTTTTATCCAGGTGTGCAGTTTCCAACGGATGATCTGGACGTACTAGATGAATTTTTTCGGATTCAGACACCGGAGTACGATGGAGGTGAGAACGAGCAGGTAGAAACTGATGCCCTTGCGATTTTATTGGACGAAATGGGCCCGTCTACCGTGCTCACTCACTCGTCTACAGGTATTCGCGGTTGGATTACTGCTACAAAGACCAATAATGTGGCAGCCATCGTATCTTATGAACCTGGAGATTTCGTGTATCCAGAAGGGGAGCTACCATTACCTATTTCTATGGCGGGCGGTGGGGAGCAACTTCCTGGTCGCCAGATTCCGATGGAAGACTTTCTAAAGCTCACCCGGTTTCCAATTCAAATTGTCTGGGGTGATTACATCCCAAGAGAGATCGACCCGAGTCATGTTGGAATTTTGGCGACATTAGATTTTCGACGGCGTAACGTACTCAAAGCACAACTAATGGTGGAGGCTATCAATCGCCACGGTGGTGATGCGCAGAACCTGGTGTTGCCTGACATTGGAATCTACGGTAACACCCATTTCCCGATGCTCGATCTCAATAACGTCCAGATAGCGGACCTACTATCAGAGTTTCTTACTGAAAAGGGGCTGGATCGGTTCTAGTAGGTTGATTCAATATATAACCTAACTAATTATTTAATTTAACATTTCTTTAATTTCAGTAGCAGTATTTTCTGTCAAAATTATGGGTTCATAACTACTGGGGTCAATAGATGAGCCAGGCGGCTCACAAACAATTATTCTGCGTGGTTTCGGCCGGATTCTTGCTTACGGCTGACCGCATTTCTACTCGGGATTTAAAAATCGCGCTACACGCCGCGGTTGTCGCCTTTTCTCTATTGGTATTCTATGCGACTACCCTTGCCCAGGAGCCTCCAAGCACGAATACACCAACTGGTGAGATTTGGATGGTTCAACTTGGAAGCTTTGACGATGAGCAAAATGCCCAGCGATTTGCAGAGCGTGTGGAAACATTTGGTTTTACGGTTCAGGTATCCGCTTATGCCATCGACGGCCGCACAACATTCAGAGTTCGGGTGGGTCCCGCATTAAATCGCGAGAGTGCTGCCGCCATTGCAGAGTTTTTAACTACGAATGGGTTTACCCAAACCTGGGTACTGAGCGAACCAGAGCGGATCGCGGAGCTAGAGTCTGGAGCTTTTGAATTAAATACTGCTCAGAGCTTGCCGACCACTGAAACGAACGTTGACGCGGACATTGTCCCCAGCACCAGTTCTGCTCTGGAGTCTTCTGTGTCTCCAGAATCCCAAGTATTTCTTGAAGAAAAAGTGCTCCGAATTTATCGGACTAACGCGCCACCGGTACTCGATGGCGTACTTGATGATGTTGCCTGGTCACAGGCGGCAATGATAGACGACATGCATCAATACGATCCCATGGATCATGGAGAACCTAGCGAGCGTACAGCTATCTACCTCACCTACGATGATGACAATCTCTACGTCGCTGCATTTATGTGGGACAGTGAACCGGATCAGATCAGAGCCAGGGAGATGGTACAGGATCAGGACCTTAGGTTTGATGACGCGATTGCTATCTATCTAGACTCCTTTAACAACAAACGAACCGCTTATCATTTTCAGGTCAACCCTAATGGTAGCCGTGACGATGCCGTATTCGAGACTCCAACAGAGATGAATACGGATTGGAATGGTGTATGGCATGCTGAAGCGCGCATCAACGAAGAGGGATGGGTGGCTGAGTTCTCCATTCCATTCAAGACATTGAATTTTGATTCGAACAATTCCGAGTGGGGGTTCAATATTGAGCGGAACATTGCACGAAAACTGGAGGAAATTGCCTGGGTATCCTATAACCGAGAGGTGAACCCCGGTACAAGTGGTCTGATTACCGGGCTGACGGGGTTGCAGCAGGGTATGGGGCTGGACATTGTGCCGTCCATTGTCACAAATCAATCCAAGAATTTTGAGACCGGTGTGAGCGATACAGGGGCTGAGCCATCCTTAGATGTGTTCTACAATTTCACGCCGTCATTGACTGGTGTGCTGACTTTAAACACAGATTTTTCTGCGACTGAAGTGGACGATCGGCAGATTAACCTTAGTCGATTCTCACTATTCTATCCGGAGAAGCGGGACTTCTTTTTACAGGACGTAGACATCTTTTCTTTCGGAGGCCTAGAACGGAATGGAATTCCGTTCTTTTCACGCCGTATTGGGTTGAGTAATAGCGGTCAGCCTGTGGATCTTGAAGTAGGAGCGAAGTTGACCGGACGGATAGGCCGTTGGAACGTGGGTGTCATGGATATCAAACAGGATGAGTTTCAGGGCGTTGACAGCAGCAATCTCTTCGTTGGCCGCGTAGCGGCCAATGTACTTGAGGAATCAAGCGTTGGCATGATTATTACTGAAGGCGACCCCCAGAGTAACTTGGATAACTCTCTTATTGGGTTGGATTTTCGCTACCGGAGTACAGATCTACCTGGGGGGAAGACGCTGGAAGGAGAATTTTGGTACCAGCAGAGCGATACCGAAGGAGTGGATACCGACCAGGATGCCTGGGGTATGCGGATCTCATCGCCGAACAGTGAAGGGTTTAATGGAGAGCTTGCGTACGACACTTTTCAGGCGAACTTCAATCCTGCTTTAGGATTCGTTAATCGAGTAGACATCGAGCGATACGATTCTTGGCTTGGCTACAGTTACCGTCCCGATAACCATCGCTGGATACGCTCGCTCAATACGGGTTTGAGCCTTGAGAACGTCAATAAGCTTTCTAGTGGCCTGGAAAGCCGTGGACTGTTCTTTGAGATCTTTGATCTGGAAATGAATAGTGGCGACGGGTTCGGTGTATCGTTTGAACAAGATCGCGAAGTCCTGTTGAAGGATTTTGAGATTGCAGATGGCGTAGTGATCCCTACCGGTGACTACGAGTATGACGGCGTATCGTTTGAGCTGAGTGCTTCCAATGATCGTGTATTAGGGGCGGATCTTGAGGTAGATGCTGGTGACTTTTTTGGTGGTGAGATTATGTCGGCTGAGGCAGGGCTTGCGTGGAGACCTAACCGAAGTCTCTTTCTTGGCTTGGGTTATGAATACAACGATGTTGAACTACCAGGTGGTGATTTTGTTACCCGACTAATCCAGATCGATGCAAACTATGCTTTTAATGCCCGATGGTCCTGGGTGAACCTTATTCAGTACGACAACGAGTCGGGCTCGGTTGGCGTAAATAGTCGGTTGCGGTGGAACCCGCGAGAGGGGCAGGACCTTTATGTCGTATTAAATCATGGTTTTGACGCGGTAGGTTTTTTTTCTGATCTCCAATCAACTGTTTCCCAGTTCTCAGTTAAGTACACCCATATGTTCCGTTTCTAGCGGATGCCGTAAGGTTCTTTTAGCTACTATTCAATACGTAATTCCATACGTAGAAGCTGGCGGGTAGAAATTTGAGTGTTGAATCTACTAGGTTCACAGGCATATAGCGCACCGGATACCCATGATTGTCGCGACTTAGTTCTGGCAGTAGACTGACTGGGTAGAAAAGACAAACTGTATATCCTCTTTTGGTGTTTCGGTGGGAGAGGAAGCAGCACGAGGAAATGCTATGGGAAATTTTAATTTCATTGTCAACGTAATTCTTATACAGCTATTAAGTTTCGTAGTGGCCGCACAAACGAGTTCAGATTGGCCAACATTTGGAGGTCAACCAGGCGGTGGACAGTACTCCTCGCTTGAACAGATAAATGTAGAAAATGTTGATCAGCTAGAGGTGGCCTGGATACATCGTTCTGGGGACTCATCGTGGCTTGAGGTTACCCCTATTCACGCCAATAACATGCTGTACTACTGCTCACCAATGAACCGGGTCATCGCTTTGGATCCGGTAACAGGAGAGGAAAAGTGGCGTTTTGATCCTCATGCCGATGAAGGAGGTCTTGGTTTAGTTGATGAGCCTCGTCGGAGTGTACGCTGTCGCAGTGTAGCGTATTGGGAGGCGGAGACGCCGCGCCCTGGTGTGGAGTGCGAGCAACGTATTTATAAAGGTGATATTGATGGACACCTTTTTGCAATAGACGCGGATACAGGGGCATCTTGCTCAGATTTCGGGGCGGATAAGGGTCATAGTGGTTTTGCGAGCCACTGGGATTATGAAGGTAACGGGGTTGGGCCTCGGCACACCACATCAGGACCTATCGTAGTTGGAGATATCGTTATTTCAGCTGTGGGTGTTGAGGATAGCCCAGTCAATGCGAGCGATGGTTTTGTACGCGGCTTTGATGTACGAACTGGTGAACTCGTTTGGGAGTTCAACCCGATTCCTCCGGAGCGCGTCAACGAGACTGGAGCTGCGAATGTCTGGTCGACACTTAGCGCGGACGTTGAGCGTAGACTGGTGTTTCTACCTACCACTAGCCCATCTTCGGATTTTTATGGTGGACCTCGTCTGTTTCCAATTCCTTATGGGACGGCGACCATCGCATTATCTGCAGAGACTGGCGAGGTTGCGTGGTACTACCAGATTGTTCATCACGACATCTACGATTACGATCTGCCCGGGCACCCTTTGGCAGTTACCATTACAAAAGACGGACAGTCGCGTGATGTTGCGATCCAACAGACGAAGGCAGGGTTTATTTTTGCGTTCGACTTGGATACTGGAGAGTCCATTTTTCCTATAGAGGAGCGTCCTGTTCCACAGTCTGATGTTCCGGGAGAAGTCACGTTTCCAACGCAACCTTTTCCAGTGTTGCCGGAACCATTTACTTTGACAACACTCACCCGGGACGACATGTATGGATTAACACCACTTGATCGTCTTTGGTGTCAGAATCGCTTTGATGAGCTTCGTTACGAGGGAATGTTCACACCCCCCAGCATAGAAGGTACTTTGCACTTTCCGGGGTTTGCCGGGGGTGGTAATTGGGGTGGCGCATCCTTCGATCCCAACTCAAACCTTCTCATTATTAAATCATTGACGATGGGGACCGTACACCATCTGATCCCAAACCCTGGTGGCGAAATTACGCTTTTGCCAGATCCCGGTGCCCAGGCAGTTCCTGGTGCTGCTAGCCAGGGTGGTTTAGGCGATCCAATGCCCGGCACACCGTACCGCACCGCAAACGGGAATTTCTTGTCTCCACTAGGTGTTCCTTGCACCCCACCTCCGTGGGGCACGCTCACCGCTGTTGATATGGACTCTGGCGCCGTTCAGTGGCAAATCCCATTCGGCAAAGTGCGGCGTTATGGTATTACGTTCCCTGATTTTCTGGAGTGGGGCACTTCCATTATTGGCGGCCCGATCACCACTGCTGGCGGGCTGGTTTTTATGGCCGCGTCCATGGATAAGCAAATGCGTGCTCTAGATGTGCGAACGGGCGAGGAGTTATGGCAGGCAGAGTTGCCCTATGCGGGAATGGCCGTCCCCATGAGTTATATGGCTGACGGTAAGCAGTACGTAGTTATCGCTGCCGGTGGTAATCGGCGAACGTTTACGGAAGAAGGAGACGCCATTGTTGCGTTTGCTTTGCCCGATGAAAATTAAACCGAAATTCAGTCGAAGTGTCTTGTGGCTGAGTTGTACGATCATCGGCTTGGCTGGTTGTGGAGATGACCAAGGAGGGGAAGTCCAACTACCTGTAATGCCGCTGGTACAGACCGCACAGCTGGATGCAGATGTGCTGATTGTCGGTGCAGGACTCGCCGGACTGTCGGCGGCTATCGATGCGGCTAGCGGTGGTGCGCGGGTCTTGGTTGTCGATATGAACTCGGTCTTCGGGGGGCACGGCATACAATCTGGCGGAGTCGCCATCGTTGGTTCGCCCATGCAGGAAGAGATGGGATTTACGGATACTCCGGATCAGGCCTACACGGATTGGATGGACTGGACCATTGATGGCCATCCAGAGTGGACTCGATTCTATGTAGAGCATTCTCGTGAAATGATCTATGACTGGGTGACTGGTTTTGGAGTGCGTTTTGATAGGGTACGGCCAAGTCACGGTAACAGTATTCCTCGTTTTCACATGACATACCGCAGGGGTTTGAACCTTACTCGGCCACTGTATCTTGAGGCACTAAGGTATTCGAACATTACGTTTCGATTCAATCTTGTAGCCGAGCACTTAATTAAGGATGGTGACCGCGTTATTGGTGCACAGGGCACGGATTGGAGAGCCGGAGAACTTTTCGAGCTGCGAGCCGAGAAAATCATTCTTGCAACGGGAGGGTTCCAAAGCAATATTAGTATGGTGAAGGACAACTGGCGCCAAGACCTACCGGTTCCCAGAGACGTCTATAGCATGTCGGGACATAATTCTCGTGGTAGCGGTCACCGCATGGCTGTGGAGGCCGGTGCTGCGCTTGTTAATTTAGACCGACAGTACAACGGATACACGATTCTTCCGGATGTCCTTGGGCTTGATCCGAGCCGTGGCATTACGGGAGGTAATGCGCGGGCTATATGGGTTAACTCTGAAGGCCGACGTTTTGTTACAGAGCGAGGCATCGATCGGTACGTGTTTGATGCTGTGATGGAGCAGCAGCCAGAGGGACACTGGGCGATCTTTGACGATGATGATAAAGGCGGATTCCGAATGGGGGGGCCTCATTTCGTATCAGCCTATGAGGTTGATACAGAGAAAGTGCAGAGATTTGGTGTCGATAATGAGGCTGTTACTCAGAAGGCTGAGTCCATCGAGGTATTGGCTGAACTCATCGGTATCTCTCCAGAAGCATTAGTTGAAACGGTCCAACAGTACAACCAGTTAGTGCTGAACGGGGAGAGCACTGATGTTGATGGATTGCTTCCAGAGGATCCACCTCCGCGTTTCACCATCGATACACCACCGTATTACGCAACTAAGCTTTATCCGATGGCTAACAAAAGTGCAGGGGGTATTTCCATTGATCTTAAAACGCACGCGTTAGATATGGACGGTGATCCCGTACCAGGTCTTTATGCGGCTGGCGAGGTTACGGGCTCCGCTGGTATGAACGGACTTAATGGCCTGGATGGTATGTTTACCGGGCCATCCATACTCACCGGCCGTGTTGCTGGAAAAACTGTTGTGGCTGAGCTTGCCTCGACTACCGGTTGGATACCTGATGCGTTTACTCGTGAGGTGGGATCTCTGACACAGATCGAGGAGGATGCGCTGGTAAACGATTGGGCTCCAACTCTCGGAGAAGAAGAACTTAGCGCAATGTTAGCGGTGTCGCGCGATGGGTACTGGCACTTCGAGAGGGTCCACCACCTTGTGCTTGAGCGTGGTTACGACTGTGCTAATTGCCATTCGGCGCAGATTGCTCCATTCTATGCTGCGACGTCCCGCGCCGATAAGGCTGCTCAGGCACAGGTTTGCGACACCTGTCATTTAGCCCCCCAGGGAACCCTTGAGGGTATGGAGGAGGCTAGGACACCTTGATGTTATATACATAACTGTGGCTTGGAGAGAGCTACCGCGCTATGCTCAGGTGTAAGAATCGAAGGAAACCGATCAAATGAGAAGTCGGCTCCGATACTTCATAGTGGTCTTGATGGCCACGGCATTCCTTTCGTCGTGCTCTGAATTAGCACCCCCGGCCGACGAGTTGAGCCCCTCTATCCCTAGAACAGCAACAGGCGAACCGAGTTTAGACGGAATCTGGCAGGCGCTTACCGAAGCAAATTGGGATGTACGGCCGCATGCGGCGGGGCCTGCTCTCTTACCTGAACTGGGTACGTTCAGTGCAATTCGGCCTGGGTTGGGGATCGTTGAGGGCGGTGAGATTCCTTACCAGGCGTGGGCAGCTGAAAAACAGCAAGAAAATTTCGCCAACCGACTTGAGCTAGACCCAGAAGGGAAGTGTTTTTTACCTGGGGTACCACGCGCCACATATATGCCTTATCCGCTTCAGATCTTGCAGACATCACAATACGTCATGGTTGCTTATCAATTTGCAAACGCTGTACGTACTATTCACATGGAGGATCCTGGTCCGAGCCCCTCTGAGAGTTGGATGGGTTGGTCGGTAGGGCGTTGGGAAGGCGATACTTTGGTCGTTGATGTTTCAAGCCACAATGACCAGACTTGGTTTGACCGAGCCGGCAATTTTCATAGTGATGCTTTACACGTCGTTGAGCGTTATACCTTAATGAGTCCAGATCATTTGTTGTACGAGGCGACAATTGATGATCCGAATGTGTTTACTGAGTCCTGGAACATTAGTCTGCCACTCTATCGTCGTGTGGAAGAGAATGTTGAGCTCATGGAGTTCAAATGTGTTGAGTTTGTGGAGGAGAAACTTTACGGGCATCTACGTAAGGATCCCTCAGATGATGTGGAAGTTAATGTAGTGGGTGTTGATCCTGATTGAGGAGAAGCTTTGCGGCATCTACACAAGTAGCCCGAGGAATAACTAAGGTGATCTGGAGATTTCCGATGCGCCATCAACTAGTCGCTTTATTTTTTGTTTTCTTTGTCAGTGCTGGTTTGCTGATTTCTACCGTAACTGTGGGGCAAGTATCGTCGACTACAGAGGCTGCTTATATGCCACCGCGTACACCGGAGGGTCAACCAGACCTACAAGGCATCTGGTCGAATGCGGTTCTCACACCTCTTGAGAGACCAGATCAGTTTGCAGATCAAGCATTTCTTACTGAGGAGGAGGCGGTTGCTTACGAGGCACAGAGAAATGATGAAACATTCAGAGGCACCCGGGACTTGGATGCTGCCACAGATGTTGCTTATGCTTACAACGACTTCTGGTGGGATCAGGGATCGACGATTGCGTCAACGCGCCGAACTTCACTAGTCATCGATCCGCCAGATGGACGTATTCCGCCGCTAACAGCGGAAGGTGAGAAACGCCGTAACGCCCGTGATGAATATAGGAGGCTGCATCCGGCTGATGGTCCTGAGGATCGCTTGCTGCGGGAGCGCTGTATCGTATGGTCAGGTGGCGGGGATCTGGGCGCTGGTCCGCCAATGTTGCCGTCCGCTTACAATAATAACTTCCAACTGGTGCAGACGGCTGACCATATTCTCATTCTAAAGGAGATGATTCACGAGACACGGGTCATTCCGTTGGATGGAAGACCACATTTACCCGGCAGCGTGCGCCAGTGGTTAGGTAACTCGCGTGGCCACTGGGAAGGTGACACTCTGGTGGTTGAGACAAGGAATTTCACTCACAAGACGCACTTTCAGAGTACTAGCGAACACATGCGATTGACAGAACGTTTTACTCGCCTGGCAGACGATGTTCTGATGTATGAGTTTACGGTTGAAGATCCTGTAATGTTGACTCGACCATGGACCGCGCAGATTCCTACCATGAAGCTTGACGGTTTGATTTATGAGTACGCCTGTCATGAAGCTAACCGCGGTATGGTAGGTTTGTTGGGCGGAGCTCGTGCCGAGGAACGGGCCGCTCGAGAGGCAGCAAACGAATAAAAGGGAGGGACACTTGATGCGAATACTACTTATAGTTCTCAGTGCCCATATTATGTTTTTTACATCTATTCAGCTCAGGGCTCATCACTCATTTGTTGCAGAATTCGATCCCACTCAGCCCATACAGTTACGCGGGATACTTACTGAGGTAGAGCTCATCAATCCACATTCGTGGTTTCATATCGATGTAACAGGCCCTGATGGTTTGGTTGTCAGTTGGGCCGTTGAAGCAGGAACTCCGAACACGCTTTTTAGGAAGGGGATCACAAGAGATACTCTACCTGTCGGTGTAGAAATTCTAGTTGATGGTTATCGCGCCAAAGATGGCACGAATACGGCCAGCGGCCGGGATATTACTTTCCCTGATGGCCGGGAAGTCTACTTAGAGGGGTCCGCCCCACCTGCCCAGGACGCGACGAGTATTCCTTAGAGGTACAGATCTTTAACCTGCTGCAGAGCCCCACGGGCACGAGTGCCCGTGTTTTGAGTAGTTAGCTATCTTTACATCAAGGAAGAGCAGAGAAAGGAACTGCTCCGATCGTGCTTTCTTGATGACTTGCAATACGAACTAATCCAACAGTATTCGTGCTGCTCTGGTGGATCACCAGATCCCCATTGGGTGTTCCTCTCATGTTTCGGATGACGCCAATTCCGGAGGGAATAGCCCAACTCTGAAATTCCTCAGTCTTCGGGTCGAATCGGACCAGTGCGTCTGGGCGCTGATGTGATTCATTAAACCAGACGATGTCATTAACAGTTTCTATAGCATATGGATGGGACGTGGGCCCGCTAGGCGCCATCCACTCCTTGATTTCACCGGTTTCTGGGTTAAGACGTCCTATGTAGCCGCGTCCAGAATCCACATACCAGATCATGTCATCACTGCTAATCGACAGTCGGCGGATGTAATGATTCCCTGGATGCGAGGCTGGATCCGGGTTAGGCGTATCAAACTCCTGGATTTCCCATGAGTCAGGATCAACGCGCGCTATTTTAGGGGCGCCCCGATAGGCGATCCAAATCATACCTTTAGAGTCTTCCTCAATACCGTATGGTCGCGCACCTTCAGTTGGTGTCGGCGCCAGTCGGATATCGCCTGTGTCTGGTACAAGGCGGCCGATCATATGGCTGTTTTGGAGGGTGAACCAAAGGTCTCCGTTTCGCGTGAATATGGGTGTGTGCGGGTCCCGTGCAGCCGGATCAGGCATTGGGTAAACCGTGAGTTCGCACGTGTCTGGGTCGACCATCCCAACGGTACCGTTGTGATTACCCGTGTACCAAATGTTACCGGACACGTCATTAATAATGCTGTGAGGATACGTTCCCGTTTCAAGTGGGCATTCTTTCATTTCGCCAGTTTCGGGGTTGAGTCGTCCGACGATGTCGCCGAACATCCCTGCCCACCAGATCATGCCATCCGGGGTCATGAGAGGATCGCGAGGTCGTTGACCGAGTGTAGGTACGGCCCATTCCATGAAGGTTATTTTGGTGTCGCCAGCTATTAAGGTTGGGTGGCGGTTATTCTTTTGTGGAAAGTTTGTACCAAGGTATTGAGTTATGCCCGATGCTAACGGATCTGGCAGATCGATCATCTTATCGATGAGATTGCCCCACTGCTCGTGGGTATATCCTGTCGAACCGGCGATTAAAGTAGTGTCATGACACCTAACACAGGAGGCTTGGACCAACTCCTTACCTTCTCCATCAGGTAATTCCATCCCCTGGGCTTTCGCTAGTGCTGGAAGGCTCATGGTTAATAAGGTGGCAATCAGAAGACGTTTCAATACATGGTACATAGTTGTTTCCTCAACTCGCATGCCCGTTCTGGGTCAGAATATTCTTCATGGTGCCAATCTTATCTTGCGGAGATGGGGTGAGCCAAGTGTCAGTTTTGGATAAGGATAGTTGAAATTGTCGCCGAGTTTTTATAACAGTATGTTTTTAATCAGTATTGTAGGATCTTCTGCGTAGTAGTATTAAAACTAGTATCGGAGATTTCTTCGTTCGTAGGGAGAATGTCAGTAGAATTAGCATGAAAATTGTTTGAGGGTATGCCCATGAAATATGTGACAACTACAGTAGCGAGCGTCATGTTTGCCTCATCTGTTTTTGGCCATCACAGTGATGCTGACCTAGACATGAACACGTTGGTGACGATTGAGGGTACGGTTGCTGAGTTTCATTGGCGGAATCCACACGTTTACTTTGTGGTTGAGACCAGGGATGAAAGTGGCGCATCAGTCGAGTGGGCACTGCAAATGGGTTCAACTGTCACCGTTTCGCGTATGGGTTGGACACGCGATTCTTTATCAATTGGTGATCGAGTTACCGTGCAGACGCGTCCTGCACGTAATGGGCGGCCGTATGGTCTATTGGACTCAATTGAGAAGCAATCAGGCAGTCCTTTGCCAACGTCATTCAACAGAGATACTGGAGAACCACTTCTGACAAAGCCGGAAGGAACAGTGAGTTCATCAACTTTGGAAGGCAAGTGGATGGCGGATACATCAAAACTCGTAAATTACCCGGGTGGGTTTGATGGTTTTTTTAGAGCCAACCTTAACCTGACTGAGAAAGGTGAAGCTGCTCAGGCGATATTTGATGAACGCTCCGATGAGAATCCTGCGTTGAATTGCATAGGACGACCTACGCCATCCATGATTATTACCACAAACCTTTATCCTCTTGAGATCCGTATAAACGAAGACGAAGAGACTGTCGTAATACGAAGTGAGTATTTTGACGATGAACGTATTGTGTATATGGATGGCCGAGAACATCCGGAGACTACTGAGCGAACGCATGCAGGTCACTCAATTGGCTGGTGGGAAGATGATGTTCTTGTTGTAGATACGCGGCACTTGGCTGACCATCGGTCGCCCTACCAGACCGGGGTTCCCTCGGGTGCTCAGAAACATGTAGTTGAACGCTACCGTTTGACCGAGGATGGAACCCGTATCGTTGTTGAGTTTATGCTTGAGGATCCTGAGTACCTTGTGGAGCCAATGAGTCATAGCAGGGAGTTGATTTATTCCCCACATATGGAGATGTCCCCATTTGATTGTGACTCTGGGGCGGCGAGACGATTTGTAACTGAATAGATCAGCGGAGAAATTCATGCCTGTCTGTTCCTATACGCGGAGAGACTTTATTGCGGGTGGCGCAGCTGTTGGGAGTTGCTTTTCTTTTGGACGTGTTCTAGCCCAGTCTTCAGATCCGGCTGATCTGACCATTGAAGAAGCGTCTAGACTTATCCGTGCAAGATCTCTTTCACCCACCGAGTTGGTACGTGCTTATTTAGATAGGATCGGGCGTTTGGATCCGCGGTTGAACGCCTTTATTACCGTCACGGAGGAGCTAGCTTACGAACAAGCGAGAGAACGAGAATCCGAGCTTGATAGAGGGTTGTGGCGGGGACCTCTACACGGTATCCCAATCGCGTTAAAGGACAATATTGATACTGCTGGAATTCTAACGACGGCGGGGAGCGCGCTCTTTGCAGAACGTATTCCCAGCGAGGATGCGGAGGTTGTTCTTCGTTTGAAAGAGGCGGGTGCCGTGTTGCTCGGCAAACTCAATATGCATGAGTTTGCTTATGGTGCCACCTCTGGCGTTTCTCACTATGGTTCCGTACACAATCCTTGGAATCTCGATCGCATTCCGGGCGGTTCTTCCGGTGGTTCTGCTGCCGCGGTCTCTTCGCGTTTGTGTGCAGCTGCGCTGGGTACGGACACGGGCGGATCCATTCGGCAACCAGCGGCGTATTGTGGAATCGTTGGGTTAAAGCCAACCTACGGACTTGTGAGTATACGCGGCATCATTCCCTTGGCGGTTTCTCAGGATCATGTTGGGCCAATGTGCCGGACTGTTGCAGATACTGCGTTGATGTTACAGGCCCTTGCGGGTTACGACCCTGGCGATTTAGCAAGCATCAGAGCAGACGTGCCAGACTATGTGAGCGCTTTGTACCGCAGGACGTCTGAATTTCGGATTGGTGTAGCGCGATCGTTTTTCTTTGAGGGTTTGGACGAGGATATAGAGGAAGTCTCGGATCGAGCATTGGCAATTTTGAGTGACCTGACGGCAACAGTCCAAGATGTGGAATTGCCAATGCCCACAGTCCGCGTCGTACCGGCCGAGCCCTATGCGTATCATGCCGAGTACCTCGAACAACAAGAGATCCGCGCGCTATACCAGCCCCGTGTGCTCAGTAGACTCTTAACGGGAGCCGATATTCCTGCGACGACTTATCTTGAGGCCCGCAATGAGCTTACCCGTGTTCAGCGAGAGATAGAAACCGTTTTCTCGGAGGTGGACTTGCTTATTACCCCGACGTCTCCCTTGCTGCCTGCCACGATCGAAGAGGGGCAGAACCCACCTGACGTCATCGCCTCTTCTTTGAGAAATACTTCTCCATTCGATGCATATGGAATTCCCACAATCTCAGTTCCTTGCGGATTCAGCCAAGACGGTTTACCCATTGGTATCCAGATCAGCGGGCCACATCTGGGTGAATCAGCGGTTTTTGCACTGGCGCACGCTTACGAACAGGCGACAGACTGGCATAACCAGCAACCGTCTCTAGCGTAGAACACCCAAGCGAGTAGTGTGTGTCCCCCACAAAGGTGGAGTTATTCGCCCACGAATACGTAGCCGTCGAGCTGTAGGTTGATCAGTGTAGTGAGTGCCCAAAGGTCTAGCTGAATTTCAGGCATGATCGTTTCGGGATCAATGTTTCGCCCGAGTACAGCTTGCCCACACACATGGAATTTCACACCAGCTGTCGCAAGGTTTTGGATCAGTGCAATATTTGGGTTGTCATGACCATCGTTGCGCGCTTTGAAGGTTTCATTGTTGAGTATGATTTCAGTGGCGCCTCGGTGTAGGACGACAGCAACCTCGCGTTGTTCTGCGGGCACGCCGTATTTGGCAAGAGTATTAACATACCGAGCCGTTCCAACCAGCCTAGGATTTACAGCATCGATTTCCGAGGCCGCGGTGGTGATGTCGATTACAATCTTATGTGCGACAGTGGGATCAGGCAGTTGGTGCGCGTCGGGTACATCTCTTGCAGGTTCAAAATTCGGTATTGGTAGGGTGTCTGTGATCTGGGCCAGAGTTGAACCCATGATTCCTATTGAGGTAGCTGCAATCATTAATAGCATTTTCATGATGTTCTCCTAAAGCTCAAGCAAGAAACGATTAACCATCCAATCTAAACAAAGGTCGTAGTCGTGTGCCCAGAGCGCTACCTGCGAATGCGGCAAACAACCACACCCAGCCATGTGCACTGGAAGATGCGACTCCACTGAAGTAGGCGCCTATATTGCAGCCGTACGCAATGCGTGCCCCATAGCCCAACAATAATCCACCTACAATGGCGGCAAATAGCGATCGCGCAGGTACTCGCCAAACCGGTGCGAATCGACCAGCCAGCCCCGCCGCGATTAGGGCGCCCAGGATGATGCCAAAGTTCATGACCGACGTGATGTCTCCAAAGACGCTTGCTTCTAAGGTGGCCGCCGCCGCCGGTGACTGCCAGTAAGCCCAGGATGCTACATCCAGACCTGCGATAGCGGCTGCTTTGGAACCCCAGAGAGCAAATCCCGACGTGACACCCCAAGGACGTCCTGCTAAGGCAAGCGTTGCAATATTGACTGCAGCTAAGCCGAGTGCACCGGCTACCAGCGGCCATGGTCCACGCAACCAGGCTTGTCTTGGCGCACGGGTGCCGAGGCCCAAAAGGCTTCCGTAACGTCGGCGTTCCATGATTGCAGAGCCTGCCCAGGCCAACGCCAATAACCCTATCGTCACAACCATTGCTCCGGCCGTCCCGATTTCAACCTGTAATGAAATTGGCCCTACCCCCGGCATGAGATCCCAGGTAGGTCGGTGGAAAGCACCCAGTGCTGAACCAGCGATGAAAGCGCTCAGAGTCACAACCATGCGTGTGCTACCCCCACCCACCGTAAAAAGTGTTCCGGAGGCACAACCGCCACCCATCTGCATGCCAAGGCCGAATAGGAACGCGCCCACCAAAACTGAGACACCCAGCGGTCTGACCGCACCATGAAGCTCTGTGCCCCACAGTTGTCCATCAGCAAGTAAGGGTAGGAATACTAGAGTCGTCACGGCCAACATCAGGAGTTGTGCTCGCAGTCCTGCGCCGCGTCCGGTTATTACAACTTCACGCCACGCGGACGTAAACCCAAAGGCCGCATGGTACAAGACTAAGCCGGCACTGAGGCCAACCAAAAATAGCGCCCCTTGCCGCCAACCGAAAGTTTGCGCTAAATAGATAAGACCTATGAAACTCAGTGTAGTTCCGACGGTGATTGTGCGTAGATTCATGGCTGAAAATGTCTATTTCTTAGTACTGGAAGTGTAAGGCTTTGCCGCCTACCTGGTTGGAACTTCTTGTTATGAGAATAGGGTAATTAGTGCTTGATAGATTGAAAGTCTCCACAGTTACTGCTCCAGAACCTCATCGCCAGATAAGACCTGAGGCGTATTACCTTACTTGATAAAACAGGTGTTTGTATAACCCACCAAAGTCTCGTATAAAGGCTTTTAGTCTTTATTGTTGGGGCTTGTCTAGAAGCCGCGACTGTTGGGGGTTTTCCAGATTTCTTTAACCTATTGAACGCATAATTCAACTTAGTATGCGGTGTGTAATGTACCAGAGGTCATCCAATGAATAATGTCCATGCAAAGCGATTATTGAGATCAGTTTATCTGGGAACGTGTTTTTTTGGGGCATCATCCCTGCTGGCCCAGACTGATTCAGTAGTCCAAATCATTCAAACTAATTTTGCTGGAAGTAATGCGCATGTCATTGATCCAAGCACCAATGAAGTGGTAGACATTATTGAAGGAGTGCCAAAAGCGCATGCAGTAGTTAACCACCCGGATGGAACGTACTTCTATTTTGCAAACGAACATGATGAGACGATCGACGTAGTTGATATCACAACGCTTGAAGTGGTTGAGCGTATTCCTTTGGTGGATCGCCCGAACAAGCTCGTAATTAATAAGGCATCGCTCAAGCTCTATGTTGGTATTCGTGATGCTCCTTTTGTGCAAGTTATAGATTTGGCTTCCCATGAGGTTATTAAAACTATCCCTGTAGCTTTCGGGGTACACAATGTCTATGTAACGGCAGATAGTAAGTATGTGGTCGCAGGGCTTGGTGCGGTACCTGCTACGGTTGATGAGCATACTATTCAAGTGATTGATGCCGATATTGACGAAGTTGTTTGGGGAGTTGCACTAGATGGCCACCGTGTACGTCCCATGGCCATTGAATCCAACGCGGACGGTTCAGCAAACCGTATATTTGCACAGGCGACTAGACTGAACGGCTTTTTCGTGGTGGATTGGGATCAACGTGAAGCCGTCGATTTCATTAGTCCGCCTCCCTTGCACGTCTCACAGCAGAATTTTGATGGGATTCAGGACGGAACAGGACATGGTCTGCTTGTACTTCCCGATCAGTCCGCGCTTTGGTATGCCAGTCGGTTAGATAGCCGTGTTTATACATGGTCCTTACCTGACCTTGAGTTTCGCGGTGGTATAGAGGTTGGACCATCTCCGCAGTGGCTCACTGCAACACCTGACAGTGAAACACTCTATGTCAGTCTCGTGGGATCTATGGAGACCGTTGCTTTGGATACTAAAACACAAGAGATCATTGCGCGGATTCCGGTTGGTTTTGGGCCTAAGCGAAACTCCACTCATATCTTGCCGGCTGAGACAGGAAGATGAATGGGGCAATGAGGGAGCGTAGGAGCGCCTGTCGTGTAGCCCTGTATGGCTTAGCAGTACTTCAGATAGTAGTGCTCAGCGGGTGTACGGAGACGCAGACGGAACTCAACTTTGAGTTTTATCGTGAAAACGTGGAGCCGATATTTATCCAGTCACGCGGGGATTTTTTGCCCCCCGATCCCGGGGATCCAGCCTGTGTTATGTGCCACACCTGGCAGACCAATACGCCGCTAATGTTAGAGTCGCTTGAGGTAGGAGATGATGGTAGCGCGCATTGGACTGAGGCCCAGTCACGGCAAAACTTTGAAGTGGTCTCACGTCTAGTAGTGCCTGGAGATCCCCAGAACAGTCGACTGTTGCGGGCTCCGCTCAGTGCTCAGGCGGGTGGTAGTGCTTTACACACGGGGGGTAAGTTTTGGGATTCTCAAAATGACTCAGAGTGGCAAGTGCTGGCTGAGTGGGTGCGGACTGGCACGGCTTTGGAGTCGACCGAATCGATTCCTGATGTTGACTTTGAATTTTTCCAGGCCTGTGTACAACCGATTTTTTTCCAGGTCATACCAGGCGGTCTCGCATGCGCAAATTGTCATAGCGTTGGTTCTGCCGGAGGTGGTGGGATTGAGTTTACACAGATAGATCCGGAAGAGTCATGGAGTGCAGTAAGCCGCTTTGTCGAGCCGGGATGGCCAACCCAAAGCCGTTTATTGATGCATCCTTTACATCCTGACGGTGGTGGCGATTACGTACACAATGGAGTTCGTAGATGGCTTTCCCAGGATGATCCTGAGTGGCAAATGCTTGCTGCTTGGATAAGTGGAGACCGAACTGGTACCGATTGTAGGCCCTGACCTGCGGCAGCTATTTTAGATGGGGGGGCTGACCCGCCCCCCTCAACTTATGAGACTAATTAGTTGTTCTTGGTGTGAGGCCTGTAAAGAGCAGCCTCTGGAATCCGGCGCCGGTTGCCCCAATGTACAAATTACCTTGCGAGTCAGTCTGGATTTGGTGGCCGGGCCCGAGCACATCTTCGCCTTCAATCGTGGTCAGCAACTCAAGCGTGCGACGATCAAACACCATGAATCCTGCTCCTCCGCCAACGTAAAGGAACTGTTGCTCCGGATCCGGTGAAAGGGCTAGGTTTCGAGCGAATAGCCCGTCTCCCCAGATGATTTGATCAATGTACTGTCCATCAAGCGTGAATGTCTGAACTCGTCTATTTGTGCGATCTGCTACGTACACTACGCCGTCGTTCGAGACGCGAATGGCGTGGACTATGCTGAACTGCTGTGGGCCCGGGCCATCAGGGATAGGGTGATCCGGGAGATTTGGGCACTGATCATCATCTTCTGGTACGTTGCCAAACGCCCCCCACATCCGCTTGAAGATCCCGGTGTCAGCGTCAAAGACAGCAACACGATGATTGCCGTATCCATCGGCGACGAACAACTCATTTGTCGGGGGATGAACAAACATGTCCGCTGCCTCGTGCAGATTTTCTGTATCCGCATTTCCACCACTTGCGTTGCTCCGTCCGATCTGCATGATGAATTCACCTTGGGTGGTGAACTTCACCACTTGGTCATCGGCAACTGGATCAAGTCCCGGGATATTCCTGGCAGGGCAGTTGTTTCCACTAACCCAGACAAACCCTTGATGGTCAATGTGAAGTCCATGTTCTCGTTGGGGCCACTCATACCTTCTTCCACTACGTACATCCCCGTCTCCCGACCCTCCCCAGGCGTTGAGGAAGTTACCTTCGCTGTCGAACGCTATTACTGACGGCGCAGCCATACTGGCTTCATCGGGGGGGAGCGTGTAGGGGCGGTGTAGTAGGTATGCGTTGTCTTCTGCATCGATCGCGATACTAGAGACTTCTCCAAGTCTCCACTGGGTTGGCACCTGAGGCCAGTCTGGGTCTACCCGGAACGTTGGCACGCTGTCTATTGATGCTTGGGCCGCTATTTCCGTTTCGAGAGATTGCTGGCATCCTGCGCCAAGCAGAGTAACTGATGCAATCAAGGCAGCACCAAAAAAAATCTTGTGCTTCATAACTGTTCTCCTGCCCCTGGGATTGTTGGCCCAGCTTATGTATCCGATTTAGGTCTCGACCTCGACCAGTGCAATTCGATTAACGGCGCTGCAAGCCAGCACAAGATTGCCGTCTGCAGTTGCTACCATGTGACGGACTACTCCTCCACCTGACGGAATTGCCCAAGTCTGAAACTCTTCCGTTTCCGTATCGAAGCGCACAAGTGCGTTCGGTCGAGAATACGTCTCCACATACCAGAGAACGTTACCTATAGCCGCTATGCCATAAGGTTGAGAGCTGGTTCCACCCGGTGAGAGCCACTCTTTTGTCTCGCCCGTCTCGGGATCGAATCGGCCCAGGTACCCACGAGGGTAGTCTGTATACCAGACGGCATCATCGGGCGTAAGTGCTATGCGCCGGGGACGAGAGTCCGGATGCGGGAGTTCATACTCGGTAATCGTACCCGTCGCTGGGTCGACACGGCCGACTCTGTTTCCTCTCCAATCGACGTACCAGGGTACCCCTTTCGAATTAATATTGATGCCATATGGAAACGCTCCAGAGCTCGGAGCGGTTGAGATCGTCATTTTTTCAGTTTCTGGATCTATCCTGCCCACGTGTCCTGACGGTGTTGTGAACCAGACGGTTCCGTCTTGATCGATAATCGGTGTGTGCGGGGCACGGACGCCTTCACTTTCAGGCACTGGGTATTCGGTTACTTCTCCAGTCTGAGGATCTAGCTTGCCCATATAGTTCTGATAGTTTCCAGTGAACCAGATGTTTCCATCGCCGTCCTCAATCAGACCATGGGGCCCGGAATTTGCGATATCCAAGGGAAATTCCTTCATCTCCCCCGTCGCCGGATCCAGCCGTCCCAGTCTATTTGCGAACTGTCCGGCCCACCAAAGAGAGCCATCAGCTGCTGTGAGAGGATCATGCGGTCGTGACCCCAGCGTTGGTGCGAGCCATTCTGTGATGGTAACGTCTACTGGCCCCGAAACCAGTACTGGTTGGGTTCCCGGCTTCTTGGGAAAATTTTCTGCCAGATATCCGACAACCGGGTCGTTCATCTCATCAGGCAGCGCAATCATTGAGCCGATTAACGCTTCCCAATCCTCGTGTGAGTATCCCCTCGAGTCAGGAATATAATCCAGCTCGTGACACGCAATGCAGGCGCCCTCGATTATTGTCCTGGCTTCGCCATCTGGTAGTTGAACAGGGGTCATTTCCTGTTGCGCTAGGACGGTCGTGGAAAAAGTTGTCGCCCAGAGCAGTAATGTTCCTAGTATTTTTTTCCGCATCATTCTTTACCTCAAATAGAGTAATAGTTGACGTCTATGAACCCGATAGTAATTGTTCCATTGCTACACGTAATTTGTTGGAGAACGGCCAGTTGTTACGACTACTGGAGTATGACGATCATTCCAGGTCGTTGGCGATAGCCGCAATACCTGTTTCAGCGCAAGCGCTATCCGCAGGTTGTCCCCCTTGGGCACCTGATACCCCAACTCCACCGAGCGGTTGGTCTCCCATCATGATAGGCGCACCTCCGCCAAGTGGGACTACATGGGACAACGCGCGCTGACCTGCGAGATTCGACGCACCTGCAGTTCTGTCTCGCCAGTCGAGGGAGGTTCTGCGAAAGGTACGAGCAGTGTAGGCCTTGCGGTAGGCGAGTTCCCAATTGTGTGGTGATGCCGTGTCTCCTCTAACTTGCATCACCGGTTGGCCAGCTCGATCCACTACTGCGATGGTGACAGTTACAAGCTCCCCTGGTCGGCTGCACTCCGCAATGATCGTATCAATGATCTGTCTCGCCTGAGCTACCGAGATGTTTGGTTGCATCAACAGTTGGGCGTAAGCAGTGACATGCAGGACGCTAGTTATGATGAATAAAAATATAGTGGCGAGTGGACGAAAAGCAGATGAACCACACGGAACAGACCACGCGCCTCTTTTTCTAAGTAACTTCATTAGTCATCCCACCTTTTTTGTGTTTTGGGCTGAGTTTTGATTCTAACCTCTCCAGAATACAGACACAGAGGTAATGTTGAACTCCTTTTTTTTAGACCAGGGTATTTTTAAGATAGAGAGTAAAGTTAAAGTAATTTCTAGCTTAAAGTTTCCACCGGCAGCGGTTTATTTTGATAAGAACTTAAATGCCCATGAGGCGCGGTTTATGTAGATTGGCGAGGTAGAATCAATCTCAGAGAACAATGAAGAGAACCCCACGACATCTGGGAGGGTTCCGTTTGGTAACACGATTCTTGGGGGGTGTATGAGAAAAGACGATGGGCGGACGCGCGTTAATTTAAAGCGTATCACCGAAATTGCGGTTGTGGGTTGGGTGATTTTTTCCCCCATGTTTTCCGTAGTTGGGCAAGTACCAGAGGTGTTTAACGCTCGTCTAACAATGATGCCAATCGATCTTGTAACTCGCGTGGATGTTACTGGCTCAGGTTCAAGTTCGGCAGAGCTCAATGGCGAGCGATTGTTTGTTAGGGGTTCGTTTTCAGGTTTACGCGGACCTGCAACCGTTGTCCGTCTTCATGAGGGGGCTGCAATGGGGGTGCGTGGGGATGCGATTTTTGAGCTTTCTGTAGAGGCAAGCGTCAACGGGACCTTCTCTGGTAATGTAGAACTTACTCAGGAGCAGGTTCAGCGCTTGCGTCAGGGGCGGTTGTATATCCAGATTCATAGTGAGGCTGCACCTGAAGGGAATCTATGGGGTTGGTTACTGGAGTAGGGTGTTTGAATAATGCAGCGTAATCAGTGTTTAGTCAGGTGCACGAGTTTAATGGCGCACTTTTGTTTAGAGCGGAAAGCACTTTCCAGCTTCTTGGTCATGATGTTTGTTATCAGTCGTGTAGGTGCCCAAGTTCCCCAATCTGACGCAGTGCCAGGCCCCTTTACTGCCCAACAAGCAACGGCTGGTTTGCTTGCTTATCAAACCCACTGTGCGAGTTGTCACCGGACGGACTTGGGCGGGTTGAATGAAGCGCAGCCGTTGACCGGTGCTGATTTTATGAATGTATGGGCCGAACGGACTGCGCAACAGCTTATCGAATATACGCAGTTGACAATGCCCCTCCCACCTGGGATACCCGGCAGTTTGGGCGAACAAAGCTACGTCGACATTGTCGCATTTCTCTTACAGGCCAATGGTGTACAGCCTGGCAGTGAAATGCTTACCGCAACAGAGCAAGTATTTATCGGTAGCATCGCCGATGGAGTGATGCCTGAGACTGTGCGTCAAGCGACGGCATTGGCTTCACCAACAGGCAGGATCGTCGGCGGGCCTCTCTCAAGGCAGGTTGAGGCACCCTCAGGTCTGACCGGACTGACTGTAGAGGGATCAATCGAAAACTTTGTGCCGGTCACTGACTCCATGCTACGCAATCCCAGTCCGGATGATTGGCTGATGATTCGAGGTAACTACCAAGCCTGGAGCTACAGTCCACTGACTGATATTAATCGCGAAAATGTAAGCGAATTACGATTGCAGTGGGCATGGGCTATGACCGAGGGGGGCAGAAGCCAGCCCGCGCCTATCGTTCACGATGGGGTTCTGTATCTCGGCAACATGGCCAACCTTATACAGGCGCTTGACGCAGCTACCGGAGAACTGATTTGGGAGCATCATGTTGGACCCAGTGTTGCGACAGCTGCAATGCGGGGCCTTGCTATTTACGACGATAAGATATTCGTATCAACGAATGATGCACGCATTGTGGCGCTTGATGCGCGAACCGGTAGTCTCGTTTGGGATACGACCATGGGTGATCGCACCGAAGGTGATTACATTAATACGAGTGGTCCGCTTGTAATAAACGGTAAAGTAGTATCGGGTTTAGCAGGCTGTGCACGCTTTCGGGAAGAAAAGTGCTTCATTAGTGCCTACGATGTTATTAACGGTAGTGAACTTTGGCGGTTTAATACTATCGCGCAAGATTTGGAACCTGGTGGTGAAACGTGGGGCGATCTTCCGAATTTCTACCGTGCAGGTGGAGAAACATGGATTACTGGTAGCTATGATCCGGATCTTGATCTTACTTATTGGGGCGTAGCACAAGCCAAACCTTGGATGCCCGTGAGTCGAGGTAATAGTGCACTTGATGATGCGCTCTACACGAGTGCTACGCTGGCATTGGACCCGAACGATGGTAGCTTGCAGTGGCATTTTCAACATGCGCCAGGCGAATCCCTGGATCTTGATGAGGTTTACGAGCGAGTGCTCGTGGATATCGGCCGTGAGCGTGCGCTGTTTACAGTAGGCAAACCCGGCATCCTTTGGAAGATTGATCGGGAGACTGGTCGGTTTGTGGATCATCGTGAAACGGTTTATCAGAATATCTATGATCGGATCGATCCCGAGACAGGCCGGCCAACTTACCGCCAAGACATCATTGACAATGCACGCGGTGAATGGGCATCAGCTTGTCCGAGCACTGAGGGTGGGCATAACTGGCAGGCTATGAGTTACCACGAGCCGACAGAACGACTGATTATTCCCCTGAGCCAGAGTTGCATGGAGATTCGTGGGAGAATCGTTGAGTTCCTGCCTGGTGCTGGCGGTACGGCGGCAGACAGACGTTGGTACGAGATGCCAGGGACAGACGGAAATATCGGTAAGCTTGCAGCTTACGATGTGAGCACGATGGAAGAACTCTGGTCAATTGAGCAGCGTGCTCCTTTTCTCACGGCAGTATTGTCGACTGGTGGTGGACTCGTCTTTGTTGGTGATCTGGATCGCAGATTTAAAGCAATCGACGTTAATACTGGTGAGGTTGTTTGGGAAACTCGGTTAGCCACTTCAGTACAGGGTTTTCCAATTACGTTTCGTGTGGACGGTCAGCAGTACATTGCGGTTCCGACAGGACTGGGCGGGGGTAGTCCCAGAACGGTTCCGAGTTTGATTGCCCCAGACATTAATCATCCCGCAACTGGTAATGCGCTTTACGTGTTTGCGCTACCGTAGTCATAGAGGAAGATCCATGAGAAAAATAATCATAAGCTGCGCCAGTCTGTTTATCTGCGTTGTGGTTCAGGCACAAAATACAATTAGCCCATCTGAACTTATGTCAGGTAGAGGTGTGGATTTTGCTGCCGCCGAGATCAGAATTGAAACGGTTGCTCCAGGATTGCATGTCTTATTTGGTATAGGTGGAAATGTTGCTGTGTCTATCGGGGATCAGGGCGTGCTCGCCGTTGATGATCAGTTTCCAGCAATGGTTCCAAAGATTAGAGCAGCCATTCGTGAACTTGGTGGTGGTGAAGTTGACTTTGTGATTAATACCCATTGGCACTTTGATCATACAGATGGTAATCCTCTTTTTGGTATGGGTGGAAGCTGGATTGTCTCTCAAGCCAACTCGCGCCAGATGATGACTGAACGCCAGGTAGTGAATTTAACCGTCGACCTGGTCGAACAACTCCCATCCCCTCCTGAAGGACTTCCGACAATTACGTACGAGGATCGGATGCAATTTCATTTTAATGGCGAGCAGATTGATCTCCTGCATTTTGGACCGGCGCATACAACGGGGGATACAGCGGTCATATTCCGTGGCCACAATGCTGTTCACATGGGGGATGTTTTTAATAATGGGGGGTATCCCTTTATTGATGCTGATAACGGTGGTGGTTTAGACGGGGTTATTCTGTTTTGCGAAGCGGTTCTGAGGGAGATTTCTGAGGATATGATCGTCATCCCTGGACACGGGCCGGTGGCCACATACGCAGACCTTGTAGATTATGTTTCAATGCTAAGAACTATCCGTGAACGAATCGCTATGCTGATTGCCGGGGGAGCCACATTGGATGAGGTGATCGCTGCTAGACCCACTGCTGAGTGGGACGCTATCAAAGGGGATCCGATCCGTCTATTGGATCGCGCTTTTGTCAGCTTAACGCGATAAGCAGGATTGGGAGGCTGAAATGAATGTGAGGCAATATTTTCTAGCTACGGTGCTGGCGGTATTTTCCGTAGTTGTTTTTGCACATCATGGTTATGCTGATCGTTACGATGAGGAAAATCCGATTACGCTTGATGCTGTCGTCGTTGAGATGCAGCTTATTAATCCACACTCACTTATTATCTTTAATGTCAGGGATGAAGGTGGCAAGGTCGTACGCTGGAGTGGTCATTTAGGTTCCGGTACGAATCTGCGTAGGAATGAAAGTTGGACCAAGGATACATTGAAGCCTGGAGATCGTATTACGATCCTCGGAGCTCCCGCTACAAACGGTGCTCCCGACATACTTCTCGCTAGGGCGAGCAGGATTACAAGGACAGATACTGGTGAGGAGATTAAGAACAGTCTTGCCAGAGGTATTGGGGGACGGAGGTTCTAAACAGTTTAGTTAAGCTTTCTCGCTCAACGAATGGCACGGTCGTGGGGTTGAATCTCTTCCCCAGGCACCCATTCCCAGCGGGTGGTGTGTGTGACGACGAGCCCAGGTAGAGTAACGGGAGGCCGATATGAAATATCTTGTGCCAACGACCATCGTTTTTTTCTTTGGATGCCCGCTGCTGGCACAGCAGCAGCAGCATGGGATCCCAGATGTCCCGGCAGTGGTAGCAGACCTCTATCCCGAGCACGAGGAGTTTCTGAGGATGCCCGCCCCGAGTTTGCCCGATGGCACGCCGGACCTGTCCGGAATCTGGCTTGGTTCAGGGCCCATGCGGGACATCCGATTGGGCCTGATGCCGGGTGAAGAACTCGTGCTTTTGCCCGAGGCGCAGGTGTTGAAGGACTCGCGGCTCGCGAGGGACGACCCCGAGGCCAGTTGCTTGCCCACGGGCGTTCCGCGGATCGCACCTTATCCGTGGAGAATCGCCCAGGCACCTTTAAACGGGAAGGCAACACATCTGTACTTTCTCTTTGAAGGCAATATCCATAGTTATCGCCAAATCTTTATGGATGGTCGGGAACATCCAGAGGATCCAGACCCGACGTGGTATGGACACTCCATCGGGCATTGGGAAGACGATACGCTGGTCATCGATACCATCGGCTTCAATGAACGGTCCTGGTTTGATTTCCAGGGCCACCCTCACACGGAGCAGCTTCACACGATCGAGCGTTACACTCGGACCAATTTTGCGACCTTGGAGAAGATTGTCACAATTATTGATCCCGGCGCCTATGAGAAGCCCTTCACGATTCAGTTCAACGCGACACTCAGACCCGAATGGGAGCTGATGGAGTTCGTGTGCAACGAGAATAACCAGGATGTGCCGCACATCGTCGGGCCTGCGTCAATGATTCCTTCTCAATAGGGATCTCACGCCCGGTACTTGGTTTTTCGTTTTGTCTAAACGTCCCGGGCGGGCGTGTATTCAGTAAGCGCCACACTTATTTAAGAGCGTGCGGCAGTTTCGATTCACGTAC